>Ga0185317_100307_pt1 | contig 14103 bp, 7 predicted proteins | sample DevilsHole_FD_128020 | JGI IMG/M metagenome (GOLD analysis project Ga0185317, IMG submission 128020) | Groundwater microbial communities from Devils Hole, Nevada to study Microbial Dark Matter (Phase II) - Devils Hole (SPADES assembly)... | ecosystem: Environmental > Aquatic > Deep subsurface >...
GGTGTGAATACCAGGGATCCAATATCTGTGGCGGGGATGACTTGATTGGCGGTAACATCCGCGCCGCTTAACTTGAAAGTTCCCGCTGTGGGGAGTTGGGTTATGGTAATTGCAGCGAGAGTGTCGCCGGTGTCCACATCGGCGAAACCGAAGTCAGCTGCGCTGAAGGTGCAGGCGCTGTCTTCGGCTAGCGTAACTGTTTTGTCGGCGGATGTGGGTGCGTCGTTGAGCGCTGTGACATCTAATGTGATGGTATTCGCCGGCGTACTGTATACTGTGCCGTCACTTACGGTTAATTTAAACGTTGCGTACCCGGTTCCGTTGGCATTCGCTGCTGGTGTGAATACCAGGGATCTAATTTCCGCTGCACTGATGGACTGATTTAACGTTACATCCGCAGTGCCCAACTTGAAAGTTCCCGCTGTGGGGAGTTGGGTTATGGTAATTGCAGCGAGGGTGTCGCCGGTGTCCACATCGGCGAAATCAAAGTCAGCTGTGCTGAAGGTGTGGGCGCTGTCTTCATTCAGGGTGGCTGTCTTGTCTGCTGCTGTGGGCGCGTCATTAACCGCTGTGACAGTCAGTGTTGCTGTGTCGGTGGCGCTGCTGAATGCGGTTGCGCCGCCGTTTGTGCTGGTATTTGCTGTGCTTCCGTTTGTGCCGGTGGTTGTGTCCCAGGCGCGGAAGGTGATGTTTCCGGCAGTTCCATTGTAGCTGGCATTGGGGACAAAGCGGATTCTGTTGGTGGCGGCTGCAGCAGATAGCAGTCGCGCTGTGGTGCTGAGATCGACGACAGAACCTGCTGTTGCGGAAAAGTCAAGCCAAGTAGTCCCGTCTGTGGTATACTTCCATTTCCCATTGGTGTTGTCCACCTGGGTGACGGCAATGCCTTTTACTGCACCGGCATCAATGTCTGAAATCAGGCCGGTGAATGCGGCACTATTGATGGCATCCCCATTATTGGTGGTGGGATCTTCGTTGATGCCGGTTAGGGTAATGGGGGTGGCGGTTAGGGTTGGTGCGTCATTGGCATCTGCAATTGTTAGAGTCGCACTGGATTGATTGAGCAAAACGGAGACATTGTTGCTGTTAACGTTCGCTGTCGCCAAGTCCAGTTTGCCATCAGAGTTGAAGTCCCCGAGGGCGACGGACACGGGACTATTCCCCACTGCTTGGGTAGTTGAAGTGGCAAATCCCGTGCCAGTGCCGCTTCCTAACCAAACTGTGACATTGCTGCTGCCAAAGTTCGCTGTGGCCAAGTCGGGCTGGCCATCAGAGTTGAAGTCCCCGAGGGCGACGGACACGGGACTATTCCCCACTGCTTGGGTAGTTGAAGTGGCAAATCCCGTGCCAGTGCCGCTTCCTAACCAGACTGTGACATCGTTGCTGCCACTGTTCGCTGTGGCCAAGTCGGGCTGGCCATCAGAGTTGAAGTCCCCGAGGGCGACGGAAAAGGGACGATTCCCCACTGTCACAGTGGTAGAACTGGAAAAAGATGGGGGGAAAATCCCTGGATAGGTTTGATAGACTTCAGGCAAAAATGCCTTGGGTGTGCTGAGATCGCCCCACCGGCACTCCAATTCCCAACTCCCCCCCAATGCCTGATTCCCGACGCGCCGCGCACTGGCGGCAATATTGGCACCGGCAATCTCGTGCAATTGCCGCAAAAAGCTCAAACCCCCCTCAGCAGCCACATTGCAAGCCACCAGCATAATATCCCGCACCCGCCACTGCCGCAACTGCTGGCTGTACTGGCCCAAGTTACCCGCATGCAGGGGTGTTTTCCCCAGGTGCAAGCACCCCGGTTCGCCGTGACAGACGATGTGCAGGCTGGTTGCTTGACAATCTGTCGGGCGTTGTGGTAATAATTTCTACCCCATCTTGGTCGGGGTCAATAGTAATAACTTTTGTCCCGGGCAGCACACCTTGGGCCAACATCTGGTGCGCTTCCACCCGCGCGTCAATGGCCACCAGCATGCCGGTGAAGGGGCGGGATGCTGTGCCGGTGCGGGTTTGAGCTGGCAGCAGGGTGGGCATAACCGGACCGGTTTTTCTGGGGTTTCCAGAATTTTCTCTTCTGTATGCGGTCGTTGTCAAGGGGGTATTTGTTAAATAAACCTTAAGAAACGCTTGAGCTTTTTTTGCCTAATTTCCGCACGAGAAACCCGGTCTCTTTGGACTTTGGACTGCGGGAGGGGGTTAGAAACTGGGTTTCTTTGCAGAAGTTAGCTCATTTTTGCCTAATTTGGAATAATAAACCCGGTTGGACTGCGCGAGGGGGTTAGAAACCGGGTTTCTTTGCAAGGATTCGCTATTTTTGCTTAATTTCCGCATAAGAAACCCGGTTTCTTGGGATCTGCGCGAGGGGTTAGAAACCGGGTTTCTTTGCAGAAGTTAGCTCATTTTTGCCTAACCTGGAACAAGAAACCCGGTTTCTTTGGACTGCGCGAGGGGGTTAGTGGGAGAGTGGGAGAAACCGGGTTTCTTTGCGGAGATTCCCTCTTTTTGCTTAATCTTTGCATAAGAAACCCGGTTTCTGTTCCCTGCGTTAGAAACCGGGTTTCTCAAAGAAACCCGGTTTCTGGCTGGGAGAAACCCGGTTTCTGTTCTTCACTCCTCTCTCACCTCAATCATCTGCGGTTTTCCCCCCGCCGCGTAAATCTCCCACATCGCCCGATAAGCACTTTCCAAATTACGCACAAACCGGCGCGTGTCAAACAGCGGATAAGTCAGCCGGTTCGCCGCCAACTTATCCTTCAACTGCTGCAACTCACCAACATTTTACCCCAAACGCACTGCCATTGTCTCATACTCCCGCAAATTCCCGACAATTAACTCAGGTAAACCCACCGCCGTCAGCAAACTCGCCCCCACGCGAGAGGCAAAAGTTTGTCCCGGGCAAGTCAAAACCGGCACCCTACCCACAAAGCGTCACTCGCCGTCGTGTGCGCGTTATAACAATAAGTATCCAGCATCAAATCAGCCAGCTTAAACCTCGCCAAGTGTCGGGATTTTGGCAAAAAGCCGGCAAAAACAAGCCGGTGCGCCGCAACTACCCGCGCCGCAGCTTCCCGCCAAAAATTATTCTTTGACTCCTTCTTATCAGCATACAGCCAGAGCACGCTCCCCTCAACCGCTTGCAGCACCCGCATCCAAATGTCAAAGATTTGCGGTTCTATCTTATAGATCTGATCAAAGCAAGCAAAAACAACTCCATTTTCAGGCAAACCCCATTCTGTGCGAGTCACGAGTGCGCGATCCACCGGCTGCTGGCTGTCATTCACCTGATAGCTGTGCGGCAAAATCACCAATTTCTCGGTAAAATACTCCGCAGATGCCGATGGTGTCACCATAGCATCCCCAATGATATAATCGATAAAGTCAGCCCCCATTGTTCCCGGATATCCCAAATAGCTGACTTGAATCGGGGCGGGGCGCAAAGCGAAAATCTCAAAGCGAGCATCCCGCGTGTACCCCTTCAAATCCACCAGAATGTCAATCCCGTCTGCGTGAATACGTTTGGCGCACTCCGCCGCAGATTCCCCCACCAATTCACAGAAGTGTTCCCTGTCGCTAACAATGCGCTTCCTGTAAAAGCTGTCGTCATCTTTCCCAAGAGAGTAGGTAAAAATCTCAAACTCTTCTCGGGCGTGCGCTCCAAACAATCCCAGCATTAAATGACTGGTAGCGTGATTGTGGAAGTCAGCGGAAACATATCCAATCCGCAGTCTCCCCTCCCGCGATCGAGAGTGAGCAAAATTCAGAGACTGTCGCTGTTTTTCCATCCGCCGGCTCACTGCAGAAGCGTGAGATAGAGCGATTGCCAGTTGCGCCCTCGGCTCCCCAACAAATGCTAAACTGTCAAACGGAACCACATCAGTAACTTTTCCTAGTGACAGCTGCTCAGCGGTTAAACTGTGAAGCCGTTCTAAATTTGTCTGGTAATTGCGCCAATCCGCAATAAGCCGGCGCAAGCGAAACAGGTAACTGAATGCCAAAGTAGACTTGGAATTGAGCTCCAGACAGCGCTCTAAAACAACTCTCGCCTCATCCAGCCGGTCTAAATATAACAAGGCAATCCCCATATTGTCGTCAGCTTCAGTATAATTGGGATAAAGTTCAATTGCCTTGCGTAAGCAAGCAATCGCCTCCGTCATCTTCTCCTGCTTTTGCAGGCAAACTCCCATATTATGCCAAGCTTGATAGTGTCTGGGTTCGCGCTCGATAGTTTGCCGATAATATTCTACCGCTTCTGACAATTCCTCCCGCATCAAGCAGATATTGCCCAATTGCACATAAGCCGCAAAATAGTCGCAAGTAGCAGCCATTCTCTGGTACTCTTGGAAAGCCTCATCCAGTTTCCCTTCCCGAAGGACTTGCAAAGTTCTGTAGTACCAGCTTTCAATCTCTTCAGGGGTTAGCCGGTTCTTTTCTTCCGCCTCTATTATCTGGTTCCCAGGCGGAGCCTCTATTATCTGGTTCCCAGGCGGAGCCTGGGAACCGCTCTTTAGAGGCTCCGCCTCTTTTACTATATCACAATCACGAGGCAGAGCCTCGTGATTTGCGTTCCCAGGCTCCGCCTGGGAACGAGTACATAAACGAGAGGTGTCAAAAGTCAACCGGCGCTCAATTTCATCATCCTGAAATCCCAAAGCCATCGGGCGACTAACTCCCGGAAGCACCCCCACGTCGTACAATTCCTTAATAATTCCCTCAAAGCGAAGCCAAACGGCAATATTCCCCGTATTCAGCTCAATCGCCATCAACCCGCACCAAGGTTCAGCATTTTTGGCCATTAACTCCTCATCGAGGACTAACCCGGAAAAGCTCTTATCCCCTCTCGGCTTCGAGAGCCCGACAATAGCATAATTTTTCCCAAACGTCAACCCCCGCAAATAGCCAGGGCAAAAAGTCACCGGCTCAAATTTTCCTGTCCGCAAATCGGCATATCCAAACCAGCCGATACCCGAATTGTGCAGCCACAACCTGCCGTGATAGAATCGCGGCGAGTGGGGCATACTCAAACCGGCACAGACAATTTCATCAGAGGGCACATCAATCACCACACCCCCATCGCGCCGGCTGGATCGCCAGCCATCTATTATATCAGAGCGACTGCAAGCCGTAACAAAGCGGGGTTGCCCGTCAACCACCGCCAAACCGTTGAGGTGACAGCGGTCTTCTGTTACAATTTTAGAGAGAAATTTGGGTTCCCACAAGGGGGCGCAACTGTGGGTATCGCTCAAAGTCGCCAAACAGTTGAGGAAAGTGCTGATAAAGATTACCTCACCGGCACTGTTAACCGCAACGTCGTGGATGTCCAAGTCGCCGGTAGTGTGGCCAATCCGGGGAACGTAGAGTTTGTCATATCCATTATACATCTGCCCCCGTTCCAATATATTATCTAATTGCCACAGCTGGGATTTAGCTCTCATGTAAAGGCGTTCCGGTCTGGCATACAGCCCCATCGCCCTTTCAAAAAGGCGCTCAAATCCGGAAAATCTGCCTTGGGGGTTCCCGCCGATAAGGATGAGGCGGGAAGTTTGATAGGTGGTGCAGGCGAGACTGATTTTCTCCGCTAGTAACCAGTCGATAAATTGACGGTCTCCGTAGAATTATAGGTCAGGATAGGCGGGAGATATTGGGTTAAGTTGGTTCATTTACAATATGGGCATTAGCCGGTATGTTCACCGGACATTGTGAGCGTATGCTTTCAGCCAGTCTGTGGGTTTATGTCTGTTTTTTATATGCTCAGGTTTTCCCTCTCAAAAGTCAAGGTAGTATTAAGAATAATTAACAGATATCTTAGTTTCAATCCCCTATATCCAATGCCGGTAGGGGCGGGTTCACCCAGTGCCACGAATAGATATGCCAGCGTTCGTAGCCCCACAAAATTATCCATACATTAGAATTATCTAGTTAATGCTGGCTTCGGCGATAGCATCTATTATATAGTTTATATTTTGGGCAAATATTTATATATATTATATTGCAATTTATATCTTGGAGTATTTGGGCCCACCGGCTCGAACCCAATCCCAGAAAAATTTTTTGCCTGGGGGGGTGAAAAATTTGCGAGACACCCCTATAATGAGAAGCAACGTAAAGAAACGTAAACTCCACTAGCGCACCGGCACGGTTTCTGGTATAGGCCAGTGGCCAGCGCCGGTGCCGCCAGTCGGGCCAACTCCATCTGAACTCATATCCTCTGGAGATTCGTCAATGACCATTGCAATCGGACGCGAGTCAGCCCAAAGAGGCTGGTTTGACGTACTCGACGACTGGCTAAAGCGCGACCGGTTCGTCTTCATCGGCTGGTCTGGACTGCTGCTGTTCCCCTGCGCCTACCTGGCGGTTGGGGGCTGGCTGACCGGCACCACCTTTGTCACCTCCTGGTACACCCACGGCTTAGCCTCCTCCTACCTGGAAGGCTGCAACTTCCTGACCGTGGCCGTGTCCAGCCCCCCGAACAGCTTGGGACACTCCATCCTGTTCCTCTGGGGTCCCGAAGCCCAAGGTGACTTCACCCGCTGGTGCCAGCTGGGCGGGTTATGGACATTCGTCGCCCTGCACGGTGCCTTCGGTCTGATCGGCTTCTGCCTGCGCCAGATTGAAATCGCCCGTCTGGTAGGCATCCGTCCGTACAACGCCATCGCCTTCACCGGCCCGATTGCGGTGTTCGTCAGCGTGTTCCTGATGTACCCCCTCGGCCAGTCCGGCTGGTTCTTCGCACCCAGCTTCGGCGTGGCAGCCATCTTCCGCTTCCTGCTGTTCCTGCAAGGGTTCCACAACTGGACACTCAACCCCTTCCACATGATGGGCGTCGCCGGTATCCTGGGTGGGGCGCTGCTGTGCGCCATTCACGGTGCTACCGTAGAAAACACCCTGTTTGAAGACGGCGAAGGCGCAAACACCTTCCGGGCCTTTGAGCCAACCCAGTCGGAAGAAACCTACTCGATGGTTACCGCCAACCGCTTCTGGTCGCAAATCTTCGGGATTGCCTTCTCCAACAAGCGCTGGCTGCACTTCTTCATGCTGTTTGTCCCCGTGACCGGCTTGTGGATGAGCTCCATCGGCATCGTCGGTCTGGCCCTCAACCTGCGGGCCTATGACTTCGTGTCGCAAGAACTGCGGGCTGCAGAAGATCCAGAGTTTGAAACGTTCTACACTAAGAACATCCTGCTCAACGAGGGCATCCGCGCTTGGATGGCTCCCGCTGACCAGCCGCACGAGAGCTTCATCTTCCCTGAAGAAGTCCTGCCTCGCGGTAACGCTCTGTAAAATGTGAAATGCCCGGATTTTAGATTTTGGATTTCGGATGAATCTAAAATCTAAAATCTAAAATCTAAAATAGATAGCTGACCAGCCGCACGAGAACTTTCTCTTCCCTGAAAAAGTTCTGCCGCTCGGTAAGGCTCTGTAAAATGTGGAATGCCCGGATTTTAGATTTTGGATTTCAGATGAATCTGCAATCTAGAATCTAAAATCTAAAAGTGATAGCTCCTGATAGTTGGTGACAAAAGAGGTTCTAGCCAGTGGCAACGTCTTTTAATAGTGCTCTAGTAATGGGGGGCGGTCGCGACCAAGAATCGACCGGGTTTGCCTGGTGGTCTGGTAACGCTCGCCTGATCAATCTCTCCGGCAGACTGCTTGGTGCTCACGTCGCCCACGCGGGTCTGATCGTCTTCTGGGCTGGAGCGATGACTCTGTTCGAGCTCGCTCACTTCGTACCCGAAAAGCCGATGTACGAGCAGGGCTTGATCCTGCTGCCTCACCTCGCCACCCAAGGTTGGGGTGTCGGTCCTGGGGGTGAAGTTGTGGACACCTTCCCCTACTTTGTGGTGGGTGTGCTGCACCTGATTTCATCTGCAGTTCTCGGTTTCGGCGGCATCTATCACGCGGTTCGCGGTCCAGAAACCCTCGAAGAGTATTCTCGCTTCTTCGGGTATGACTGGAAAGACAAGAACCAAATGACCAACATCATCGGCTACCACCTGATTATTTTGGGAATTGGTGCCTTGCTGCTGGTGTTCAAGGCCATGTTCTTTGGCGGTGTGTATGACACCTGGGCACCCGGTGGCGGTGATGTGCGCGTTATTACTAACCCGACGCTCAACCCCGCTGTCATCTTCGGCTACCTGGTGAAGGCTCCCTTCGGCGGCGAAGGCTGGATTCTCAGCGTCAACAACTTGGAAGATGTGATCGGCGGTCACATCTGGATTGGCATCATCTGCATTGCCGGTGGCATCTGGCACATCCTCACCAAGCCTTTTGGCTGGGCACGCCGCGCCTTCATCTGGTCTGGTGAAGCTTATCTCTCCTACAGCTTGGGCGCTCTGTCCATGATGGGCTTTATCGCCTCTTGCTTTGTCTGGTTCAACAACACCGTCTACCCGAGCGAATTCTTCGGTCCGACTGGCGCGGAAGCGTCTCAAGCTCAAGCTCTGACCTTCCTGATCCGCGACCAGCGCCTGGGCGCTAACGTCGGTTCCGCTCAAGGGCCCACCGGCCTGGGTAAATACCTGATGCGCTCTCCGACCGGCGAAATCATCTTCGGCGGTGAAACCATGCGCTTCTGGGACTTCCAAGGGCCTTGGCTGGAGCCCCTGCGCGGCGCTAACGGCCTCGACCTGAACAAGATCAAGAACGACATCCAGCCGTGGCAAGCTCGTCGCGCTGCTGAGTACATGACTCACGCTCCTCTGGGTTCTATTAACTCTGTGGGTGGCGTGATCACTGATATCAACTCGTTCAACTATGTGTCTCCCCGCGCTTGGTTGGCAGCTTCTCACTTCGTGCTCGGTTTCTTCTTCCTGATCGGTCACCTCTGGCACGCTGGCCGCGCTCGCGCCGCCGCTGCCGGTTTTGAAAAGGGTATCGACCGCGAGAACGAGCCGGTGATGGCTATGAACGAACTCGACTAATCGGAAGCGGGAAGGATGATTTAATTCTGACTTCTAACTTCTGACTTGCTTTAGGCTCCTGTGTCAAACCAGGAGCCTTTCTTTTTTGCGCAAGAAAAGTGCGTGTCAGCGGTGATAAGCTAGTTCAAGGGTGAAAATTGAATAGAACTTACGCACAACCCTGAAAGAAACCGGGTTTCTGGTCTGATGCCCAGGGCTGAAAGTCAAGAAGTCTGGTTGAGAAACCCGGTTTCTGCGTAAGTCCTATTGAAGTTTCTCCCCATCTCCCCCTCTTGCGAAACACCCACTCACTCCTTACTCAGCCTTAGCGTGGATTTCTATCCTTCTTTCTATGCCCGATTCTGATTTCACCGACGAGTTGCAATGGACGCCTGAGGCCAAGGCGAAATTCAAGAAGATTCCGTATTTTGTTCGGGCGCAGGCTCGGCAGCGAATTGAGCAGCTGGCTCGAGAACAAGAGCTAGAAGTTGTTACGGGGGATCTAGTTGAGCGAGCCCGGTTGGAGTTCGGCCAGTAATATATATTACCTGTGATTAGTTATATTATGCTGAAGTCGGGAGTGAAATATCTGGGGGGGCCAGAAACCGGGTTTCTGAAAGAAACCCGGTTTCTACGCACCTAAATGAATACTGCTATAATATCTAGGGCTGATTTCTTGCTGCGGTCGGCGAGCTGGCGAATCTCAGAAGCCACAACGGCAAACCCCAATCAGACTGCATTAAATGTTCAGTGTTCAGTGTTCCCGCGTTCGCGCCCCTACCCCACACCCAGCAACTTAAGATTCTGGGCGGCTTGGTTCAGCTTTTGGGTTCCCTCCTTGGTTTGAGTGATGCCACCGGCAGCTTGTTGAGCGCCGGTGCTGATATAATTCATAGCGGCAAGCACCTGCTGAATGGAAACGGCTTGCTGCTTGGCAGTGAGGGCAATTTCTTTGTTGCTGGCAACCACCCGGTCAATCGCCGCCGCCACGCCGGTGAAAGCTTCTGCAGTTTCCCGAGCGATTTTAACCCCTTCTGCCACAGTTAAATTCCCCTGATCAGTCACCCTAACTGTTAAATCAACCGCTCTCTGGATATCGGCTACGAGCTGATTAATCTTCTCAGCAGATTTCTTGCTCTGATCGGCCAATTTGCGAATCTCAGAAGCTACTACGCCGAAACCCCTGCCGTGTTCGCCGGCGCGGACAGCTTCCACCGCTGCGTTTAAAGCTAGCATATTCGTCTGATTAGCGAGAGCGCTCACAGTCACAGAAATACTGCCGATTTGACCGGCTTGCTGACTCAATCGCTTGATCGATTCCGCTATCGCGCCGACTTTTTGCTGGAGCGCCGCCATCCCCTCCAAAGTCCGCCCCACCGCTTTATTACCTTCCTCCGTAAGCGTCAGTGCTCGCATTGTGCCGGCGGCTAGCACTGACGCTTGCTCTGCTGCAACCTTTGAAGAAGCCCCCAACTCGCGCATCGCGGCGTTACACTGAACACAGGAAGCCGCCTGCTCAGAGGCGATGCGTTCTTGTTCCTCTATTGCCGCAGCGATTTGCTCAGAAGAGTTAGCGATAATATTGACAACTACCTTGAGCGGCTGAATCAAGGCATCGGTCAATAAAATCCCAAAAATAAGAGCGGTGAGAGGCCCAATTATTACGCCGAGGAAAACCCAGAAGCCGGTGTTAACTACATCCCTATCGGTTGCTTGCTTGGCTACAGCTGCCATTTGCCCCTTCACTACCAGGAGTTCTTGAAGTGAAGTATTGGCTGCTATAAATGCCGGTTCTTTTTGAGAATAATTTTGAAAATTTATTTTATCTAGCAGAGCCGAAGCTGCTTTTGCTGCTGCCATTTGGGGGGAATTTACCAGCCCGCTCTGCAGCAATTCAGCCTGCCTTGTTATAGGTCTGGGAATGCCTAATTTCTGGAATTCTTTATACATTCGCACGAATTCCTCATGAGATTGCTTCCAGCTTTCCCAGTCCTGAATAAATTTCTGGTATAGAGGTTCTTCTTTTTGGGTGCGGGGAGTGGCTTGATCTTGTTGAAATCCGGCTTCAATCTGCAGCCAAGCCTGCTCGATTGTGCTAAATTGCTTATCCCTGATCTCTGGCTTCGTTCTGGGATTGAGTATCGTTAGCTCTGCTGACTGTATTTGGCTGTGCCCGTCGCTGATTTTCCACAATCCGATGATGCTGGGCAGAGTATTGTTCGTGAGTGTGCTGATATGCTGAGTCAGCCGAGAATTTACATTCCAGCCAGCCAAGGCAACAGCTAGCACTATCATGCCCATTATTAAGAATGCGCCGTTCAGCTTTTTTTTTAAGTTTATTATGCGAACCAAAGTGTTTCTCCTGACTGTTGCTGACTTCCACACTCGTTAATCTTTCTAAAAGAAAGATAACAGTTATTAAGGGCAGGGGGGAACAACGAGATTGCGATTGCCGGTACTTAAGGAGGCAATACCTGGCAGGGGGGGAGTGTTCAACCTGCAAGGGCAACCGAAACGGCACGCAGAAGCTCAACCGCCGCAACGCCAGCGCTGCTCGCGAGCCGGTGCCAATAAGCAAAGCTTATCACAGATTGAGGGTAAACCGGCCCCCACTACACCAGGGTGCGGAGATTTCGCGCCACTTCGCTAAGCAACTCTGTGCTGAGTTTGGTTTGAGAAATGCCGCTGACGGCTTGTTGAGCGCCGGTGTTGATGCTGCTCATCGCCTGCGCCACTTCCCCGATAGCAACAGCTTGCTGCCGCACCGCGAGCGATATCTGCTGGTTGTTCGCCACCACCTTGCCAATCGCCTCAGAGACACCGGCAAAAGCGGAAGCCATTCTCCGCACCAGCCGCACCCCAGCTTCAACCGTTTTTATGCCCTCATCCGTCACCGCTACCGTGGAATTGATAGCCATCTGAATATCCGCCACCAAACCGCTAATCTTCTCGGCAGAATTGCGGCTTTCATCAGCCAGCTTGCGGATCTCAGCCGCCACAACGCCGAACCCCTTACCCTGAGAGCCGGCGCGGACAGCTTCCACTGTAGCGTTGAGGGCGAGCATATTAGTCTGCGCCGCCAAATCCCCCACCAACTTGGAGATGCTGCCGATTTGACTCGTCTGCTGGCTGAGCATCAATATTTTTTCAGCAATCGCCCCCACTTTCTGATTAACAGTCGCCATCCCTTCCAGGGTTTGCCCGACGATTTCAGTTCCCTCCTGCGCCAAAGTCACGGCTTTCCTAGCGCCCGCTACAGCCGCTTCCGCTTGTCCGGCGCACTGTTGGGAAGAAACCCCCAATTCATCCAGGGTGGTGGTTGTTTGGTTCACCGAAATCGCCTGATTGTGGCTGATGCGCTCCTGCTGCTCCACCGTCGCTGCTAGTTCAGAAGAAACGCTGACAATCCTGTTAACAGTGCCCCGGATCGCAACAGACAGGGGTTTGGCGATTGCCAGACTCAAAACTACCCCCAATAGAACAGCCGTCACCGGTCCGAGAATCATACCCAGCGACACCCAAAACTGGGTTTGCCGCACACTCCGCTCCGCTTCTTGCTTGGCCGCTGCGGCAATTCTCTCGTTCTCTGCGATCGTTTTTTGCAGCACGCCTTCTGCGGAATTAAACGCGGGCCGGTTAATCGTAAACACCTGCACGTTCATTTGTTCCAGCAACAGAGCCGCTGTTCGGGCAGCTTCCATTTCTGCTGATTTTTCCTTACCCAACTTTAACAGATCGAGCTGCATCTTTGCGGGAAAAAAGATGCCCGCCTGTTGAAACTGCTGATAGAGGCGCATAAAATTATCATGCTCTTGCTTCCACCGCTCCCGCTTAGAAAGAAATTGCCGCCACAGTTTATCTTCCCTCTGGGTGCGGTGCAGTGAGTTGTATTTGTTATACCCCGCCTCAATGTCCTTCAAAGCCAGATCGATCCTCGCCAGTTGCTCCTGCCTTAGTGCGTCGCTCAATCTAGTATTGAGGAGGGCTAGCTCACCCACCTGAACATCCCTCATTCCGTAATCTATTGTCTGGAGCGCCATGATACTCGGCAGCCTCACATCACTTATCTCATTCAAGTTACGGACAAGTTGGGAAGCGCCGCTCTCCCCTATCCAGCCCACGACAAAAACAATCACTCCCATGAGCAGGAATGCACCGAGCATCTTCGTCTGCAACCCCATGTCTTTAAATCTAAATATAAGCCGGTTCACAGTTATCCTCTCTTTCTAAAAAATAGGCGGGCAGAGAAATCCTAAAACAGGAGTATTAATGAGGGCGGGGGCGATTTATTAGGAAATTAACTCTCACTTTTTTTTATGTCGATATGGCGATGGGAACGGTTTTATTTATCCTTTTAAAGAAGCCGCGTAGGCTTTGATAAATCGGTCGTCAAACAGCCGGCTCAGATCGGGCTGTTTTTTAATTATCCCATTATCCAGTAAAAATTTGCTGATTTCTTGAGCGGCATAGGACAGAGCTGTCATGTCAGAACCTGGTTTAAATGCTTTCAGGTTTTCTGCTGGACTAAAAAATTTTATCTCTCCCTCGTATTCTTTGAACTCTTTTACCGAAACCCCAATGTAGTCAGCCATAATCTTGTACGATATCTCAGGATTATTGCGGATGAAGTCTAATGTGTCAAACCAAGTATTGACAAGTGATTGGACATCTTGGGGCCTTTCTTCAATCAGCTTGCGATCCACGACTAAATGAGAGGGAATAGCTGTTGGGAAGTCTTTGGAACTAAATAGCACCTTGCTTCCCGGAAGTTTGAGAGCCTCCTTCGTGTAAGGGAGATAAAGCCCCACCGCATCCACCTGTCCTTCTACAAAGGCTGCTACTGTCGCCCGCTGATCTAAGTTTTTCAGTTGGATATCCGTTTCTTTGAGGCCGGCTTTTTTTAGCCCTAGCAGCAGTAGAAAATGGTCAATAGCACCCAGTTGAGTGGCTACTTTTTTACCTTTTAGGTCGCCAATATTATTAATACCTTTGCGGACAATAATTGCGTCCCCTCCATAGGAGGCATCAGTTAGCAAAACAATAACCTGCTCTGGCTGAGAACTATTGGCGATTGAAGTCAGGGTGTCACTTAAAGTTTGAAGGTTAGCATCCAGCTGACCTTGGGCCATAACTTGAATGGACTTTTCATAGTCATAGAACTTGAGATCGACATCGCCGTTGTTCTTGGCAAATATTTCTGACT
>Ga0185317_100309_pt1 | contig 14055 bp, 10 predicted proteins | sample DevilsHole_FD_128020 | JGI IMG/M metagenome (GOLD analysis project Ga0185317, IMG submission 128020) | Groundwater microbial communities from Devils Hole, Nevada to study Microbial Dark Matter (Phase II) - Devils Hole (SPADES assembly)... | ecosystem: Environmental > Aquatic > Deep subsurface >...
GCGGGCTGCAGAAGATCCAGAGTTTGAAACGTTCTACACTAAGAACATCCTGCTCAACGAGGGCATCCGCGCTTGGATGGCTCCCGCTGACCAGCCGCACGAGAGCTTCATCTTCCCCGAAGAAGTCCTGCCTCGCGGTAACGCTCTGTAATCTCCAATCCGCTTGCCCGGGTGCCCCTTGCGGGCACCCTCACACCCCCCACCCCGCGTGGGGGTTGTTTTTTGGGACACGCAGGACAGGCGTCCCGCCTGTCCTGCGCCTTATATAGCAGTAGCCACTTACCCTACCCTCGTTCCCAGCCTGGCAGCTGGGAACGCCACTCTGTCGGCACCGCCGACTGTCACCTCCAAGCAAATTAAACGCACAAAATTATATCACAGGTGCGCCTGGATGGCAATGGTTAGATTGATAAACAGAGCTAATATAAAGTTTGAAATTTTAAATCTAAGATCGGTTGCACAACTGTTGGTTTTTTGTTATAGTGTGTTCTGTGAACACAAGCCAGTAAAAAACCGCTTAGGGAGAAGGAGGTGATGCCTATGCAAGATAGTAGTAAACGCATGGGTCATCAGATTGAAGTCAACCGGCTGTGCGCCGGGGCTGTTCTCTAACAGCCAGCCTGATTCCCCTCGGGGGAGTCGAGAGGCTTCAAAAGTCGGGCTGGCAGGGAGTTCCTCCCGGCAGTCTGGTTTCAATTCTGAAGACCCACTAGACCGCTCTCACCTATAGTGTGAAGGTGTATACTTTCTCACTACCCGTGAGAGCGGATAGTTTTTTTCGGGGGTGGCAAAGGCGTCGCTCGCCAGAAAACAGGGTAGAATAGGAAGAGTTTCCCCCAGGCGAGGGCAGCTTTCCTGGGCAAATGCGCCGGTGGTGCTGCCCAAAAGGGTATGCTAGTCCTAGCAGTGCGGGCTGCGCTGTGGGGGAGCGGGTTTGAGAGCCAGAGCTCAGGCGCAGCCATCGGAAAAAAATTTATAGGGTATTGTTAGAACAGTAGGGGTGGAGAGCGTGGCAGAGTTACTCAGTGAGAGCGAGATTCAAGAGCGTGCCGGTCAGCTGTCAGAGTGGACAGTTGAGGGTAAGGAACTCCAGCGCACTTGGAGATTTAAGGATTTTGTCGAAGCTATCGCATTTGTGAACAACCTGGTTGAGCCGGCAGAAACTGCTGGCCACCATCCAGATATCGCTATTTCCTACAATAAGGTCAGCGTAAGCTTGACCACCCACGACGCCGGCGGTTTAACTGAGAAAGACTTTGAGCTAGCGAAGGTGATTTCAGAGTTGAAATAAAATCGCCGCTGGAGAGAGAAAATTTAATCACGGATTTTCTAGGCAAAGCCGGATAGCGTGATAGAATACACACAGAGATTTGAGGACAGCCCTATAGGCCAGATAGTGGCTCTTTGAATTTTCCACTGTCCCAATTGCGGGTTTATGCTATCGCGGGACTGGAACGGCGATGCATGGGATTTTCCTGAAAGATTTGCGGGATACCGCCTCTATCACTTTTGCCGGTGATAGTGCTATCGTTGCATTGTCCGGGAATGCCCGAACAAATGTCGCGTAAATGTGTCAGCATGGTCTTAGACAACCAAGCACGACCGCAGTCGGCTGCCGGTAGAACTGAATTAATTGAGCAACTGCTGGACATCGGTGCGGCCCTGTCCAGCAGTTCCGATCTGGGTGAATTGCTGAACCTGATTTTATCCAAGAGCCGGGAGATCACCTGTAGCGATGCCGGCAGCGTTTACTTGGTGGACTCCAGCGACGGCTATCCCAAATTGCTGTTTAAGGTGGCGCAGAACGCTTCTCGCCCCAACGTTTCATTCCGGGAGTTTGCCATTCCCCTGACGCGCCAGAGCTTGGCGGGGTATGTGGCGCTCACAGGGGAAAGCTTGAACCTTTCAGACGCCTACGCTTTGCCATCGGGAGTGCCCTACCAGCTGGATAGGAGTTTTGACCGCGACATTGATTACCACACCCGCTCGGTTCTGGTTTTGCCCATGCAAAACCGGCAGGGGGAAATCGTGGGCGTGGTGCAGCTGATCAACCGCAAGGTGGCTCCAGACGTGGCGGTGACCGCTGAAAACGTGCGGGAGCTGACTCAGCCTTACTCGGAGTGGGAGGAGCGCATTGTCCGCTCCCTGGCTTCGCAGGCGGCCATCTCCATAGAGCGCAACCAGCTGCAGGAGAATATTAAGCAGCTGTTCGAGGGGTTTGTCAAAGCCTCTGTACAGGTAATTGAAGCGCGAGATCCCTGCACGTCTGGCCATTCCGAGCGGGTGGCGGCGCTGACGGTGCGCCTGTGCGAAGAAATTAATTCCGCCACTGCTGGGCCACTAGGCGCGGTAAACTTCAGCGACCGCCAAATGCAAGAAATTCGCTACGCGGCAATGCTGCACGATTTTGGCAAAGTTGGGGTGCCAGAAGCGATTTTGGTGAAAGAGAAAAAACTTTACCCCTCACAGCTGGAAGTTATCCGTCACCGCTTTGCTCTGGTGCGCCGGACTCTGGAACTGGAGTGCGCCCAAGCCAAGTTGAGATATTGGCTGGAACATCCGGCCCACCGGCCAGATGCCTCGGACTCTGGCTGTCCGTGCCAAGCGCAGATGGAACAGTTGGATGCCGGTCTGCAAAAAACAGTTGAGGAACTTGATTATTACTGGAATCTGCTGGTAGAAGCCAACGAACCGAGTATTTTGGCGGAGAAACCCTTGGCCAAGATAAAAGAGCTGTGCCGCTACACCTATCGAGATGTGGACGGGCAAACTAAGCCACTGATTTCTTCCGGCGAGATGGCTCAGCTGATGGTGCTCAAGGGAACCCTGACTGATGAAGAGCGCTCGGCAATTGAGTCTCACGTCAGCCACACCTACGAATTTCTCAAGCGCATTCCCTGGACAAAGGACTTGCAAGACATCCCTGAGATTGCTTACGGCCATCACGAAAAGCTCGATGGCACCGGCTACCCCCGCCAGTTGCAGCAGTCCGAAATTCCCCTGCAAACTCAGGTGATTACCATTGCCGATATTTATGACGCCCTGACGGCGGGCGACCGGCCCTACAAGAGGGGTCTGCCGGTGAGAGAGGCTCTCGATATTCTGCGACAGGAAGCAGCAAGCCACAAAATCAACCCTGAGTTTCTGGAGCTTTTTGAGCGCCGCCAAGTCTTTTCTGTACTGGGACACACTTTGGAAGTGGAGCTGTCCGGTGGGGTGGGATGACCGAACCGCCACAGCAGGCGCAAGCGCTGCCAGAACTGACTCCGCACCGCCGGTGGACTCCCCAGGCCATAGGGACCCAGCCGCTGACCGCATTGCCAGGGCAAAAACGAGCGGGCCTATTAAGAAGATTTAGTGATGGCAGGCTCGACTCAAAGATATGCCCCAAAAGCAAAAATGTTAATATTTTATACTTTTAAAATGCTTGCAGAGCGCCATGTGGGCAGAGCCTGCAGAGCGGCGGAGTCTGGCAGCAGCTGCGCAACGAGGGAAAGTCGTAGGGGGGGCAAAGAGTCGCCGACCTGACACCAAGGTGGAAAGACAGGCCACAAAACTAAAAAGGTTAATCAGCTTTAGTGCATTAAAGTATGCGCTATCTATCTCTATACTCCGTTCTCAGGCTCCTGCAGGGAATCGGTTTCGGTCGGCTCTACGTCCTTTCTCCAATAAGCAAATTAAAAGCCTGGGTACTAAAATTAGCCAAAGTTGCAACTTTGGCAGGCTCTGCCGACAAAACGGCGTTCCCAGCAATAGGGGCGGGCCCTTCCGCCCCGGAACGAGGGGAGGCTGGGAACGAGAGGAAATAGCCGGGGTTTTGTAGTGCCGGTGGCACAAAAGCCCGCCCCCGTGCCCGTATTGTAAGCAGCAACTTGAGTTACTAAATAAGCCCCACAGGCAATTGGCAAAGAGCAAAGTCTGCCCTATAATAGCAAATTTAGCAGGGGCGGGGTTAGCCAAAAGGCAGGCCAGACCGCCAAAAAGGCCCATAAACCCGCAGCCAGCTCCATTAATTGTCAGGGAAAAGGCAAATGGGAATCTCAGATGTTCGGAAACTAGCCGGAAGGAGGATTGAAGAAAAGCAGAGGCTGCCAGCAGCAGCCCTTGAGAGCGTGCCGCTTAGCCATTGTATGCTATACTTTGCTATTGGCAGCCGGCACTAGCCCGAGAACCAAAGGCGGACGGGTGCCCCTTGCCATAGGGAGCCATCTTAACCTGAAAACCCTTCGGTGGGTGGACTGTCCTGAGTTTAGATACCCGTTTCTTTAACTTTATAAAGTGGTAAATGGGAGCTGAATTGCTATAAAAATAGTGTTCGTGGGGTTTGACTGCAGGCATGGGTTGATACGCCTTGGTTGAGAGACTCTCTCAGCTTATGTATTAGGAGCGCGACTGTTAAAGGTTGGCACGCAAAAAAGTATCGGTAAGACTAACGGCATCTAGCCATTCGCTCTCAACAAGAGAGTGGACAGTTGGCACAATCAAGCGATTATCCCGCTCTGCCAAGTGTGGGGCTTAAAGCTTGCACTCCAGTAATGGGCGGCGGTGCGTCGGGCAATAAGACCGGTGCAAATAGGCTGGTATGATCAAGACTCACATCTGCTTTGCCCCGGCACAGAATGCCTTGCAAAAACAAGCCGCAAAGATTTCTAGAGCGCGTAGCTGGCGAAAAATGGCAGGCTATGTGTTAAACATAAAGAGATGGCCCGTTAGTCTCTCAAAAATAGGTGTGAGGACAAGAGGGAAAATGTCTAAGATACTTTGGAATTCATTACTGGTCAGCCCAGCGGTGCTGGGGGCAGCCTTAGTGGTTTCAGCATCGGCAATCGCTGCCGAATCAGGAGCAAGGCCGGAGGTGGCCAAAGCGGAAACGGCAGCGGAAACCCAGCTCTCAGCACCGGCTGCAAGGGCTGTGGGGGATGTGGCAGTCGCATCGGTGGCGGTGGCTGAAATCGCGGCAACAGGCAGTCAGGAACCGGCAGCCAGCTCCACAGAAGGGCTTGGCGCAGCGGCAGAAGTGCCGGTGCTGACAGCAGCAAGGGCGCTGGAACAGCCGGAAGTGGCCTCGGTAATGCCGGCAGCGGCAGAAGTGCCGGTGCAAAGGGCGGCGGCAGTTCTGGAAAATCCGGAAGCGGCGGCGGCTGAAAACCCTGCAGTGGCAGCAGAAATGCCGGCGGCTGTGACGGAAGTGCCGGTGCTGGCGGCGTCTAAGGCTCTGGAAAACTCGCAAGTCGCGCCGGTTGTGGCAGAGGAGCAAATCAATGTAACGCCGGGCGAGGCGCCGGTGGCAGAAAAGGCGCAAGTGCCGCAGCAGGTGGCGCAAATGCAGCCGGCTCCAGCGAATCCGGCAGCGGCTGAGGTTTTGCAGCAGCTGAACCGGTACACGAACGAAGGAGCCTCGAACCGCAACTCTGCCGGTCAGGTCACCTCGGTGTCTCAGCTGTCAGACGTGCAGCCCACAGACTGGGCGTTCCAAGCGCTGCAGAACCTGGTCGAGCGCTACGGCTGTATTGCGGGCTATCCGGATGGCACTTACCGGGGGAACCGGGCGCTGACCCGATATGAGTTTGCTGCCGGTTTGAACGCCTGTTTGGAAAGAATCGTTCAGCTGATTCAGCAACCCATTGACACGTCCAACTTTGTCACCAAAGCGGATTTAGCCACTCTCAACCGGCTGCTGGAAGAATTCCAGGCGGAACTGGCCACCCTGCGCGGTCGCGTGGACGCCCTGGAAGCCCGCACCGCCGAACTGGAAGCCAATCAGTTCTCCACCACGACTAAACTGGTGGGTGAGGCGATTTTTGCCGGTACCGACTCGATTGGGGAGACAGCTGACGTACCGGCATTTCAACAGCGGGTTCGTCTCAACCTGAACACCAGCTTCACCGGTCGGGACTTGCTGATCACCCGCCTGCAAGTAGGCAACGCCATCCCTCTGAACGTGCTCAGCGAATCTCGCGAGGGCACACAGACGTTTAACGTCGGAGGCGACACAAGCAATCAATTTAAGCTAGATACGCTGGAGTATTTCTTCCCGTTTGGCGAGCGGCTGGATTTGGTTGTGGCAGCCAATGCGGGGGTTTGGGAGGACTTCACCCCCACCCTGAACCCTTACATGGAAGACTTTGATGGCGGTAATGGGTCAATATCCGCCTTCGGTCAGCGCAACCCGATTTATCGCCTCGGCGGCGGACAGGGGATCGGGGCAAACATCCGCTTCGGTCGCAGCAACCTGTTCAATGTCCTCAAACCGAGTTCGCTCACCCTGGGCTACCTGGCGGCTCACGGCAACAACCCCAGTGGGGGCAGTAACTTTGACGATGGTGGCTTTTTGCGCGGCGATTATTCCGCCTTGGCGCAGCTGAACTTCACCGTGGGCGGCATATCAATGGCTGCCACCTATGTCCACTCCTATTTCAAAACCGGCAACTTTGGCTTTGATAATGGGCTGGCGAACGGTCCTGGCATCACCGGCGGTTTTGTGGGCACTAACGTGGCCAATTCTCTGTTAGGTGTGGCTGACACCAATCCGATCGTAGCCAACTCCTATGGCTTGCAGGGGTCACTGCAACTGAGCCCGCGATTCGGGATTAGCGGCTGGGTCGGCTTAACAGATATCAACCTGATGGGTAATGGCACTGGCCGGCGTGGGGATGGTGAAATCTGGAACTACGCACTCACCCTCGCCTTCCCGGATCTCTTGAAGGAAGGGAACCTGGGCGGTATTGTTGTGGGTGCCCAACCTTACCTGGGATATCTGGAAACAACTGGCCCTTCCCCCATCCGCTTCAACAATGGTCGCGGTGGCGGTGCTATTCCCTGGCACATCGAAGGGTTCTACAAGTGGCAGGTGACGGATAATATTTCGCTGACGCCTGGTGTGATCTGGCTTTTGAATCCGAACCAGCAGGACGGGGAGTTCGGCGGCACAGATGACACCGTTATCGGTACGATCCGGGGCACCTTCACCTTCTAGGTGCCCGAAGATACAGGATTGCTTGAGGGGGCGGGTCTGTCAAACCCGCCCTGGCAAAAAGCTCCGCACTGGGCGGAGCTTTTTTATTTTTGCTGTGATTCAGGAAAAACCCCGGTGGAAAACCGGGGTATAATAGCTTTGATGCAGGATTTTGGGCGCTGGGCGCTTGGTACTGGGCATGGGGCATGGGTTGCTGGGGGGCGGGTGTATCAGTGTTTTGGGCTGTGCGGCTTCGATTTCGGGCTCGCCCGCCCCTACGGGATACGCACTGGGGGGGCGGGTTTATCAGTGTTTTGGGCTGTGCGGCTTTTCTTTCTGGCAAAACCCGCCCCTACAGAGTCCGCCGGCTTTCCAGTCCCACCTTGCGACACGGGATACGCACTGGGGGGGCGGGTTTGTAAGTGTTTTGGGCTGTGCGGCTTTTCTTTCTGGCAACACCCGCCCAGGCAGACTCTGCCGGCCTTGTCCGGCAATTCGACTCGCAAACCAGTCAGCGCCTGTAGCATATAAATGGTATTCTGTCAACCTCTCTAGAATAAATTTCCAGACAGCAGGAGCGCGGTGACTGCGCCCTTGCTAAAGTTGCAGATGGTGGGAAAAATCGAGAACCTGATACCGCGACATTATTCCGGATCTGGTACCGGACAACGCAACGATAGCATGGTTTCTAACCCCACCCGCAGTCCCAAGTCCAAAGAAACCGGGTTTCTTATGCAGAGATTGGGCATGCAAGAGCTAATATTCGCAAAGAAACCCGGTTTCTAACCCCCCAGGGCAAAGAAACCCGGTTTCTAACCCCTCCCGCAGTCCCCAGTCCCTATCACCGGCAAAGATGATAGAGGCGTTATCCCGCAAAGCTTTCAGGAAAATCCCATGCATCGCCATTCCAGTCGAGCGATAGCATAAACCCGCAATTGGGACAGTGGAAAATTAAAATACCCACTATCTGGTCAATAGGGCTGTCCTCAAATATCTCTGTGTATTATATCACGCTATCCGGCTTTGTCAAGAAAATCCGTGATTAAATTTTCTCTCTTGAGGTTGAATCTAGCCTGTGCAACTCAGACCCAAAAGTGAATACGCCCTCTTGGCGATGTTAGAGCTCGCCACTCGCTATAAGGACGGCGAGCCGATGCAAATTAGGCAAATTGCGGGGCTGCAAAATATCCCTGACCGCTATCTGGAACAGCTGCTGGCCAGCTTGAGACGCTGCGGGCTGGTTCGCAGCCTGCGGGGGGCCAAGGGCGGTTACGTCCTGGGTCGCGAGCCCTGGAAAATTACACTCCTGGAAGTTGTGAGCTGCTTGGAGGGATTGGACTCGCAGCCGTCTGAGAGCGACTCGGGAGCAAAAACTGTGGAGATTGCCGCAGTTTGGGATATCTGGCAAGAAGCGCACCGGGCGGCAAATGGTGTGTTGCAAAAATATACCTTGCAGGATCTGTGCGACCGGCGAGATGCCAAGCGCCAGCTCGATATTATGTATTACATATAAAGGCGCTATGGGTCACGAGTCACCGGTCATGGGTGGCAGCGGACAGCTGACAGGTGATTGCCGATAGCTAGCTGCCTGCGCTCCCTGACCCTTAAGCCCTCACCCATCACCCATGACCCATCACCCATTATCGGTAAATTATGCGAATTGCCCGTGACATCACCGAATTAGTCGGTCGCACCCCCCTGGTGCAGCTGAATCGCATCCCTCAAGCGGAAGGGTGTGTGGCGCGAATTGTGGTGAAATTGGAAGCAATGAATCCAGCTGCTTCCGTTAAAGACCGGATTGGCGTCAGCATGATTGAAGCCGCTGAGAGGGAAGGGCTGATTACCCCCGGCAAAACTATCCTGGTGGAGCCTACTTCTGGAAACACCGGCATCGCCCTGGCAATGGTGGCGGCGGCCAAAGGCTATAAGTTAATCTTGACTATGCCAGAAACCATGAGTTCTGAGCGGCGGGCCATGCTGCGGGCATACGGCGCTCTGCTGGAACTGACGCCAGGAATTGAAGGCATGACCGGTGCGATTCAGCGAGCCGGGGAAATTGTCGATAAGACGCCCAATGCTTATATGCTGCAGCAGTTCCGCAACCCAGCCAACCCCGATATTCACCGCCAAACCACGGCTGTTGAAATCTGGGAGGATACGGAAGGACAGGTGGATGTGCTGGTTGCCGGTGTGGGCACCGGCGGCACTCTCACCGGTGTGGCGGAAGTCCTCAAACAGCGCAAGCCGGAATTTAAAGCTATCGCAGTCGAACCGGCCAACAGTGCGGTGCTCGGCTGCGGCAAACCGGGCCCGCACAAAATTCAGGGCATCGGTGCCGGCTTTATTCCCCAAGTTCTCAAGCGTGAGCTTGTTGATGAGGTGATTGCTGTTACCGATGAGGAGGCCATAGTTTACGGACGCAGGCTGGCCAAAGAAGAGGGGCTGCTGTCTGGCATTTCCAGCGGTGCTGCCCTGTGCGCCGCTATTCGCATCGGCCAGCGGCCAGAGAATCAGGGGAAATTGATTGTGATGATTCAGCCTAGCTTCGGTGAGCGCTATTTGAGCACTCCCCTGTTCCAAGATCCGGAACTGGATTTGCCAACTTCCCTGAATTAGGGCCGATCCGCAGCGGGAGAGGGGGGCGGGGGGAGAGGCGGCAAATCTTGTGATTTTACAGTAGGGTGCGTTAATAGCGCACCCTATTCATTTATAGTTTGAGCGAATTGGTTTTATGGCCAATCCAAATCACTACGAGACGCTGCAAGTCAGCCAAACAGCGACACAAGCTGAGATCAAGCAAGCCTACCGGCGCTTGGTAAAGCTATTTCATCCGGACAGTAATTCTGAAATCGCCGGTCACGAGCAGATTGTCCGCCTCAATGCCGCCTACGAAATCCTCTGCGATCCCCACCGCCGTCAGTGTTACGACAGAGAGTTGCACAAACCGCCGCAGGTGCCTCCCGCGCACCGGGGGCACGAGCGTACCGCCGCCGCCGCCCAACAGCAGCACCGCGTTGCTTGGCAAGCTGGACACGACGCCGACGAGCATTTGGAGCGGTGGATGCAGCAGGTTTACAGGCCGGTGAATCAAATCCTCTGCCAGATTCTCTATTCGCTGGAGGAACAGCTCGATGAACTCTCCGCCGATCCTTTTGATGACGATCTGATTGCGGATTTTCAGGAGTATTTAAAAGAGTGCCGCGACTCCCTGCGGCTGGCTCAAATGCGCTTTCGCTCTATGCCCAATCCGCGCAATGTGGCGGGGTGTGCGGTTCACCTCTATCACTGCATCAATCAAGTGGGGGATGGCCTCGATGAGTTAGAGTTTTTCCCTCTCAACTACGACGATCGCTACCTGCACACCGGCCAAGAATTGTTTAGAATTGCTACTGGATTGCGCTGTGAGGCCCAAGCCGCGATTAAAGATATTAAGGGGAAGGGCTAGGGAAAGGGAAAATAGCCGGCAGCGGGTTGCAGAACAGGACGGTGCTATATTATAGCATAGAAAATGTGTTATTTTCGGTTGGGCTAAAGCCCAACTACAAACATTGGGTATTGGGGTATGGGGCATGGGGCATCATCGCATGGTGTGGAGTAAGCTGTTAGTCTTTTGATCATGGGGCATGGGGCATTGGGCAAAAAGCTGTGAGTCTTCTATAATGCGCTTTTGCCTGAGCGTTAATTATAGCAGTAGGCAGTCAGTGCGCGGACATGGGCCAGAACGCATGCATGGCATCATCGCATGATCGCAAAAGCTGTGAGTCTTTTCCATGCGCCATGCGCCATGCGCCATGCGCCATGCGCCATACCATTAATGTCCGTGCCCAATATGATCTGCTGCTATAATGTCCGTTCCCGTGCGTGGCTACTGCTAAGCTGTTAAGGCTTTTAACCTGCTTTTCCCTTGAAAGTCGGCTCCGCCGACAGAGGGCGTTACCAGCCTCAGGCTGGTAACGAGGGAATTATTGTTTCGCTGTGCGGAACTGACGCCGAGATTTTGCCGTCTCTTAAAATCAGCTGTTTTAGCTGTTCATAAGGGGGCATAACTGTTATGAGTTTACTAGGTATTTTCAGGTTTATAGGGAATAGTAACTAGCATTTACTGCGGCACTAATTTGGCTTGGGTATAAATATAGTTTGTGGGTTAATAACATGTCACTACCGGAAAATAAAATTTATAGAGGAAGAGGAGCGCCTAAAGGCCATGTGGGGAATCCCACTGGGGCGAATCAGTGGGTGGATCGCAAGGGTGAGGGAGCTTTTCCCAAGATGTTTGCGGTTCGGATTTCTGAAGAAACTTGGCAGCAACTGCAGCGGCTGCCGGCTCAGGTGCGGGCGAGATCAGTGCGGGAATGGATCAATAGGGGTTTGGCGGAGTTTGATTTTGACGCTAATTGCAAGCGCGAGGTTTCCGGGGGGGAGTAAAAAGCTTCCTGGCTGTTGCAGCCGGTGAGAATGGCTGCTCTGATCATAGAATCTCGTTATTCCTCGTTATCTCTCGTCCCTCGTTCCCAGGATCTACCTGGGAACGTTGCTCGCTTAGGCTCTGCCTCCTGTCCTTAAAAGCAGCATTATAGCAGCAGATCATATTGGTCACAGACATTAATGGTATGGCGCATGGGGTATGGCGCATTGTGCATGGGAAAGACTCACAGCTTTTTGCCCAATGCCATGCATGCGTGATGCCCAATGCCATGCATGCGTGATGCCATGCATGCGTGATGCCCAGGTTATATTAGCCTGACAGCTTACGCTATCATATTAATCACTCCCGACTAAAAACTCACAAAAAGTCCCGGAAAATGATATGATTCAACTAGACCTCACAGACCTGGCGTTGGCATTAGGGATGATGGCAATGGCCACCGGCTTGTCGGCATGGCAGCGGCTGGGATTGGAAGGGCAGCTGATTTTGGCTGCCGGTCGCACGGTGGTACAGTTGGTTGTGGTGGGGTATTTCTTGGATGCTGTATTCGCCTTGAGGAATCCCTGGGTTGTGCTGGCAGTTTTGACAGTAATGCTGACTGTGGCTGCGATTGTGGCACGCAACCGCATTAGCAAGAAGATTCCCCTGGTGCTGCCGGTGGTGTGGGGGTCAATTTTTGCCGGTGCGGCGCTGACTCTACTCTACACTAATTTGCTGATTGTTAAACCGGCATTTTGGTACGAACCGCAATATCTTATCCCGCTAGCGGGCATTGTTACAGGAAATGCTATGAACAGTGCGGCGATTGCCGGTGAACGTCTCGTCAGTACGATTAATACTAGCCAGCTGGAAATTGAAACCCACTTGTCTCTGGGAGCCACCCCTCAACAAGCCGTGGCGCAGTACAGAAAAGATGCTATTAAAGCCGGAATGATTCCCACGATCAACCAAATGATGGTAGTGGGTGTGGTAACGCTTCCCGGTACAATAACCGGTCAGATGTTGAGTGGTGTCAGCCCTATTGACGCTGCTGCTTATCAGATGTTAATTATGTTTATGCTTGCCTTTACCTGCTTGATTGCTACTGCGCTTGTTACTGGCGGACTGTGCCGGCAGTTTTTTAATCAAGCGGCTCAGCTGCAAAGATTTTGATGTGAGTCCAAAGAAACCGGGTTTCTCATGCGGATCTTAGGCAAAAATAGCGAATTATTGCAAAGAAACCCGGTTTCTAACCCCTCGCGCAGTCCAAAGAAACCGGGTTTCTCATGCGGAGATTAGGCATGCAAGAGAAACCGGGTTTCTCAAAGAAACCCGGTTTCTAACCCCTCGCGCAAGGAACAGAAACCGGGTTTCTCATGCGGAGATTAGGCAAAAATAGGGAATCCTTGCAAAGAAACCCGGTTTCTCCCACCCAGAAACCGGGTTTCTCAAAGAAACCCGGTTTCTAACCCCTCGCGAAAGGAACAGAAACCGGGTTTCTCATGCGGAGATTAGGCAAAAATAGCTAAGATTCGCAAATAAACCCGGTTTCTAACCCCCCGCCAGAAACCGGGTTTCTTATTGTAGGTTAGGGAAAAATGAACTAACTTTGGCAAAGAAACCCGGTTTCTACCCCCCCGCCAGAAACCGGGTTTCTTATTGCAGCAGACACCCCTAGACAGCGACGGCATACAAAAGATACAATCCTAAAGAATATCTAAAAAAGTTCACCCATGCCCAACCCCCTGCAAGCCGAAACCCGCACTGGCACAGCCAGCACGCCCCTTCACCGGCGTTCAGGGAGCAACTGACGCCCGGGTGGGAGCGCACTAGATGTTGGCCCAAGGCGTGCTACCCGGGACAAAGTTATTATTATTGACCCCGACCAAGATGGGGTAGAATATATTACCACAACGCCCGACCTATTGTCAAGCAACCAGCCTGCACATCGTCTGTCACGGCGAACCGGGGTGGTTGACAAAAGGGCCGCCGGCGATCGAACATTGAGCAAAAGCTGTTAGTCTTCCTCATGCGTCATGCGCCATGCGCCATGCCCTAGCAGGGGCGCTCGTCCCACTCCAAAATTTATTGACCTGGAAATTTATCAGATGGCAACTTTCCAAGAAAAAACCGGCACCGGCAACCCCTTTGACGGCGTGAATGTGGGTTTATCCAGCACCCCCACCTTAGCAGACATTGACAAGGACGGGGATTTAGACGCTTTCATTGGGGAAGCTTACGGCACTATCAAGTTCTACCGCAATGACAGCGGCACTTTCACTTCAGTCACCGGCACCGGCAACCCCTTTGACGGCATGAATGTGGGTTCCTTCAGCGCCCCACCTTTGCAGACATTGACAGCGACGGGGATTTGGACGCTTTTATTGGGGAAGCTTACGGTAGTATCTACTTCTACCGCAATGACAGCGGCACTTTCACTTCAGTCACCGGCACCGGCAACCCCTTTGACGGCATGAATGTGGGTTCCTTCAGCGCCCCACCTTTGCAGACATTGACAGCGACGGGGATTTGGACGCTTTTATTGGGGAAGCTTACGGTAGTATCTACTTCTACCGCAATGACAGCGGCACTTTCACTTCAGTCACCGGCACCGGCAACCCCTTTGACGGCATGAATGTGGGTTCCTTCAGCGCCCCACCTTTGCAGACATTGACAGCGACGGGGATTTGGACGC
>Ga0185317_100310_pt1 | contig 13910 bp, 6 predicted proteins | sample DevilsHole_FD_128020 | JGI IMG/M metagenome (GOLD analysis project Ga0185317, IMG submission 128020) | Groundwater microbial communities from Devils Hole, Nevada to study Microbial Dark Matter (Phase II) - Devils Hole (SPADES assembly)... | ecosystem: Environmental > Aquatic > Deep subsurface >...
AATCATAACAGTTGACTGGATTCGACGGCATTGGAAACCCGGTTTCTGAAAGAAACCGGGTTTCTTCATTCGTGAAGGAGAATGGCCATCACCGGCAGCCGGTTCAGTTGGCCCCTTCCCCCACCGCTACTTGTGCAAGATCGGTGTGCCGGCGAGCGCGATGGCGGTTTGTGGGTTGGGCCATTGCCATACCGAGATGGCCCAGAGCTGGATGAGGCCACCGGCTAGCAGCTGGTCTTTGAGAAAATCCAGGCAAAAGGGGCTGGCAGACTTGACGCTCCTAAAAATAGCTGCAACAATTATTTAGTGTAAGCTTTACAGAAAGATTATGGGAAGGAGTGTTAAAGAAGCACTGTCCCTGAGGGATGAGGTTCGGCTGGGCACAACCTCCTCGTCACCCAACTTGGGTTCGCCAACCTTTGACGAGGTGCCGTTCCATGTCGATGTGGACCGCAGGCCAGCTTTGGGCACATACGTGATCGTCGTCAGCGATACCGAGGAGGTTGCTCACTACGGACGCATCATCAGCGGTACAGAAGATAACCCACGCGCTAACCCAGCGTCATTGCAACAGAATCAGGCATATCAGGTCGGTCAAAAAGATCCAAGGCCAACAGATCGGGCTCCTCACGTCACCCGCGTGATGACAGCGGAAGTCTTGGGTGAGATACACCTGAGTGATGGTGGCAATAAAACCGTCAAGGAGCCAAATCAGTTACCGCAAACTGGCAAGGGTGTCTATGAACTGCCAGCCGATCTGATTCCCTGGTTGCAGAACATTCCCGACTCGCCCGACAAGGGTTTCCACATCGGGCAAATCGAATCGGGTAACCGTTCGATAGATTTTGTGCTGCCGATGGAGGCGATCGCCCGACATCTTGCAGTAGTGGGAAAAACCGGCGTGGGCAAGAGCTATGCCGTGGGGGTTTTAATCGAGGAATTGGTGCGCCACGGCATTCCTATTATTGCTTTCGATGTGCTCGGAGACGTTGTAAACGCAGCTGAAGACCTCGGAGGGCGCAACTTTCGAGCCGGAGAAGACTTTCGAGTGCCTTACTCAGTCATTGGATTGAGCGAGTTTTTGGGATTTGTGCCCAATCTGACATCTGACCAGTCGGAACTGGTGTCTTTGGCCTATGAGGTCATCTTCAACAAGGCATTCAACAACTTGGAGGCCACGGGAGAAGTAGACATCTCTATTAAGTCCCTGATCAATGAAATCCAGAGTGTGGGCGCTGAGTTTGGTCAAGCTGCTGTGGGAGGGCGGGCTGCACGCCGGGTGGAAACTGCCTTCAACCGCAACCGGCTGCTATCGCCAAAAACTGAAAATTGGTTGAGCGAGGTGGCAGAAAAACCTATAATTAACGTCTTTATAGGACATTTGAGCCAACAGCAACGGAACTTGATAGTAGGGGCGACAGCGCGAATGCTTCAAGCCCTCCGAAAGCGCGAGAAAATCCCACCTTTCGTGTTTGTTCTCGATGAGGCTCACTTTTTCTTGCCGTCTGGAGGAGAGATCACCCCTTCTACCTATGTGATCCGAGAGATGATCCGCACAGCTCGTCACGACGCCATCGGGATCGCACTGATTACTCAGAGTCCGTCCTCTATGGACAAGCAGGTATTGCTGACTTGCAACACGCGGGTGGTATTCGCCCTAGATCCGGATGACCTCAGATTGGTATCGGGGACGATGGGAGATGTTTCCGAGGAGATGATGTCGCGCATTCCCAAGCTGGCCAAGGGGACTGCCATCGTGTCATCAGCTACGGATATCATGCGCCACCCAGCGCTTGTCCGCATTCGCAAGCGCAAGACCAGAGAAGGAGCGCCGACACCTAATTTAGCAGAGGAGGTTACGAAATGGCGAGAGCAGCAAGTATTCTGAGCCAGAATATTCTGGAGTTTCTGGCCAGAGAGCCAGATGGATTAGAGGTTGCAGAGATTGTCGAGCGACTGAGTGCCGGTGATGGTGCAGTTTCCGAAAGAGGTGTGCGCAATCTCCTCAACCAGCTCGTAAAGGAAGGCAAGCTGATTAAACGCAGAGGCTGGAGTAAAAAACCGGGCGCACCGCCCTATGTTTACTGTCACCCCAATACTGTGTCGCGACAGCTAAATTTATTCGATGACATTCCGGGCTTAAAAAAGTACAGCCTGCAAACTAAAAGCCAGGTTGAAACAGGTGCGCTCGACCGGCAAGAACTGGAACGTCAGAAAAAAGCGCGTTCCGTTTTGGAAAATATCGCCGCCGGTCATATCCATCAAGAATTATACGCACGCGCCATCGTTAACATCGCACCTAAGTTAGCAGAAGAGAACCCCGTTGAGTTATTAGTCAGTATGGCGCAATGGGCCGTCAGCGATCTCAACCGGCTGGGGGAGGAAATTAAGCTCAAGTTGAAACGGGGGGCAGTAGAGGAGGCCCAAAAACTGGCTGTGAGACTGGATTCCTATTTAGGATGGGCAAGAAGTTATTTTCAGCAATTCTGGCGTCTCGACCGGCGCGTGGAGGGTTTGTTGGATGAAATTCCAGGCATTTTGGAATTGCCGGCTCAACCCAAGCACTTCTTTAAGGATGGACAGCGTGCTCACTTAGATGAAGAAAAAGCCAGAAAGCGATTGCAAGAGCGCATTTTCGGCAACAAGCTCATAGAGAAGCGGGAAGTGCCAGCCAACTCGCACAAGGCAGCAGCCGGCACTGACGCCTCTGTCGCCGATCTCTTTTTAGATCACACACCAGGCAGCTTCACGCCACCAGATCCTGTTGCTGTAACAACCGCCGCCGCCGCCTTGATAACTCAAGCCAGTAATGGCTCTCCAGCAGGAGAATACCAGGATTTCGATATTTTTCCCGATAAGCTGCGGGAGTACGAAGACGGTTATGCCGCCGCCGAAGGACTGCTACTGTCGCCAAATCTCAAGTCCAACAGCTTGCTGTTGGATGAAGGGAAATTCCAGCACGCACGGGCAGCTGCAATGGATCGCCGCCAATATGAAGAGGACTTTCGCATCTCTATGAAACAAGCGAGATGGCGTTCCGTTGGTGCTGCCCCCGAATTGGGGATTTCGTCTAGACCCACGCTGATTGTCCGTGACGGTCGTGTGTTCCCTCTGGAACATCGCCTGCAAGACTACGAAGCTGGCGGCTTGTTTGGGCAGCTTATCCGCAACCAGATTGAAAAGTTCATGCAAGTTTTTCACAATACGGTGTTGGGGTCAGACCGAGACATTGTGTACGGCGCTGCGGTCAAGAACCCAGAGATTTCCTGGCTCGCTCCCTTGGTGTTCTGGTATCTGCACTCTCAGGGAGCTGAAGTAGACGGTAGAGCGGTTGTTGGCCCTGAGGATGTATATCAATTTCCTTTTTCAGATACCGCAGTCTCCCATCTTCTGTTTCTGGGTTTAGCAAACCGGTCGAGAGACTTTTCTAGCCACCGGCTCTTCGTTACCTGCCGAGTTCTGCGACGGTTCTCCGATATTGTCCTTAAAGGAGAGCAAATGCCCGCAGTCATTTCGGACAGGGCAGGCATCAGGGTGGTGCGCGACAACATTCGGAAAGATTGGATAGCCTTCCTTGAGCAACGCATTGCTAATAAAAAAGCGCAGCACCTCCAAAACATTATCGACTTAGACGACTACAGTCCGTTTATCTATCTCTGTTCCAAGGTTGGCGTTTCCATGTTCTACGCTGCCCCGACTTCTGCTTATCAGACGATGGCTTCCCGTGACTATAGTGGGGCGCACTTCTTACTGCCTCGTCTGGAAGTTGCCATCAGTACAGAGCGATTAGTTTCCGAGCCAAATCATGAGCAAGAGTGCTTGGATGGAATGCTCTCTTGGTTAGCAGCAGAACACTGGGACCTAGATAGCGCCCACACACAATCAGGGTTCGATACAGAAAACCAAGGGCATCGTCTTCCCATCCTTGTGCCAGACGTTACTGTCCGCGCTCACGAGGCAGTAACCTTTGCCCGTACCAGGTTGGGTGAAGAGGTACACGATGAGATTCGCGCTCTGATTGCCGAGTTGAGAAGACGCATGGGAAAGGATCGCTAACGGGGATGGGCTGCTGAGTGCCCGCTACGGGACAGCCGGCACTGCCAGCACCCATCCCGACTTCCTGCAGACCCTTGCCGTCTGCAAAAAAACAATGTTACAATTATTTCTTGTAATAGTTCGTGAAGCTGGTCGGGGCGCACAGCTAAAAGCCCAGGCCCTGACCGGCGCAGTTTGGCAACAAAAAAGCCAGCGCCATCGATTGCAGTCGTGGGTGTCTGGCTCAACATTGATTTTGTTATTCAGGAGGATTGTAACAGATGACGAAGCTGGACACTGTTTCTCGCCTGTACGTCGAGTATGGCCCAATGTTGGCCTCGGCAAAACCTGAGGTCGCTCACTCAGCCTTGCTGGCAAACGTGGACTTGACACCCACACAAATCGCCAGCAAGCTAAGTGAGCAGATAGGAAGAAGGATTTCTAACCGAGAAGCAAACCAGGCTTTGGAAAAGCTGGGCTTGCAGAAAAAGATACACTCCAGTAGGGGCAAATGGCAGTGGGAGCTCACCGAAGGGGGCAAACAGTATGCGCGGGTCTACATGGCCAGCAGCACTCACAGTGACTGGAGCGGCAATCAAATCAAGTGGAGTGAAGCAGTCATTGACCTGCTGAAGCAACACTTTCTAACTTAACCCCCAAGCGCTCGCCCACTTCAACACAACTCGCTGCCTTTCTCTGCTCATATCCCACGAGGCGAGCGCTCAAATCTTACTCAAGCGTGTCCACCGGCACCCCACCGGCACCCCACCAAAAGCTAAGGTGCGTTCCGCGTTGAGCGTCACGCACCCCACTGCTACTTTTATAATTCCGGCACTTGGATATAACTATTAGCCCCCGCATAGTTTTGCAGAATCACTTCTGGGCTGTTCCCCACCCACTGCGCAAGAGTCACAATGTCAACATGACTCTGCAAACAGAGGGTGATGAATGTATGGCGTGCGTTGTATTGTGGCAAATATTCAGACACTTCCCCCGCCTCAACCAGACCCTTAATTACTGCACCCCAAACCTGCTTGAGAAAGTTATTAGTGTTGATTACCTTTCCTTTCGGACTGGGGAAAACCAAACACTCCGGCTGTTTCATCTGATCAGGCAAACGAGCCGCACACTCATTGAGTATCTGGCTCAGCTGACTGTTGACCGGCAAAAAGCGAGTCTCATGGGTTTTGGTGTCCTTGCGAATCCCCATATAAACCGCCTCTTCAATAAGAATCCGATTCCCTTGAATGTGCTTCCATTTCAAGGCTACAACTTCCTCTGGCCGGCAACCTGTATAAAACAGGAATTTAACATACCCTGTATAGTAGCTGTGTTTAAAGCCAGATGCTTTAGGACAAAATCGGTCGCTTTCAAAAGCTTGAATAATGGCGTCCCGCTCCTCCTTAGTGAAGGACTTACAGCTAACATTCCGCGATCCCGACTTTATTTCCCGAATGAACTCAGGGAAGGGGTTCTTCTTAATGAGCTTTTGCTGAACCGCCCAGTTACAGCATGCTGACAGGATTTTCAGAGTGCGCTTCACTGTCTCAGGAGCGTAGATTTCCTGTAAAGCGGCAACTAAATCCGCTGCCCTATCGGCATAGAGAAGACTGGGGCTGACTTTCTCAAACGCACTGTCTGCCACCCTGTAATAGTATTTAATGGTAGTTTCTGCTATCTGCCCTGCTTTGAAGGTTTTGTACTTTTGCCAGATATCCTTAAGGCTGTTTTTGGGGTCTTTTATGCCCCCATCCACGCTAGTCAGGGTAGATTGGGCGCTGTACTTAGCTAGGCTTTCGTCAAAATTGCCGCAGAGGATGTCTGACTCGATTTGACCTAACTTAGCCTCAGCAGCTTTTCGGTTCAGTGGGGTGTCCTCCAGCCCTAAACTCAGGTAATGGCGCTGACCGGCATGAGATATTACCAGCTGCAGCCGTCCCTTAGATACCTGAATGGACACACAGTTTTTGCCTGCTTTTTCAGGCATAGCATTTCCACTAGACATGAGGGGTAACACCTCCTATTTTTGGGAATTGGCTATAGCAGTTTTCAGTTGGAGCAAGCACGGCCCAGAAACCCGGTTTCTTAAAGAAACCGGGTTTCTCAGTACCTCACAAAGGATGAAAAATGCTATAATCTTCTTCCCCAAAGTTACCTCAAAAAAACTGATACTGTAATTGACTTAACCAATCTTCACAGGTTGTGAAAAGGTAGAAACCCGGTTTCGTAGGGGCGGGCCACCCACGGAGACCGCCGAATCACCGGGTTTCTGGACCCTCACAGGGTTCACAAATCATTTATAAACGCTGTACTAGCTAGGTTTTGTCAAAGCGGGCGGCGGGAATCGAACCCGCATCGCTGGCTTGGAAGGCCTACGTTTTACCACTAAACTACGCCCGCACCGACACAGTTAGACTTTGCAGTTGGGGTTTAGCCCCACTGGCACTATTTTTTTCAGGCCCTTCAACCGAGCCTTCTCTATATTAACACAACCTCCAGACAAGTCAAGCAAATTTTCCAAAAAACCGGATTTGCACAGCCGGCGCGGTGCCGGTCTTCCCTCAGCCGCTCTCCAGATTAAGCTTTTCGGCTTTTAATCTGCTTGTTGGACAGACGAGGCGGAGCCTCCAGAGCGGCGTTCCCAGGCCGAGCCTGGGAACGAGGGTATAGATATGGATAGCGCAAATTAAATCTACTCCCCCCTGGCTGACATAAGTTTTCTTAATCGTTAATCGCTAACAGTTAATTGTTACTTCTTTAATGGCCAGCGCTGTCCTGACCGACCCTAACAATGTCCAATTAACAATTGACAATTCCACCTTATGTGCCGGTGAGCGGGAGCTGGGACTGGTGGCCTGCTTCTGGCTGGAGGACAAAAGTGAGAACCGTCTCATCGATCCCCTTCAGCATCAGGGGGCGGAACTTAGTGATTTCCTCCTCATCGAGATAGTCCGCCACTGCAGCGGAAACCAGGATACTGCCCGGATCTGCCGCTTCTTGCAGCCGCGCCGCAATATTCACCGAAGGGCCAATAGCAGTGTAATCAGCGCGGGCTTCGCTGCCGAACATGCCCACAACAGCAGTACCCTGATGGATGCCGCAGCGGAACTGAATCGGCGGCACACCGGCACTGCCCACCAAACCCTGCTCTTGCCAGCGCTGGTTGAGCACCGCCAGAGAGCGCTGCATTTGCTGCGCCGCCGCCACCGCACGCCGCACCTGCTCGTTGGGAGTCAGCTCCTCCGGTGCCCCAAAAAGGGCCATTATCGCATCGCCGACAAACTTGTCCACTGTACCGCCATTATCAAACACCGCCAGCGTCATTTGCGCCAAATATTCATTGAGCAGCTCAGCCACCCGGCGGGAGCGCAGCGTATTTGCCAGCTGGGTAAAGCCGACAATATCGCTGAACAAAATCGTAATCAGCCGGGGTTCCGGACGCAAGTCCAGCGACAGCTCACCCACAGCCGCCTTGCGCACCATAGAAGGCGGCAAAAACCGCTTGAGTACCGACTCAGTGAGGTAGGAATTGAGTTCTCGCACCCGCCGCTCCTGAGCCTTAAGCGCCAGCAAATTGCGCACCGTTGCCAGCAGCTCCCGGTCATTAAACGGCTTAGCCAGATAGGCGTCCGCTCCCTTTTCCACTCCTTCCAAGCGAGTTTCTTCGTTCGCCTTTGCCGTCAGCAAAACCACAGGCGTAGCCTTTAAACCCTCGTCCTCCCGAATCATGCGAATCATATCCAAACCCGACACCAGCGGCATCATCAAATCCGTCACTATCAGGTCTGGGCGGTGCTTATGGGCCATCTGGAATCCCTCCGCCCCATTGCGGGCGAGGATCACCTGATAGCCTTTCTGTTTGAGAATCCCAGACACATAAATGCGCAAATCCGGATTGTCATCCACGAACAAAACAGTCTCGTGAGTGCCAGCTTTGGGCTTAATTGTTGAGCGTTCAGCTCCAGAAGAAGCAGAATTTTGAGTTAATAGTTTAAACGGCTCGCTGAGCAGCGCTAACTCCTCAGAGTCTTGCTCAACCTCCACATCAGCCAACTCTTCGGCTGCGCGAGAGGGCAGCACACCCGTGGGCACTTCAATAATTTGTTCCGGAGGCAAGTGGGCGGTGCCGGTGGGCAGCCAAACCGTGAACGCAGCCCCTTGCCGGTAAACCGACTCCACAGTAATTTGACCGCCGTGGATCTCCACCAGTTCTTTCACCAGAGCCAGCCCCAAACCGCTTCCCTCGTGAGACCGGCTCGCCGAGCCCTCAGCTTGGCGGAACCGCTCAAACAGGTGGGGGATTTGGTCAGCGCGGATGCCAATGCCGGTGTCTCTCACTTGCAGCAGGCAGTGATCCCCAGCCCGCTGCAGGGTGACAGTAATGCTGCCCCCCTTAGGAGTAAACTTCATGGCATTGGACAGCAGATTGTACAGCACCTTGTCAAACTTTTCCAGATCCAGGTAAACCGAGGGGCAGTCGCTGAGCTGGGTGTAAACCCCGATGCCTTTTTTCTGGCAGTAGGGGCGAAACGAATCCACCGTTTGGCTGACGAAATCCACCAAATCGCAGGGGCGAAACGTGGGCTGCATGCGACCGGCATCGATGCGCTGCAAGTCCAGCAGCTGGTTGACCAGTCGCAGCAAGCGCCGGGAATTGCGCAGGGCGATTTCCGCCTGCTCGTAGGGCAAACCCGCACCCTCGGCAACCACTGACTCTAGCGGGCCAATCATCAGCGTCAGCGGCGTGCGGAACTCGTGGGAAATATTTTGGAAAAACTCCGTTTTCAGCCGGTCTAGCTCCATGAGCCGTTCCGCCTGCTGGCGAGTTTTTTGATAAAGCCTGGACTGCTGCACTGCGATAGCTGCCTGCGCCCCCACTGCTTGGGCCAGCTCGATATCGGACGCCGACCACTGGCGGGGTTTCGCCGTCGTGCGCAGGGAAATGCTGCCGATAATTTGGCCCTCCGACTGCAGGGGCACCACCAGCAGCGCCCGCGCCGGCGATCTGAGGGGCAAGTCCAGCACGTTGAGTTCTGGCTTGGCTTCCAGATCGTTGACCACCACCGGCTTTCGCGACATCAGCAGCTGCAGCAGCACCGGATTGCCGCGAATCGGCACCACCGATCTGGGCAGATAGCGAGCGGCGTCTTTACTTTTGGCATCCGCCCCTTCCCCAATCGCCTGGACTTCCACCTCCTGCAGCCCAGCGTCAAAAAGTCCCACACACTGCACATACTCATCTTCCTCCGTCCACAGTGACAGGGCGCAGCCATCTGCGTGCAGGGCTTGTCCCAGCTGCTGGGTGATCGCCGCAAAAATGTCGGTCGGGTTGAGGCTGGAGCGAATCGCCGACGTGATCGTGTTGATCAGGGCCTCTCGTTTGGCCAGCGCCCGCACTTGCTCGTAAGCTCGCGCCTGGGCCAGGGCCAGTGCCGCTTGATCCGCCACCATAATCACCATCTGCACCTCGTCATCTTGCCAGGTGCGTGGCTGGCCGATTTGGTGCAGGGCCAGCACGGCCATCAGATCCAGCCGGCAGAACAGCGGCACCACTAGGCTGGAGCGGATATTGGCCTTCCGGCACGCTGCGGCGCGGGTGACGCCCTCCTCGGTGCCAGCCAAGCGCTCGTCCGTTTCTATATTGTGGATCACCTCCACATCCCGAGTGTCCCAGACCGTCTGAGCCAACTCGGCACTGACGCCTGCCGGTGCAGTGCCTTGCGCCTCTCTGGGGGCGCTGGCAGCTCCGTTCTCAGAGGTTTTCTCCTCTGACTTGCTTCTGTAGACGAACCATTCATCTACCATCTGGTCGTCCTGAACCGGACGCAGGATGCAGCAGCTGACCTCAAACATCTGGCCAACTGTTTCTACGATCGTCTGGAGAATCTGCCGGTAGTTGGTGCGCGAGCGAATCGTATTGGTCACCACATTCAGCAGCGATTCCTGGCGCAGGGTGCGGCAGAGCTCTCGCGTCCGGGCTTTCAGGACGTTGTGGGTGTCCACGGCTTGCCGCACGACGGATTGCAGGTGTTCGGCGTCCCAGGGTTTGGTGACGTACTTGAACACCTTGCCGGCGTTGATCGCTTCCACCAGGTCTTCGACATCGGTGTAGCCGGTGAGAATAATCCGGATTACGTCCGGATAGTGAGTGGCGGTGAGGCTGAGAAACTCCGTCCCGCTCATCTGGGGCATGCGCTGGTCGGAGATGATCACGGCAATATCTCCCTCGGCGGCGAGAATATCCAGCGCCGCCGGTCCGCTCTCTGCCCTCAGCACTTTATATTCCTCGTGGAAGGTGCGGTAAAGCAGATCCAGGTTATCCGGTTCGTCATCGACAACCAGAATTTTGGGCTTAATGTTTTCTTGGGAGGTCATGCACCGCTCTCCTACAGCTAGGGCAGTTAGATCCAACATTGTTTTATCAAGCCTAGGAGGTTACGAGCGTCAAAGTGGCGGGTAGGGGTACAGTCATTTTAGATTTTGTTTTAATTGGCAATGCCCGGATTAATCTCTACTGTAAAATCTAATATCTCCTGCGCTCTAGCCCCTTTGGAAATCAGTGATGCTGCCCCCACCGGCTGCAAGGCGTGCCAGTGGCTGTGGGGCAGTGGTTGCGTCAAGCCAAAGGTGCCGGTGGGGGCGTCCCCAGTCCCCAAGGGGGGGGTGTGCGCCCATTGCTGCCGCGCTCAACCTTTAACAGCGGAGGTGGGAGAATCCACAGGTTAAGCGCGGCGTCAGTGGACTTGAAAAAAGCAACCCGAATTGTCATGTCAGTCAAAGGAGCAATCCAAAGAGTGTGATAGTGTGACGTGCAGTCTGACACTGCGGCGCAGTTGGGGTCAGCGGAAAAACTGGACAGGCAAGCGGCAGGCGAGCATCTGACCGTGCCCTTCCCGGGTGCTGAGAGCCCCGCACTTCCATTGCTTGATGCACTCCTTATGTACGATCCTAATACAGCCAAAATGCCTGCAAGCTGGCTGCCTGGAAACTCTCTGATCTGACAGCCTGTGGGCGCAATGTTCTTACTTATTAAGATTCCCTCTAAAAACTAACACCTAACCCCAACCAGACGCACCGATGCGCTCGTTGGGGTTGAGTGAGCGCCTGGAGCTGAGCTGCGCGGTTAATCAGTGAAAAACTCTCGCTCCGCCTCGGATCACTCCGTGCCCGCAGCACAGTTTGCCGGTGCTGTTTTCCCACAGGCTTGGCAGTCAAGCCGCCTGGAAGCCATCCACGCCGCTCCCGATTTGAATCGGTGCGGCTTGCCGGTCGCCACTGCGGTTGCTCGCTCCTGTGGCTGCAAACCCCCTTTTCCCTTGCAGCGCTGTTTCAGGCTGATTTTAGATCAGCACCTTAAAGGCTGGGTACAGCTCAGTATAGCAAGAGATCGGCGTGCGGATTATCTAGCGGCTGTCACCAAGCCAGCCGGGGCAAACGACAGTAACCATCTGTCCGCCGCCGGCCATACCCCCGTTACCTGTCCCTGATTCCGTCTGACGCCCCACATCCGCGCTCTTTGACTGCCCAAATTTCTCTGCCAACTGACCGCTTGCCCTCTTGGCACCTCGCCCCCACCGCCACCGTCATCTGCAGCTTCGGTGACGGCGGGACTTCCAACCCCTGCCTCGGGCGGCTCGGTTGACGCGGAAACTCAACAAAGTTGCTCTCATTTACTTAATTATCTGGCTAAATCGCTATAAATGCGGTAAAATATCTACCTGTTTAACCGTCTGTCAAGGGGCACACAACATTCTGAATATTATTGTTTGGCTGGATATCTGGAAGCGCTGGCCTCAGACAATAGATTTGAGATTGACGGAAGACTTTTAAGACTGGATTCAATCGCAAAAAATAAAAATATGGAAGGGAAAGGCGGATATTTTCGGGAAACCATCTGAAGATATAGCGGTTTTCTTATGAGTGAGGTACTGAGAAACCCTGTTTCTTTAAGAAACCGGGTTTCTGGCGTGTACTTCATCCAACTTAAAACCGCTATAAATAACGGTATTTTGAAATGCAGTCTTGGCTTTCAGTACCTGGCGATCTCGATCGCAACTGCGTGGGTAACTGCCAGGGTAACTGCCAGGGTAACTGCCAGGAACGCAGCAATCGATTTGGGAGCTAGGAACAGAGTGGCCCTTTGGCAGTGCGGCTGAGAGTTGGAAAGGGGATGCCCACAGGCAGAGAGGCAATTCGCACTGGGAGCCTTTGCGTATTCCCCACGGCGTACTGGTCGAAATGCTCACCTGTAAGGCACAATGAGGAGGAATCAAGGTGGCGACCCGCAGAGCATGCTTTCTATCTAAAGCTACTTTTAGGGCTGAGGATTCGTTACCCGTTGATAGCCCGGAGAACCCAGAGAGCGTGCCAACAGAAAATTTGCTTGAACTCCTGAGTGTTTAACTCCAGGTCAGTTTGTGTGAGTTTTGGCGCACTGCTCTCCCCTCTCTCAGTCAAATTTATCACAAAGTTATAAAATTTGACACAAAGCCTTTATGGAACGCCGCTGGCAGCTGCCCCCACAATTTAGGACGATCTCGCAAGTATCCTGATTTTAGTTGTGAACCCCTGCTTTTCTTCCGCAACCCCAGGCAAGCCAGATTTTTCCGGATCTCATGCCGGTTCTAACCGCTTGCTCATCCGTGCTGCCCAACCCCAGGATCTGATCTTCCTTGCTGAGATCCTCACCGATAGCTTTCACTCTCGCGAGGGTCTGATGCAGTGGGTTTATCCATTGTTGCGCATGAGCATTTATGAAGACCTGCGGCACCGGCTCCGGGTTGCCACGGCGCATTACGTCTGCTTTGTGGCTATCGATGTCTCGCCCAAAAGCCCTTCCGAGATCCAGCCGGCGATCGTCGGCACGGTGGAAATGGCGCTGCGCTCCATCCATTCCTGGCCTTACTCTGACTGCCAATATCCCTATGTGTCGAATTTGGCTGTGCAAAAGCAGAGTCGCCGTCAGGGAGTGGCTGGGCAATTGCTGCTGGCCTGCGAACGCATGGCCATCGAGTGGGGCTTCCGAGACATCTACCTGCACGTCCTGGAAAATAACCATCAGGCTCGCCGGCTCTATTTCAAGATGGGCTACCGACTGCAGCAGACTGACAGCCCCTGGCATTCTAGGTTGCTGGGTCAGCCGAAGCGGATTTTGCTGCGCAAGGATCTCGCCTAAAGCCACTGAACTCTCTGCAGCCGCTGTCTGCGCCACCGGCCACTCCCGTGCCGGTGTCAAACAGTGCCTCCCGATGGCAAATGCGCGGTGGTGGTCGATGGGGGATGAGATAAATTACGGTTGATTACTTTTTAAAAAGTGCGCCTGTAAGCGGCGTATTCTGGGGAACGGTTTAGCAATTAATTATAGGCAATAAACCGGAATTGATCTCAATAGAGAATTTCTGTCTTGGCTTGGCCAGAAAGCAAGCTGCATGGTAACTCTGAAACTGGCTTTAAAAAATCTTCACAAAAGCAAGGGGTGCCGGCGGCTAATATTTACTAAATCTTGTTATTACAAGCAGCGCCACCAAGTCATCATTGGTATTAGAGATGGGACTCCCATCCGCATGGGTCTTCCAAAAGTACACCTAATTGAGTCACCCTCTGGGCTTTGGGTTTTGGTGCACGCATCAGGAGTGAAGTTTATGAATGGCAATAACCAGCAGCAGGAGAGGAAAGCTTTTGACGCCGTGCATAACTCAAGCACCGGCACCCATCCCCTCAGCTCAGAGAAAACTGAACTATCGGCAACAAAAACTCCCACCCCTGGCCTGAGCTTGATTTTGCACGCTCGAAAATCGGAAATCCTCGCCCAGATCGGCAGCGGACAGCTGCTGGCGGTTGCTCAAAATCGCCGTTGCGGCTTAATTATCTACAAG
>Ga0185317_100312_pt1 | contig 13901 bp, 7 predicted proteins | sample DevilsHole_FD_128020 | JGI IMG/M metagenome (GOLD analysis project Ga0185317, IMG submission 128020) | Groundwater microbial communities from Devils Hole, Nevada to study Microbial Dark Matter (Phase II) - Devils Hole (SPADES assembly)... | ecosystem: Environmental > Aquatic > Deep subsurface >...
CGGTTCAGACTCACCGGCAACCGGCATTGCCCACAAATTCCAGCAGAAAGGGAATTGCACCCATCTTCCCCTGCGTCCTAGTTGCTGTTTGTTCGGTTAACCGCATGCGGAGTTACGGTTTACCGAAGCAAGAGTGCCGGTTCAGACTCACCGGCAACCGGCATTGCCCACAAATTCCAGCAGAAAGGGAATTGCACCCATCTTCCCCTGCGTCCTAGTTGCTGTTTGTTCGGTTAACCGCATGCGGAGTTACGGTTTACCGAAACAAGAGTGCCTGCTTCTGAGATCGTCAGTGGTTTTCAGGAAGATCCACCGACGCTTCTCGAGAAGCGGAGAATTCAAAACTCTCCCGCCGTGACTCGATCGTGATTTGACCAAGCAACGTTTCTCCCTCTATTTTACCTTGAATCGTCACCGGCACTCGTGAGGCTGCACCGGCGGTACTGGCAGCTTCGGGGCAAAGTGCCAGCGTGGAAACTGAACCGGCTAAGGTCAAATTTCCTTTGTCCCACCGACCCGAAAGTACCGGTTTGTCCTCAATCTTAACCCCTGTAGAGACGGGACATGTGCCGTCTTTACAGCTTGCCGGTTGCAACGAGCCATTTAAATAAACGCCCGATTGCAGAATCGTTAACACTAGAGCCTCAGACTGGTTGCATCCGGGCAATTGTGCTGTTTCAGTGCGATACCGACCGGCTATAGGCGGAGGAGCCTTAAGATTCGTCTCTCCGTAAGCGCTTACTACCTTAAACAGAAGCGCTACAGAACCGATGGCAACCGCATAAAAAGTTATGGATTTTACGCTTAAATGACTCATGGTCTGAGGGATAAATAAAAAAGTGTAATTTCTGATTTTTAACCTTTCAATACCGCCGCCAGTATTTAGCTGACAATCCATCCTCTGGAAGGGGGGCGGGCACTCTGAACCGCCCCTACGCTCACCGTGTTTCTCAGTACCTCACCAATAGTAAAAACCCTCTATAACTGTCAAAAATTATGCCGGATAACTAGACATTAAATAGACATTATGTGCGGGCTGCCGGCTGCTGTGCGAGGACGGAAGCGAGGTGAGGGGTAAACTGGGAGTGCCGGCGGCAAATCAGCAGGGAGGAGTGGCACTCAATGGCCAGCTCATCTGTGTAGCGGCCCAGGGTTTGCCGCTCTATCCCCCAAGCGCGACTGGTGCCGGCAAGGGTGAGGTCAGCGGATTTGGACGCTTCCACCACAGCTTGGATTGGCTCTGGGGCTTCCAGCACTGGAAATTCAATGCGCTCGCCCACTGTCGGTGGCAATTGCTCCATGAGAGCGCGAAACTCGTTGCTGAATTCGCTGGCCAGCTGGCCAGGGGGGGCAGCCCGCAGAACCGCCAGCCGCCTGTTACTGTCGTTAACCAGGAGCCTCAAGGCTAGCTCCAGGGCCAGATCGTCGTGGATATTGGCGGAGTAGGGCACAAGCAAAGAGTCCAAGCGCTCCCGCCCCCGGTCCACAAAGACAGCCACATCTGTCGGCGCTGCGGTGAGAACTTGACCGACTCGCCCCCCCAAGCGGTTGCTGCTGAAGGCGGGGCGGTGCCATCCCAGCACAATTAAATTGGCCCGGTCGATTTTGGCAATCTCAGCGGTTTCCCGCGCGACATCACTGCAGATGCGGACAATGGAACGCACGCCGGCGCGAGTTTCAGGCGGTTCTAGGCTTTGAATCAACTCTTGCAGGCGCTCCCGGCGCTCTTGGATTAACCGGTCTGCCTCAACTGGGGTGCTTTCAAAGAGATAGTCTTCTTGCAGCTCAATCAAGCTCATCAGGTCAACCGCTGCTGGTTCGGAGCCCGTGCCGGCAATGGCCACGGCCAGCTGTAGCAGCCCTTTCTGGGTGCTGGGATTGGCCACCGGCAGCAAAATCCGGTACGTCGGCATCTCCCCCTGCTGTGGGATCGGCACCGAACCGGCGACAGGCTCTGAAGGGGGCACCGGCACTGCCATGTCCAGCCGGATCAGCTCTTTTGGATAAGTCCACTCTAGCAGGGGGGAAGTCATAAAAGTAGTCACCAGCGCCATAATCACCAGCATAGTGAACAGCAGGGGCGAGATCACGCCCAGGGACAGGCCAATATTGAGGACAATCAGTTCTGTCAGCCCGCGAGTGTTCATCAGCCAGCCGAGGGCGGAGGCTTCCCTGCGCTCAATGCCGCAGACTCTAGCAGCGAAGTAGGTGCCGATGTACTTGCCGGCGATGGCGACTGTCAGAACAGCGGCGCACAGCAGCCACAATTCAGGCCGGTTGAGCAGGCCAATTTCCGTGCGCAAACCGCTGTAGGCAAAAAACACCGGCAGCAGGAAGATGAGAACAAAGTCTTCTGTTTTTTGGGCGAGCTCCCGCACCAAACCGGGGTTTTTCGGCATTGCCGCCCCCAGCAGGAAGGCACCAAAGATCAGGTGAATGCCGATCATTTCGGTGATCAGGGCGGAAGCCACTACGCCCATATAAATCCAAGCCAGGAGCAGCTGGTTTAGCTTGCCGGTGCGGTTGTAGTGGGCGGAAAGCCGGTTCAGCAGCCAGCGCCCCGCTGTCAGCATCAAGACAATGTAGAGTACGGATTCCACAATAGTGGGCAGCGCGCCGGCCATGCTGTTGGTGCGAGTGACGGCAATCGCCACGGCGAGCAAGCACCACGCTGTCACGTCGTCCACCGCCGCGCAGGTGAGCGCCAGCGTCCCCAAGCGCGTCCCCTGGAGGTTGTTCTCGGTAATAATTCTGGCCAGCACCGGAAAGGCGGTAATCGACATCGCCGCGCCGAGAAACAGGGCGAAAGCGGTGAACGACACGCTGGAATTGGAAACCAGCGGGTAAAGCAGCAGCGCTAGCAAGGATGCCAAGGAAAAGGGCACCAAAATGCTGACGTTGGAGGTCAGAATTGCTACCTCTAAGTTGCCTTTGAGGTATTTTGGGTCTAGCTCCAGGCCAATCAGAAACATGAAAAAGATTAGGCCCACCTGCGACAGCACGTTCAAAAAGGGAACAGTCTCAGCTGGGAACAGGAACGCTGACAAATCTGGGGCAATCCAGCCCAGCAGGGATGGGCCGAGCATGATGCCGGCGACGATTTCCCCGATCACTAGGGGTTGCTTGATCCAGCGGAATCCCAGACCAACTAGCCGGGAGAGTCCGATGACAGCCAGAACTTCTATGAGAACTAAAACGACGGCGTGCATAATTTCCTGAATGGGGCTCGACGTATCGGTGGCGTTATGTTCTGCATTCCTCTGCCCAAAGCCAGAGTCTCGCATTGAACATTCGCTAGAATTAAGTTAGCCCAGTCCTGCGGTAGCTCTGTACAGAAAACTGGGCGTGGGGCTTATGGCATGGGGCACGCTCGCATCATCGTCGCATCAGCGTCGCATGATCGTCAATTATCACTTACCCTCTAGCCCCTAACCTTAGATGTTAGGTATTAGGTTTTAGGTCAAATGGTGGTATTTCCAACTCCTAACTCCTAACTCCTAACCCCTAACCCCTAGCCCCTACCCACTAACAATGTTTTTTAGCGTTTAGAGGCGTTGCCACTGGCGGGAGATAAGTGGATGATTTTGATTAAATGCAGCAACGGGCACGAAAATACGGCTGGGTCACGTTTTTGCGCCAGCTGCGGCGAATCGTTGCTGGGGAAAGTCGCTGGCACTCTGCCAAATCAGGGCGCTAGCGCACCGGCTTCCCAGGCGCATCCTGTTGAGTTGCTGCCGGGAATGCAGCTTCGCAATCGTTATATCATAATTCGCCAGCTCGGTCAAGGGGGTTTTGGCAAAACTTATCTGGCGGAAGATACCGGTCGCTTTAACGAAGCAGTCGTCCTCAAAGAACTGACGCCAAATTTATTGGGAACTGGCGCTATCAAGAAAGCTTCTCAGCTTTTTGAGCGGGAAGCTGTTACCCTCCACAAGTTGCAGCACCCCCAGATTCCCCGCTTTTGGGAATTGTTTCGGGAGGGGAAACGCCTGTTTTTGGTTCAGGAGTGGGTGGAAGGTGAAACGTTTGACGCTTTGCTGCGCAAGCGACTGCAGCGAGGGGAGTGTTTCAGGGAAGGGGAAATTGTGCAGCTGTTGAGCCAGTTGCTGCCGGTTTTGAGCTATCTCCACCGGCTCGGAGTGATTCACCGCGATATCTCTCCTGATAATATTATATACCGGCAGCGAGACGGTCTGCCGGTGCTGATTGATTTTGGCGGTGTCAAGCAAGTGGCTCTGGAATTAGCCGGTGGGAGTGAGTCGGGAAGCTTCACTCGCCTGGGGAAAAGTGGCTACGCTCCTGATGAGCAAATGCGTCTGGGAATCGCCGCACCCCACAGCGATTTGTACGCTTTGGCGGTGACTGCTGTTGTTTTGATGACCGGCAAGACGCCTCAGGAACTTATAGATCCGCTTTCTATGGATTGGCTGTGGGAGAAGCAACTGAAGTTGAGTCCGAAGTTGCAGGGAATTCTCAATCGTATGCTGGCGCAGCAGCCGGTTGAGCGCTTCCAATCTGCGGAGGAAATCCTGGAATTGCTCGCTCCGAATTTTGCCCCACCGGCGACACAAATGAGTTATACTATTAGTGCCGGCAGCAGGAATGCCGCTAATGCCGATCCCGCGCCGGTGAATAATTCCGGGGAGGGCGGTATTTTCAGCGCCAGTCAGGTGCCGGCGGAAATTAGAGGTTGGAACTGGGGGGCGTTTTTGCTTCCGGGTTTATGGTGTATTACCAATCATGTTTGGATTGGTCTTATCGCTTGGGTTGATATCACCCTTGTCACCGGCGGTTTGCCGTCTCTGACTGTGGCTTTTATTCTGGGGGCGAAAGGTAATGAGTGGGCGTGGAGAAGCCGCCGGTGGAAGAGTATTGCCGCTTTTAAGGCTCATCAAAGGGCGTGGGCGATTGTCGCTGTTTTGATTTGGGTACTTATTTTGCTGGCAGTTTTATTGCTGGTGTTTGGGATTGTATTTTGGGGTTTTTCTGCTATAATGGGTGGGAATTAATGACCTGACGTTGTGAAGGTGCGTCAAGGCTTGCGCGGGTTGGTTAGGCAAGGCTTACCGGCACTACTTTGGCGGAAAGGACAGGCGTGACGCCTGTCCTACGCTTTATATTCTCTCTCTCGTTCTCTCGTTCCCAGCCACCCTTACGGGAAGCCTGCGGCTACAGGCTGGGAACGCAATCTGTCGGCTCCGCCGACTCTCACCGGAAAAGCAGCTTAAAAGCCTAAGAGCTTACTTTGGTTTGTTGCCGGTATGGGGATATGACCGGCATGTCTTGTTGGGGGGTTGGTTACGCAACGCGAGTCCCACCCTACTGCTGCTTGTTGGGGGTGGGTTACGCAACGCGAGCCCCACCCTACTGCTTTTTTTTATCCAAAATACAAAATCCAAAATTGGATTAAAATACTTTCGGCTAGTCCCGGTTAATGTTTCTCAGAAAACTGATGCTGGGAACCTAGAAAAATTCTCCTCCCTTCATGCTAATCAAATCAAAAAAATCCACCCGCACCAGATCGTTTTTGCCCCACTGTTTCGGCCACATTTGCCCTGCATTCTGTTTTTTACCCTGTCCCACCAGAGCGGCTGGTGGTGTAGTTGACAAATTGCTGGTTATTCGCCCAGTTCTTTTGCACAAACATGAACTGGTCATAGATGTCCGCCTGGAAACACAGAATCAGAAACCCGGTTTCTCAACAGCCAGAAACCGGGTTTCTGCGACAACTTTTGCCTGTGACCCGAACCCTTGAATCAGAAACCCGGTTTCTCAACCCCCCAGCCAGAAACCGGGTTTCTGCGACAACTTTTGCCTGTGACCCGAACCCTTGAATCAGAAACCCGGTTTCTGAACATTTGGTGAGCGCTTTAATTGCTGCATCAAGCGCTCAATGTTCCTCAGTGTTCCCTGATCATCCGGCTTAATCTCAAGAGCTGTATTATAAGCCTCCAGCGCTTCCTTATTCCGTTTCAATCGCTGTAGCGCCAGCGCCTGCCCATTCAAAGCTGAGACTATTGCGGTTTCGTTTGGTTTCAGTTCTACCACTTTCCCAAAGGAACTGATTGCTTCTTCAAACTCTCCCAACTCACACTTTCCTATCCCCCGCAACAGCCAAGCTTGCCAGAACTTCGGTCGCTTATTAAGGGCTTCATCATAAGCTGCAATCGCTTCTTTCGACTGTTCCAAACTGAATTGGAGTTTCAGACCCCGCTTCAATAATAACTCAAATTTTTCCTCTTGCTCCAGATTGTTGACATCGATGCCAAACATCTGACATATACTTGCCAATCTCTTGGTTATAGTTGTGGCTTCTGTCATAGCTGCATACCGCTAAAAAACATTTAAATTAACGTCTATAGCAGTATTCACGCTCGGTGAGGACATTAATCTCCAGGCGCATGGCCCCAGGCGCAGAGGGAAGACTCACAGCTTTTACTTGATGCCCAATGCGATGATGCGATCTGGCGATGATGCCCATGTCCGCCCCCTAACTGCCAACTGCTATATACCACCAGCTTAGCCTCAGGAAACCAGGTCAGCACAAACTTCGCAAAATCTTCACACAGGCTTTAACTAAACTTTAAATAATTTCGCCTGAATGATTTAAATTATTACAGATAACCATTGTAAATGTCATCTATCTTTCGGTAGAAAGTGAACTGCGTTACTGACGGGGCGGAGCGGGAAGCCGTGGGGGCTTTCCCAGTTTGAGCCGCAGGGGAGAGAACTACACCGCTACCAATGAAAACTTGGCCTTGGGGCGGGGCTTTTCCGCTAGGGCTAAAGCCCAACTACAAACATTTTCAAGTCAGAGCCTCCAGGACGTCGTTCCCAGCCTCTAACTGGGAACGAGAAATGAACGAGAGATGAGTGAGAAAAAAGTAGAGCCGGCTCAGGAAAGCCCCGCGCCGGCGCACTCACTTACCTTAAGAGTTTTGAGAGATATCCGCTTCCTCTAAAGGCAGGAAAAATATGGTTAGCATGCCTGGAATAGTTAGCAAACATACCAGGATGAAAAAGAGTGGGTAGCCCACTTGTTGCTGGATGTAACCGCTAAAGGAACCCGGAAGCATCAGCCCCAAAGCCATGATGCCGGTGGAAATCGCATAGTGAGATGTTTTGTATTGCCCTCGGGAAATGGTCATTAAATAGACCATAAAAGCGCTGAAGCCCAACCCATACCCGAATTGCTCTAGCGAAACGAGGGGATAGACGAATTCTATCGGGGGCCGGTTGTAAGCCATGTACACATAAAATAAATCCGGCAAATTCAGGGCTAATGCCATAGGCAGAATCGTCTTCTTTAAGCCATACTTGGCAATTAGCACCCCCCCTAAAATACCTCCCGCTATCAGGGATAACACCCCAAAGGTTCCGTAGATTAACCCCACATCCGATGTGCTCAGTCCCAATCCGCCTTTTTCAGCTGCGTTCAAGAGGAAGGGGCTAGCTAATTTCACAAGCATGGCTTCCCCAAACCGGTATAATATGATAAAGGCCAAAATCGCCCAAATACCCTTTTGACTGAAGTAAGACTTTACGATTTCTTCAACAGGAGCTTTTTCTTCAACTTGTTTGGGTTTGACTCCCGAGTCACTGTCAGGAAATGGTAAAATAAATTGGTGGTAGGCAAAAAGCCCACCGAAAATCAAAGCGGTAAGGCCCAGAGCAGCCGTCCAGCTTAAAGGAATGTTGCCCAAGGACAATTCAAGCTGGCCAGCAAAGAAAACTAAAAAGCCAGAACAGAAAATTACAGCTAGCCTGAAAAACACGGAGCGGATGCCGGTGAAAAACGCTTGCTGCTCTGGATTTAATGCCAGCATGTAAAATCCATCGGCTGCAATGTCATAGGTTGCCGAGATGAAGGCACCGACTGAAAAGGCGAGCAGGGAGATAAAAAAGAAATTTGGCAGCTGGAGGGCAAAGGCTGCAAACCCCAAGCAGCAGGTCATGGCCAGCTGGGTGTAAAGTATCCAATTTCTTTTCGTTGAGTAAATATCAACCCAAGGGCTCCAAAACATTTTAATTACCCACGGCAGGTAAATCAGGCTCGTCCAGAACGCTATTTGAGCGTTGTCTATCCCCATTTTGGTATATAAAATAACCGAAACGGTGCTGATAATCACATTGGGGACGCCTTGAGCGAAATACATCGTGGGGACAAAATTCCACGGGTTGCGATATTTAACTTGTTTGAAGAACATAAAATGCTGAGCGGGGTAAATTGAATGGATTATACCTAGAAATGGGGCTAGATTCAGGATGCGGGAGCCAAAATCCGGAAGGGCGGGCGGGAGAATGCGGTTTTGCACCGGCACCCTCCCGCCCGCTCGTTGCAACTTCCGGTGGCAGTTGAATTGTTACCAGGTTCCGCACCGGCTTAAATGAGGGCCCTCACGGGCGCAGCAGGGGAAAGCCGGCAGGGGGTTCGCCCTCATCTGGGCTCAATGGCGACTTTGATCACCTGGCGCGAGCTCATATCCTGAAAGACTTGCGGCAAATCTTTCAGTGGCCGGTGGGAGCTAACCAGCAATTCAAACGGCACAGTACGGCTGGCGAGCAGTGACAGGGCTGAGCGCACATACTGGGGGGTGTTGTGAAAGACGCCTTTGAGTGTGAGCTCGCTGTAGTGCAGCTGTTCTGTGTGGACGGTGATCGTGCTGTCCCTCGGGCAGCCGCCAAATAGGTTGACAGTGCCGCCCGGACGAGCGCAGGCAATGGCGGTTTCCCACGCTGAGGGGACGCCGGTGGCTTCGATGACGATATCGGCTCCCCATCCATCCGTTAAGTCTCTCACGATATCGGTAATCTCTGCCGAGACGCGCCCCGCTCTCTCATCAGGCGATTGGAGTAATTTGTCGTGAGCTTTTAATTGATGGTAATTAAACGTGTGAGATGCTCCCAGTTGCTGGCCAATCAGCAACCTTTGGTCGCTGCCGCCGAACAGGAACACTTCTGCCTGTAACTGGTGCGCCAGTACGGCCACAAACATCAGGCCAATCGCCCCATCCCCCAGCACGACGGCGCGATCTCCGGGTTTGACGTTGGAGCGGGCGGCTCCGTGCAGCACGCAAGCGAGGGGTTCTGTGAGTGATGCCAGGGCGTCTGGCAAATCGTCGGGCACCGGCAGCATGTTGTGCTGGACAATCGGTGCCGGGATCTTGAGGTACTCGGCAAAGGTGCCGTTGTTCCAAGTTAAATTCGGGCACAGGGAATATTCTTGCCGGTGGCAGAACAAGCAGGTCATGCAGGGGGCGGAGTTGTTGGCCACTACCCGCTGCCCGACACGCCAGCCGGTGACGCCTTCTCCCACGGCCACAATCTGGCCGGCTGCCTCATGGCCAAACAGTGTCGGCGTTTTCAGCATTCTGGCATGGCCACCGCGCCGCCAGACTTTCAAGTCGGTGCCGCAAGTGGTTGCCGCGCCCACTTGAATGACTACCTCACCGGCAGCCGGTGCGGGATCGGCTACTGATTCCAGACGCAAGTCTTCTTTTCCGTAGAGTAATGCTGCAAGCAAGTTCAAGTGCCCCTAACCGTCAATGCCAATGATTTTATCAGGGCTGCACCGGCATCAAGTGTCAAGTGTGAGCTGTTAAGGGTGCCTGGGCGCTCGCTTGCCAATAAGTGACTGTTTATAAAGAACAAGTTAAGCAGCCAGAAACCGGGGGCGGCTACTATGCAGCCGCCCCTACAGGCTGTGGGCCATTACATATCGGTTTCCCCAGCAAAACAAACCCGGTTTCTTACCCACTGCCGGCCTTAACAATTACTTTGTTAACAGTCTCTCATATCATCTCCGGTCAATTGCCCCTATTAATTTTTCTATCTCTTTTCCTCTTTCTTCTTGCTTCTTAGCCTTATTGGCGTCTTGGCGGTTTATTATTAAAACAATCAATCACACATAATATTTCCTACCGTCTTTCCGTATGGTGGGCATTGACCCCAGATCAATTCGCCAGCAGTCCGATCGCCACAGCCAGAAGCCGTAGGGGCGGCTGCATAGTGGCGGCCTCCGTTCATGGTTGAAGAAAAACTTAGCTCAACTGCCAGTAGAAATGGGAGTTGGGTGAACCGGCACAAAATCTAAAGCCATAGAAAGATAGTGGCAAGTCCGAGTGGCGCATACCGCAACCTGGGGCAAGAGATAATGTCGGTCAGGCGCAGGGGGATTAGGCCCATCTCCCCCTGGGAACACTAGGGGGCAGAGCTTTCCTGCCGGAAAGCCGGTTCAGGCGAGTCTTGCCAGTTTTGCCAGTTTTGCCTCTTTTGCCTCTTTTGCCGGGGGCGAGACTGGCCATCTGAGTTCTTCTTTTTGTTGCGATTCGGCACATTCCAAAGCCGATAGCTGTCCTGACACTGCCTCTGCTTTCTGCCCGGACAGCTAGAGCTCTACAATCTTGTCCTGCCTCCGGACTGGTTTGTAGCAGTCTGGTGAACAAGCTTTCTCAAGATATTTTATCTTGGGATGGCTTTCTGTTGGCTGCGTAAATAAACGGAATTTATTTTGGCTTGCTAGTATTATACCAAGAATAACAATTTAAAGCAGCCGCTCCCGCCCTGATTTTTAAAAATTAACCTTTTCCTGGGCGGCCACCAGCCGCTGCTGCGGGGGGCACAGCATTACGTTTGGTTACTTTTCCTAGGAACAAGTGCATAAGAACAAAGAGGCAATATGATGTAATGGGTTTGCGTAATAAAGGAAAGAGAGAAAAGCCAGTAATCACCCGGAGATTGGGAATGGGGCCCGGATGGGGCCAGGAGGGGCGCTACCCAACAGCGGCGTGCAAAGGGGAAAGCAGGCTTTGCGCGAGGTGCGGAAACAGTCTTTAAAATGGTGAAGTTGCAAGGCAAGGATGTGGCAGATGCTGAAGAGGATTTGGCACCAACTAATGAGTTTAGTGGAGTGGGTATTGGAATGGTTGAGACAGTCCCCACCGGCAGGGGCAGGGGAGCCTGCAGTTCAGCCGGTGAGCGATGCGGAGTACGAAAATTATTTCCTGCAGCTGCTCAATGGCGTGAGTCGGGGCTGGGGGCTGTTACAGGTCAGCAGGTTTTTTGAGGGGATCGCGCATCGCGCCACCATTGAGCAGTGGGTGGAGTGGCTGCGGCGGTTTGGCAGAGGATTGCTGGCGTCGCCCTCCGCCAACGCCGAGCTTGGGCGCTATCTGGTGCGGCTGGGCGAAATTTTGCTCGAAAGCCAGTCTTTGCGGGAACTCGGAGAACTCGCCAGAGAAATTGGCACGCAACTGCTGGCGCGGCAGACACCGGCAGCCCAGACACCAGCCCCACCCCAGCATTCGCCGCCAGCTAGGTGGCAGCCAGAGACGATCGAAGGCGGTGGCAGTGCAAAAAGTGCCCGCGACGCAGAGTCCTGGTTTAACCAAGGGGTTGAGTGTCTGGAGGCAGAAAACTACAGCGCCGCCCTGGCTGCTTTTGAAAGAGTGATTTTACTCACTCCCAGGGATTACCGCCCTTGGATAAACCGGGGCAATGCCCTGGCAAATTTGGGCCGCACGGAAGAAGCGATAGCCTCTTACGACCGGTCTACAGCAATTAAACCCGACTTCAGTATTGCCTGGATGAACCGGGGCGACGTGCTGTTCGATTCAGAACGCTATGAACAGGCGCTTGCCAGCTGGAATAGAGCCCTCGAACTCGAACCCAACAGCGGCGAGACTTGGTACAAGCGAGGGCTGGCCCTAGGAAGGGGCTTGGGCCGCTGGCAGGAAGCGCTCCCCAGCTTGGAAATGGCACTGGAACTGAACAGCGATGAAGCGGAAGTCTGGTTTAATCACGGGCTGGTGCTGGGGGCACTAGAGCGATGGGAAGATGCGCTCCAAAGCTGGGATAAGGCATTAGAAAAGCAGCCAGATTACCGAGAAGCGTGGGTAAACAAAGGAGTGGCGTATCAGAAGTTGGGGCGCTACGCCGAGGCCATTGAGGCCAATAATATGGCGATCGCCCTGCATTCAGGCATACCGGGGAGTGTGACTGCCCTGCCGGTGCCCGAGCCATCAGAGGCAGCGGTTGAGCCCGCCCCGCAGACGGATGGCGAGCAAGTCTCACCGTCTGCAGAAGTGGGAGCTTCTGCGGCTGTCCCACAGGAAAGCACTCAGGAGATCGAACCGGCAATCCCCACCCCCCCACAACAAAGTCAGCCAGTTTACCCGCCAGCCGACTCTGAGGCTTCGCAGGTGGCCCGCGAAGAAGGGGCAGAGGAACTCTCTCCGACAATGGCCAGCGAGACCGCCAGCGAGAGCGATGCGGTTTCTCCGCATGATGCCGGTGTTGGCGCACAGGAGGTAGTTGCGGCTTCAGGGGCAGAGGAGAGCGAACCCGAAATTACCAGCGCCGCTGCCAGCGAGAGCGAGGAAATTTCCCCCCATGCCGGTGTGGGCGTAGAGGAGGCAGTTGCAGCAGAGGGCGCAGAGGAACTATCACCGCAAATGGCCAGCGATGCAGCCAGCGACAGCGATGCAATTTACCCCCATGCCGGTATGGACGTAGAGGAGGCCGTTGCGGCTTCAGGGGCAGAGGAACTATCACCGGCAATGGCCAGCGATGCAGCCAGCCAGAGCTATGCAGTTTCGCCGCATGATGCCGGTATGGACGTAGAGGAGGCAGTTGCGGCTTCAGGGGCAGAGGAACTATCACCGCAAATGGCCAGTGATGCAGCCAGCGACAGCTATGCAGTGTCTCCGCATGATGGCGCGGTGGGGATAGACGAAGAAGTGGAGGAGCAAGAGGCACAGGTTGCGGAGGGCGAACCCGAAATTACCAGGGCTGCAGCTGCCCTCAGGCAGCTAGAGGTGATGGAAGGCAGTGCCGCTTTTGAGAGTGGCAGCAATATCGAGTCCTGGTTTAATCAAGGGGTTCACCATCTTGAGACAGGAAACTACAGCGCCGCCCTGACTGCTTTTGACAGAGTGATTGAACTCAATGCCAGGGATTACCGCCCTTGGATAAACCGGGGCAATGCGCTAGCAAATTTAGGTCGCACTAAAGAAGCAATTGCCTCTTACGATCGCGCCATAGCGCTCAAACCCGACTTCAGTATTGTCTGGATGAACCGGGGCGACGTGCTGTTCGATGCAGAAAACTATCAGGAGGCGCTCTCGAGCTGGGAGAGAGCTTTGGAACTCGAACCCAACAGCGGGGAGACTTGGTACAAGCTAGGGCTGGCCCTGGGGAGGGGCTTGGGCCGCTGGCCGGAAGCGCTCGTCAGCTTTCAGATGGCTTTACAGCTGAACGTAGATGACGCGGAAACCTGGTTTAACCACGGGCTGTCCCTAGGCGAACTAGACCGATGGGAAGAGGCGATTGCCAGCTGGGACATGACTCTCGAAAGGCAGCCAGACTACGCAGAAGCTTGGATTAACAAAGGAGTGGCGTATCAGAAGTTGGGGCGCTACGCCTTGGCAATTGAGGCCAACGATATAGCCCTAGCTCTGCAGTGGGGCATACCAGTCAGTGTGACTGACTCATCAGAGCCCTGTCCTTCAGAGCCAGAGGTTGCTATCGCCCCACAACCGGAGAGTGAGCAAGTTTACCCTTCTGCCGATTTTGAAGCTGAAGAGGTGGCTGAAGAAGAAAGCAATCTTGAGATCGCCCCGGTTTGGCCAACAGCAGCAGAACCGGCAGCTAAAGAAGATCCCCCTGATGCCGGTGCGGGAATTCCTGAAAACCGGGAAGTGCAAAGCAATCTTGAGTTCGCCGAGGAAATCCCGATAGCAGTAGAACCAAAAGCTAAAGAAGATCCCCCTGATGCCGGTGCGGCAATTCCTGAAAACCCGGAAGTGCAAAGCACTCTTGAGTTCGCCGAGGAAATCCCGATAGCGGCAGAACCAAAAGCTAAAGAAGATCCCCCTGATGCCGGTGCGGCAATTCCTGAAAAC
>Ga0185317_100313_pt1 | contig 13877 bp, 7 predicted proteins | sample DevilsHole_FD_128020 | JGI IMG/M metagenome (GOLD analysis project Ga0185317, IMG submission 128020) | Groundwater microbial communities from Devils Hole, Nevada to study Microbial Dark Matter (Phase II) - Devils Hole (SPADES assembly)... | ecosystem: Environmental > Aquatic > Deep subsurface >...
GGGATACACAGGAGAAGTAGGCGAACCCAGCCAAAGTGACACAACTAACTCGGCTTGGTGGTCTTGGACTGCACCCAGTAGCGGCACTTTTGTCATAGACACACGGGGGAGTAATTTCGATACTTACCTGTCCGTTTTCACCGGCTCAGCAGTTAATACCCTAAATCGGATTGCCTCTGATGATGATGGCGGGGGGGATTACACTAGCCGTATCAGCCTTAATGCCACAGCCGGAACCACCTATCAAATAGCTGTAGATGGTTATAGCAGTAATACCGGTTCGATTCAACTGAATATTGCCGGCGACACAACCGCACCCACAGCCAGCAGTTTCACCCCCACCGATAATGCCACAGGGGTTGCAGTAGGCGCTAACCTAGTCGTCAACTTCAGCGAAGCGGTACAAAAAGGCACCGGCAACATCGTACTCAAGAAACTGTCTGACAACTCAGTGGTGGAAACCATTGCTGTCACTGGCAGTAATGTCACCATCAGTGGGAGTCAACTCACGATTAACCCCACGGCAGATTTGGCGCAAGGCACAGATTACTACGTTGAAATTGCCAACGGTGCGATTAAGGATTTAGCTGGCAACAACTATGCGGGTGTTACCGGAAATAGCACTTGGAATTTCAAAACTCAGGGAACCGCTCCTATTAATGGGACTGCTGGCAATGACAACTTAACCGGAACTGCTAATGCAGATGTCATATCTGGATTAGCGGGAAACGACACCCTCAGTGGATTAGCGGGAAACGACACCCTCAATGGTGGCGATGGCAACGATAGTTTAAATGGAGGACTCGGAAACGACAGCCTGATTGGGGGATTGGGGAACGATACCTATGTTGTCGATAGTACCGCAGATATCGTTACCGAACTTGGATCTCAAGGAACCGACTTGGTGCAATCTTCCGTCACCCACACCTTGACTGCAGAAGTCGAAAACCTCACCTTAACCGGCAGCGCTGCAATTAACGGCACTGGCAACACGCTCAACAACAACATTACAGGCAACACTGCCAATAATACTCTCAACGGCGGTGCCAACAACGATACTCTCAACGGTGGTGCCGGTCAAGATACTCTAACAGGTAGTACGGGTGCGGATACCTTCATCTTCCAATTTGGACAGTCCTCTGTATCCGCGCCTGATCGGATTACCGACTTTGCTATTGGCAGTGATAAAATAGACCTGCTCACCCAAAGTGGAGCAGCTATGAATGCCCCAAGTAGCTTTAGCCGTGCTGCCAATAGCACTGCCACCACCCTACAAAGTGTCGTTAGTCAAGTGTTTACCGATGCTAATGGAGCATTAACCGGAAACCAAGCTCTAGGGACTAATAGCGCTGCTTTAGTTATGGCTACAGCTGGCTCCATCGCCGGCACCTACCTTGTCGTTAATGATGGTACTGCTGGTTTTCAGACGAGTAACGATTTAGTGGTCAACTTAACCGGATATACCGGGACGTTACCCGCTCTGGGAAATCAGGCCGTTAGCAGTTGCTTTGTCTGGCCATAGCCTCAAGCATTGAATCCGTAAAATCATTAGAGCAAGCGCCTTTTTCTGCTCTCGTAGGAAAAGGGCGCTTTTTCTTTATCAAACTTTGCCCCCCCTTTGTAAGAGCGGGCCCTTCCGCCCCGGCGTAGGGGGGGGATCTCACCTGACTCACTGGGAAGTAGTAATCTGAGTTAGATTTGGGATTTTAGGTTTTACTGAAGCCAGCGTTCCGGTCAAGCCGGCTCAAGGATCCAATGTTATCTCGTGGCGATTTAATTGGCAGCACCGGTATCCCAACCGGAAATGGTAGCGCCCGTTTGTAGTTGGGCTAAAGCCCAAAGTTTGTAGTTGGGCTTTAGCCCAAAGTTTGTAGTTGGGCTTTAGCCCAAAGTTTGTAGTTGGGCTTTAGCCCAAAGTTTGTAGTTGGGCTTTAGCCCTATCTAACTGGATGCGGTGGATTGCCGCAGGAAACTGGGTGCTTGATACAGTTATTTCCCGGTCGCCCTGCTATATTACGGGAATTTAACCTCAGCTGCGATCGCCATATCTAACCTTTTATAGATGGGTTCCAGCCCTAATTATGCTATTCTATATATGCGGTTATATAGCCGGAATATTTATCGCTATTTTGAGCGGGTGGAATATGACTTACGAAATATCAATTAAGAAAAACGAGACGGGGCTGATATGTGAAATGATAGTTCTCGGCGTTCACATGTCGGGTTTGATAGAGTGTGATGCTGAAACACGAAGGATTCCCGCTCCCACTGTTAGGCAATACTTCGCTTCGGAAAAAGCTAGGATAGCTATAAAGAGCTGTATCGATAAAGCCAAATATAATCCTTGGCGGATGTCGCGCAACAAGCAAATACAAGTTCAGGTAACTCCTAAAATAGGTCGGGCGATTAAAACAGGAGAGATTGCATCGGTCTTGGGGCTTAAAGAGTTTTTAGAAGAAATCTGCAAAGAAACGGATACGGTAACAGTAATAGGGCGCTCTGCGAGTGAGGATGAAGTATTGTCAATAAGAGTGATGGGTGCGGCAGTGTAACTGACAGAAGAGAACTGGGGGGCGTTGCACTGGGATGATAGGTTTCTAGGGGTACTAGAGGGATAGTGCCCCTGTGCCATTGGTGTCAACTTAAGTAGGGGGGGTGACGCTAAGAGCGCAACCCCCCCTACAAGTTAAGTCCCTGAAAGTTACCCGTCAGGGGGCGAAACGCCGTTTGCCCCGATTTTTAGCGATGTCCGACTCCCGGATTGGCAACAAGCCATGATTAATGAGAATCAACTGTTAGGCTTTTAATCTTCCTGTCTGGCCCAAGGAGGCTCTGACTTGAAAAGGTTTGTAGTTGGGCTTTAGCCCTACCGAGGACAGGCCATACGCCTGTCCTACGCCTTATATTTGTTTCCTCGTTACGGGGCTCTGACTTGAAAATAGTGTGGTAGGGGCTTTCCCCCGTGCTCGCCCCGCCCAGGGGACAATTTTCATTGGTGGCGGTGTGCGCAGTGCCGAAGTGACTGCCTCCAGGACAGCGTTCCCAGGCAACTTTGGGCTAAAGCCCAACTACGAACATGGAGGGCTAAAGCCCAACTACGAACCTTTGGGGGCTAAAGCCCAACTACGAACCTTTGGGGGCTAAAGCCCAACTACGAACCTTTGGGGGCTAAAGCCCAACTACGAACATGGAGGGCTAAAAGCCCGAAAAGCTTTACCCAGCGAGCTTTCAGCCATTTTTTATAATTTTTTTTTGGGGTAGCGTGCATAAAACAGCAAAGCCAAATCTACTAAACCTACAGTTAACGGTTCGAGCGCAAGGTTCCAAATTGCAGCCGAATCCAATAACTAGGTACTACAATTATCCCGAAAGAGTTGATATGACTACACTTCAACCTGCTGAAAGCGAGCCGTTAGAGTCCTCTGAACCTCTCTCCTCGCCAGCTCCGCAAAAGCCTACAAAGTTATCTAGTAATACCGCCAAAAGCCTGTTTCATAGCAAAACCTTTTGGGGCATATTTTTTGCCACTACAGCCTCTATTGCACCGATTTTAGGAAACGCTGTTAAAGAAGGCAAACTCACCGTTGACCATACCGTCAATATCGTGATTATTCTGTGTGGCGCTGGAGGAGCAGTTGCCGGTCGAGTCCAAGCCAAAGAAGCCATCTACACCCCGAATTGGGCACCCGGACCCAATAAATCCGACTATCCGAATATTTCTCAATCTTAAAGTTCGATTGTTTTTGCTTTTTGCGTCAAATATTTATTAATGAGGTGCAGCGATGAAACTTGCCACCATAGTGAGCGACAGCAAAGTTATTGACTGGAAGACTCTCACCGGCGACCAGGAATTAGTGCGCGAAATCCAAAATCGACTCAGTGAAATTGGTTTATTGAAAGAGTCGAAACTTGATGGAACCTTCGACCCCCTAACCAAGGCAGCTATCATCGGTTTCAGCCAAAACGTTTTCCTCGACAACGGTAAGACGGGTTTGTTTGGCCCTACTTTCGCCAAGAAGTTGATTGAATTATCTCCCACAGTAAAGACTGATGAAAATAGCGCTCTGGAAATTGCCCTGAAATTTACGTTGCAGTGGGAAGGGGGCTATGTCAATCATCCAGACGATCTGGGTGGGCCGACTAATAAGGGCATTACACAAACCACCTACGATTCATACAGAAGCCGCAACAACCTCCCTTATCAAAGTGTGAAATTTATCACAGATGTGGAGGTGTACGAGATATATTCCAAGCGGTATTGGCAGCCTTCTCGTGCTGAGTTAATGGAAACGCCTCTCGCTGTAGTGCACTTTGATACAGCAGTTATGTTTGGCGTCCTAGGTGCCATCCAGTTTTTACAGGAAGCCCTAGGTGTTACCCCTGACCGCATTTTTGGAACGGAGACTGAAATGGCTTTGCAGTCTAGCAATAACCTGGATACCGCCCTGGAGATGATTGCAGGAAGAATCAGTTACCACAAGCAAATGGTTGAAGATAATCCAGAGCAAGAGGTTTTTTTGGAGGGGTGGCTGAACCGGGCTTATGACTTGAGAGAATTTATTCTCAATTTGTAAGTCGAACCGGTTGAAATTTCGGAAAGCCTTACCAGGTAAAGCTTAAAGTTTGGGCCGTACCGCTTACTGACATCATTCTCAATAAGCGAGCGGCAAAACCTTTGGAAATTCCTCCGGCGAGGGGCTTTGAGGGAATTTAAGCTTGCCACTTGCCAAAGGAAAGGATTTCCCATATAATCTGTTAAGATAGAGAAATCGCAGACAAGCCTTCGCTCCTGAAGGCTTGTCTGTGAGGTACAATCAGCTCCTGCGGCTACCAACTTAAGGCAGGCCGATATGGCCTTCAGCCCGGACTCCCGAAGAAAGGTTCTTCGGCTTCCCTGTTCTGTGGAGCCGGTGCCTCCGGGAGAATGGGAAAATGAGATGATGCGGAAAAAAACGGTTTTCTGTCCCGTTTTTAGTTGGCAGCTAATTGACCAGGGAAAATTTATCTACCTTCAGATACAATGTCTCCAGTTAGCGTCAGGACGAGTCAGTCAGCGCAGGGATTAAAAACAGGCCAAGCCAAGCTGTGGATTCTCCTGGTAGGTGCGAACCGCTACCAGGACGATAGCCTGCCTTCTTTAGAGTATTCAGCTTTGGACTGTCAGGGGTTAGGCGAAGCCTTAGCCGAAGCCACGCTGGCATTTCCTCAAAAGCAGCTCGTTATTCATCACGATTTTGCGGAACTTCCCCCAAGGCTAGAGAAAGTCCGCAACAGTCTAAACCAAATTGTTTCGGCAGCCAGAGCACAAGATACCGTCCTGTTTTATTTTTCCGGGCACGGGTTGCTAGACAGAGAAAGTCAGCAGGCTATCTTGTGCCTGCAAGACACTCAGAAGGACGATCCGCTCAATACAGGTCTGAGCTTGCCAGAACTGTTAAACTTGTTGGGTAATTGTAAAGCCTGCCAGCAATTAATTTGGCTGGACGCCTGTCACAGTGGTAGCATGATGTTGCGGGGACAGCCGGTGGAGAGGCATGATTATCCCCAGAGTAGCAGCCCGATGCTGGCGGGTTCCAGGGGGGAAAGAGACGCCGAAAGCAATCCCGGTGGTTCTCTGCTCAACCCGTCCTCTCAATTAGTAGATGTTTTGCAGAAACGAGCGGCTCAAAGTCAGGGGTTTTATGCCTTGCTTTCCTGCGATCGCGCCCAGCGATCGTGGGAATTTCCCCAATTGGGGCATGGAGTGTTTACTTACTACTTAATGCGGGGACTGCTGGGTGAAGCTGCCGACCCCCAGGGCGTCATTGACGCCGATGGACTTTATAAATATGTCTATCACAAGACCCTGCAATACATCGACAAGACGAACCAGCAACTGCGACTGATCAATCAGCAAAAGCGCAGTCGCGGCGAAGCTAAGCTGTATCCGGAATATCCCTTACAAACTCCCAAACGAATTGTAGAAGGAGTGGGGGAGCTGATTCTGGGATTGAAACCCACCGGCGCAAATTTAAACCCCTCACGACTGGCAGTGGTCGTAGAAGGACTGTCCGGCGGCGAGAATTCCCTGGCCTTAAGTAAACTGCTGCGCCAAGCGGGAAATTTTCAACTGGAGTATTGGCACCGGCACGCAAAAACCCACTCAGAAGTGCGCGCCGCTATCCAAAATTGCCTGCGCTCGCACGTCGCTATTGCGGGAGAATCGCAGTCCGAAACCGAATCGGGCCAGAGGATGCCAGCAGTTGCAGACACAGAAACAGCTTTGCTGTACTTTCGAGGGCGGATTGAGCGGACTCTGGAAGGGGAAGTGTGGATGGTATTATCAGAAGAGGTGCGCCTCAGCAGCTCTTGGTTGAGACAAGAATTGCGCCGGTCAAAAACAGCTCAACAAATCGTAATCCTGGACTGTCCTGGAGCCAGTTCTCTCTCCGACTGGCTAGAAGATTTGCAACTCAAACCCGAAGGGGGACAGTTGTTAATTGCAGCTGCAGCACCCGCCGAAAACCCAGAACGATTTTCCCAAGCATTGCTGGAAACGCTGCAAACCGCCGACCGGCAAGTGGGATTGCCGGTAGCCGGCTGGATTTCCCGATTGCAAATCAATCTGGCTGGGACAGGCATCGCCCTGCACATCTGGCTCTCTGGCGCAAAGGACGTGATTGAAATTATCCCCGGAAAAATCGGGTGGCGAGAGGGCGAAACAGCAGCCGGTGATGTGGGGGTTTGCCCTTACATGGGGTTGCAAGCTTTTGAGCAAGAAGACGCGCAATTTTTCTACGGTCGTGAAACCCTAACCCAGCAGCTGGTCAGCGAACTGAATCGCCGAGCTTTTTTAGCGGTGGTCGGGGCGTCTGGAAGCGGCAAATCTTCCGTCGTTCGTGCGGGATTGATTGCCCAGCTGAAGCAGGGAGTGCAGTTGCCGGGAAGCGATTCTTGGTGGGTGGAAAGCTTTCGTCCGGGTGCCCGTCCCCTTCACGCTCTATCTTGCCGGTTGGCGGGCGCGGGAGCGGAAGAAGAACGCGCCAGAGAGCAGATGCAACTGGAGGGCATGCTGTACCAGGGCGTGGAAGGATTTGTCTGCTGGTTGCGCTCCCGCCCCGAACCAATGGTGGTGCTGGTGGCTGACCAGTTTGAGGAAGTGTTTACCCTGGCGACAGCATCCGACCGGCAGGTGTTTTTAGACATTCTTTTGGGAGCCTTGGATTGTGCCGGCGACCGCTTTAAATTAGTGGTGGTATTGCGAGCGGATTTTATCACCTCTTGCTTGGAAGTGCCGGCACTGGCTAAACTTCTACAGCAGTCTAGCGTATTAGTACCGCCTTACCTGACAGCCGATGACTATCGCCGAGCCATTGTCAAACCAGCCGAGAAAGTGGGCTTAAAGGTCGAGCCGGCACTGGTGGACGTGCTGTTGCAGGAACTCAACCGCTCACCCGGCGACTTACCCGTGCTGCAGTTTGTTTTAGAGCAATTGTGGGAGTGCCGGCAGGGGGGCGAGTTGACCCTAGAGGCGTATCACCAAAAAATCGGCGGGCTGCAAGGAGCATTAGAGCGAAAGGCGCAAGCCGTTTATGACAGTTTAGATGCGGACGCCCGAGCCTGCGCTCAGTGGATTTTTCTAGCGCTGACACAGCTAGGCGAGGGGAAAGAAGATACCCGCCGGCGAGCGTTCAAATGCGAACTGGCTGTCAAAAAATATCCAGCCGGTTTGGTAGAAAGAACGCTGCAAGCCTTAACTGCGGCCAAGCTCATAGTGATGAGCGCAGAATCGGATGAGGCAGCGGTTGGCTGCAGCCGCAATGCAGACGCTACCCCAGTAGAGCCTGAAGACCATATCCTGCAAAAAATGAAACAGGAAGTGACCGTAGAGGTGGCTCACGAGATATTGATTCGCCACTGGTCAACCTTGCGGTGGTGGTTGGAGGAAAACCGCGCTCGTTTGAGAGTGCAGCGCCAGCTGGCGCAGTCAGCCCTGCAGTGGAAACAGAACGGGCTGGAGTCAGATTTTTTGTTGCGGGGAGTGCGGTTGGCTGAAGCGGAGGACATGTATGTCCATTATACCGACGAACTATCGGAAGATGTCCTCCGGTTTGTTGAAGCTTGTGTGGAGGAAAGAAAGCGGCAGCAATTCGAGGACAGAAGAAGACTCAGACAGGCTCGAACGGCTCTCGGGGTGATTAGCGTTCTTGCCGTGGGGGCTTTGGGGTTGGGATGTTTTGCTTACCAGCAAAGCCTAGAAGCTCAGCTTCAAAGACAAAATGCTCAGCTTAAAGACCGGCGAGAGATAGAGGCATTAAATTGCTCGTCTACCAACAATCTTTTATTGCACAAGCAACTGGATGCCCTCCTTGTCGGTGTCAAAGCTGGGCGACAGATCGAGCGAATGAAAAGGTTGGGCAATATATTGGCATCTGTACCAGCAGATACTCAAACCGAAACAGTAAAATCCCTAGGAAAAGTAGTTGATGACATTCAAGAGCGCAACAGCTTAGAGAAACACAGTCAGGAGGTTTATAGCGTGGCTTTCAGCCCTGACGGCCAAATGATTGCCTCAGCTAGTAAAGACAAGACCGTAATACTGTGGGCTCGTAACGGTCAGCTGCTTAACACCCTTAAAGGGCATATCAAGGGAGTCTGGGGAGTGAGTTTCAGTCCCGATGGCAAAATTGTTGCCTCGGCGAGTGGTGACAAAACCATCAACCTCTGGAATACTAGTGACGGCAAGTTGATCGGAACTCTTACAGGGCATAATGCTGGAGTCATTAGCGTTAGTTTCAGCCCCGATGGGGAGAACGTTGTCTCAGCTAGTGCTGATGGCAATATCAAACTCTGGAGGACTCGCGACGGTCAGCTAATCAGAACTATTCCAGCAAATAAAGACTATGTTAATAGCGCCCGTTTCAGTCCCGATGGCCAGACCATTGTCTCCGCTAGTGATGATGGCACCATCAAACTTTGGAGGACTGGCGACGGTAAACTGCTCAAAACCCTTAAAGGGCATAGAGGTTCGGTGAAGAGCGTGAGTTTCAGCCCGGATGGCCAGCTCATTGCTTCAGCAGGTGCTGATAAAATCGTCAAACTTTGGAGAAGTAGTGATGGATCTTTAGTGCGATCCATCACAGCGCATAACGATGAAGTCAATAGCGTGCGTTTCAGCCCTGATGGCCAGACTCTTGTCTCAGGGAGTCGAGATCGGACAATACAACTCTGGAATAGCAGCGATGGTAGCCTGCTAAGCACCTTTGAGGGGCATAGCCGTGAGGTCAGAGATGCGAGTTTCAGTCCTGACGGTCAGACGATCGCCTCCGCTAGTATGGACAACACCATTAAACTCTGGAGGACGAGCGATAGCCTTATGCTCACGCATGGTGAAAAGGTTTATAGTGTGAGTTTCAGTCCTGATAGCCCTGCGTTCGCTTCAGCTAGTGAGGACAATAGCATCAAAATCTGGAGCCGCGATGGCAAACTGCTACACACCCTCACGGGGCATACTGGTGCAGTTTATAGTGTCAGTTTCAGTCGCGACGGCAATACTATCGCCTCAGGCAGTGCTGACGGAAAAGTCAAACTTTGGAGGAGGCGCGACGGCTCTTTACTCCGCACCCTCCGGGGGCATAGCAAAGATGTCAATAGTGTAATTTTCAGTCCCGACGCTCAGATTGTTGCTTCGGCTAGTGATGACAAAACTGTCAACCTTTGGAGGACGAAAGACGGTTCTTTACTCCACACTTTACTGGTGCATAGCCCAGTCAATAGTGTCAGTTTCAGTCGCGACGGCCATACCATCGCCTCGGCTAGTAATGACGGAACAGTCAAACTTTGGAGCAGCGATGGCAAATTGCTAAACACTCTCCGGGGGCATAGCGAGCGGGTCAATAGTGTGAGTTTCAGTCCCGACGGCAAGACGATCTCCAGTGCCAGTGATGACAAAACTGTTAAGCTTTGGAGAATTAGCGACGGTTCCCTGCTCAGAACTTTGTCAGAACATAGCAATTATGTCTGGGACGCGAGTTTCAGTCCAGATGGCAAGACGCTGGCCTCAGCCGGTGAAGACCGAACTGTCAAACTCTGGAGAATTAGTGACGGTCAGTTGCTAAGAACCTTCTCGTCTGGACATAAAGCTGGGGTGATTAGCATAAGTTTCAGTCCAGATGGCAAGAAGATCGCCACGGCCAGTTTGGATGGCACCGTAAAAATCTGGAACCTTGACACTGAGCGATTACAGCCCGGGGAGCTGGATTCTCTTTTAAGACGTGCCTGCGATTGGCTGGGCGATTATCTTCAGACCAATCCCAATGTCAGCCCAGAGGAGCGCCAACTCTGTTCGGGGTGGAAAGCTAATTTATAACCCAGCTGATACATCTTTAAAGCCTTTATATGATAGGCTTTTCACAGATGTAATCGACTCGATAAGACTCGCAAGCGGATACTTTGACTCTCTGAAAGGACTCTGGCAGAGCTTAAGGTAACTTACTCAATCAGATGTTTGGAGTCAAAGTTCAATTATCCCCTGACAGGTGTAAGCCTCTAATCTAATGTGGCCACAGAATTCAGCGGATACTGCATTGACCAGAAACCAGGTTTATTAAATAAACCTGGTTTCTCGATCTTGCGTTTTGTTACCACTTAATTTGAACAGAGGTATAGGGACTCAGGCATGACTAATGCTTTAAAATTCCCGATCGGAACTGCTGGCCTTGTTGAGGTTAAAATTTTGACTTGGAGCGAAAGCTTTTCTTGGCATTTTTGTCTTGGTCAGGAGGGTCGGTTTCTCCTTTGCCTTGTAGAGTATTTCCAGGCCGGAAATTTTGGGAGGTTTGATTTTGAGATTTTAAACTCGTATCAGGTAGATTTGACATATGACCCCGTTCGATTTTTGACATATCCTTAATACACCGGCACTCAGCACTCTCCAGTTGGCTTCCTCCCTAAGAGGTATTTCCCTTCTACCTCCCTCGCAGCAGGGGCGCGAGCGCTTCAGGGGAAGCTTGGCCTCTGCTGGGGAGGGCGGGATTGAAGCTCTGGGCCATTACCCAGTCACCTCTTCCGCCGTCTCTAGGGGCTACCCCAGTTTGGAGGAATCTGACTCTCCCCCCGCCACTCCCTCCGTCCACCCTCCAGTTGGAGGGGCGCTTCGGACGGGGCGGCTTTGACGGAACTGTACTGGATGCGTGTTCGCAGTCCGCTGTACTATAGTTCCGTGAGGTGTTCCGTCAGGTGTTCCGTCAGGTGTTCGCTTGTTGAACCCCTTCATCCAGTTCATAGGTTTGCTTTTGTTTTCTTATGCACTCCACCCGAAGCGTGTGATCTATGCGTCCCCGTCAGAGCTTGATTGAAATGTTTTCCACGTTCCTGCAATTTGACGCCGAGCGTTGGGCCAGTGACCCGAAACTGCGCCGGAGTATGCAACATTGCTTGGAGCAGTTGCAGAGGTCGGAAAAGGAGGAAAATTTTTGGGCGCTGTACTGGCACAAACTGTGGCAAGCTCAGCCGGCACCTCAGGCGGGACAGGCCGGCACCGCTCTCGCACGCTCGCACCTGACGGCTTACTTGCAAGAATCCTGTTACTGGACGGCCAAAAAAACCTCCGACACTTTGGCCAGCAATCACTACGCGCTCTCTGACTGTTTCCAGATGGCTATCTCTGCGGTCGATACTGTCCTCAAGGGATTTAACCCAACGCAGGGATACAGCCTGAAAAACTATGCCAGCGCCATTTTTAGCAGTGCGCTGCGCAACGAGCTGCGACAGCGCCAAGAGGTCGATGTTTGCACGACTTGGGCCCTATTGCGCCGCATCAGCCAGAAGCGGCTGGTGGAATCTTTACAGCAGGCTGGCCGGTCAAACGAAGAAATTACAAGCTATGTTTTAGCCTGGAAATGTTTCAAAACTCTCTATGCGCCGGTGCAAGCCACTGCAACTCGCCAGCTCCCCCCACCGGATAGCGCCACAAAGGAGGCGATTGTCAATCTTTACAACAAGGAGCGAGGAAACGAAATCAGCCCATCCGCTCCCAAGTGCAGCGCCGATATCTTGGAAAAATGGCTGCTGACTTGCGCGAAAGCCGCTCGTTCCTATCTGTATCCGGCTCAGGTTTCCCTAAATGCGCCAACCTCTGGAGACGATTCTGATGAGTTCCTCTCCGATCTTCCAGACAGTCTCACAGAATCTTTACTCACCGAAATCATTGAGCGGGAAGAAGAACAGAATCGATTAGCGCTGGCAATCCAGATGCGTGCGGCTCTAACCGCCGCGCTCAACAGTCTCGACAGTCAAGGGCAAACTTTACTGCAACTTTACTACGGTCAGGGGTTAACTCAACAGCAGATAGCCCGTCAGTTGGAAATGAAGCAGTACACTGTTTCTCGCCGGCTTACCAAATCCAGGGAAACCCTGTTGCTGGCGCTGGCGCAGTGGAGCCAAAATTCGCTGCATATTTCTCTGGCTTCAAACCTATTAAAAGATATCAGCCTAATTCTGGAAGGCTGGCTCAATTACCACTACAGGCCACCTGAACTATCCTCTGAAATGGAGTAGCTGTTATGAGTGACGGGACGCTTATTTTTGAACCCACCCAAGTCTGGCTAGAGTTAGCTCGCGAGGAGCTAACTCGCGCTTGGCAGCAAAGTCAATCTTTTGTCTGGCCCAACTGTCGCTGGAATGCCTATCTCAATCAACTCACCCTCAGTGCCGTGCTTCCCTGGGTGCAAGAGGAGTACGCACCGGCAGCCAAGCCTTGGCCATCTCGGGCAGCGCTGCTCAGTTTTTGGCAAGCCGTCACTGGAACGGCTATTGAATTAGATAACGCTCGACTGGTATTCGTTCCTACCGATACCATCGACTTGAGCGAATTGCGCGTCCCGCAAGAATGGGTCGATATTCCCAGCTGGGCGGGTGACTATTATATCGCAGCGCAAGTCAATCCGGATGAAGGAGGTGTACTACTTTGGGGATATACCACTCACGAACACTTGAAAACAGCCGGCATCTACGATAGCCGCGACCGCACCTACTGTTTGCCGTCCGACGAGCTAATTCTCGACTTAAATGTTCTGTGGGTGGCGCGTCAGCTGTGTCCACAAGAAACAACCCGTGCCGCGCTCGCACCTCTGCCTATTTTACCGCAAAAACAAGCCGAAAACTTGCTCGTGCGTTTAGGCAATCCTGATATTGCTGAGCCTCGATTAGCAGTCCCTTTTGAACTGTGGGGAGCCTTGCTAGAGCATGGCGGCACTCGACAGCAGCTATACGAACGGCGTCTGGGATTGCCAGAGCAGTGGTCGGTCAAAAAGTGGCTGAGTGCTGGGGTTTCAGAACTAGCCGAAAATATGGGCTGGGGACTCCTTGAGCTTCAGGCAAATATTGTGGGAGCTAGAGGAGAAGAATCACCGGCAGAGCGATCGGTATGCCGCCAACTGATCATTGCCGGTCAACCCTATGAATTGCGGGTCTTTCCTCTGGATGATTCCGACCAGCCGGTTTGGCGTTTTCAACTGCGAAATACCTCTTCGGGTGGATTAATTCCAGGCGGCTTTAAGTTAAGACTATTAACGGAGGACTTGCAAGCATTTGAAAACAATGAAGATGTGGCAGAACAGGCGCGAGAGGAGCTTTTCATCGAGGTGTCTTTGGCACCGGGAGAAGGATTAGTGTGGGAGACTGAACCGTTCCCAGACAAATACGACCGAGAAATTTTGCGCTTCTAACCTGCATATAGAGGCTCTCATATTAGTGAGGTACTGAGAAACCCAGCCCAAAAGGTTCGTAGTTGGGCTTTAGCCCAAAAGGTTCGTAGTTGGGCTTTAGCCCAAAAGGTTCGTAGTTGGGCTTTAGCCCAAAAGGTTCGTAGTTGGGCTTTAGCCCAAAAGGTTCGTAGT
>Ga0185317_100316_pt1 | contig 13756 bp, 9 predicted proteins | sample DevilsHole_FD_128020 | JGI IMG/M metagenome (GOLD analysis project Ga0185317, IMG submission 128020) | Groundwater microbial communities from Devils Hole, Nevada to study Microbial Dark Matter (Phase II) - Devils Hole (SPADES assembly)... | ecosystem: Environmental > Aquatic > Deep subsurface >...
GGTCTACTTCGTCCAGGGAATCTTGGGACTAGCACGCCTAGCCACCAGCTTCTTCCTCAAAGACGAGCTAGGGCTGAGTCCTGCCGAAGTATCCGCCATGTTGGGCATCGCCGTCCTCCCCTGGACAGTCAAACCCCTATTTGGCTTCCTCTCAGATCGCTTACCCCTGTTCGGATACCGCCGTCGTCCCTACCTAATCCTATCAGGGGTGCTGGGCGCATCCGCCTGGGTTGCCCTAGGCACAGTCGTCCACACCGGCATAGCAGCCACAGCAGCAATTGCCCTAAGCTCCCTCTCCGTAGCCGTCAGCGACGTAATTGCCGACTCCCTCGTCGTCGAGCGAGCCCGCACAGAATCAAACAGCGACACCGGCTCCCTGCAATCCCTGTGCTGGGCAGCCTCAGCCCTAGGCGGACTGATAACCGCCTACCTCAGCGGCTCCCTCCTAGAGCACTTCAGCACACGCACCGTATTCCTGATCGCCGCCGCCTTCCCCCTCATCCTCTCAGCCGCCGCCTGGTTAATCGCCGAATCGCCCGTCAGCTGCAGCCCCAACTCCCACACCCAAAAACAGCAAGTCCAGCAGCTGATCTCCGCCATCACCCAAAAATCCATCTTCCTCCCCACCGCCTTCATCTTCATCTGGCACGCCACCCCCACAGCAGACTCAGCCTTCTTCTTCTTCACCACCAACGAACTCGGATTCCAGCCAGAATTCCTAGGTCGCGTCCGCCTAGCAACCAGCATCGCCGCCCTTCTTGGCGTCTGGCTGTTCCAGCACTTCTTCAAATCCATCCCCTTCCGCACCATATTCGGCTGGTTAACCCTCCTCTCAGCCGCCCTAGGCATGACCACCCTGATCCTCGTCACCCACACCAACCGCGCCCTAGGCATAGACGACCACTTCTTCAGCCTCGGCGACAGCATCATCCTCACCGTCATCGGAAAAATTGCCTACATGCCCGTCTTAGTCCTCGCCGCCCGACTCTGCCCAGTGGGCGTCGAAGCCACCCTCTTCGCCCTACTAATGTCAGTCACCAATCTCGCACAATTCCTCTCCCACGAAACAGGCGCAGCCATAACCCACTGGCTGGGCATCACAGAAACCAACTTTGACAACCTCTGGCTGCTAGTCCTGATTGCCAACCTCTCAACCCTCCTGCACCTGGCCTTCCTAGGCTGGGTGCCCAAAGAAAACGCCCAAAGCGAAAGCCAAGCCGCCACCCCAAAATCCCTGCCCGTCTTAGAACCCGAACCCAGCAACTCCAACCCCCCAGGGCAGCATATTGCCCCAGACTTCCTCCCCGAAATGGTGCCCATAGCCGCTATTACCGAAAAGCGAACACCTGAACGCCGGTAAAAGCAGCGTGCTTCCGAGAACCCTTCACGGCGGCGGTTCAAACCTCAAAAATCACCACACTCATCCAATGCAGAACATACAAACCTCAAAACCCTTACCGGCAGCCCCATCTACCACCAAACCCTACAGCCGCAAAGACTGGCAAAAAGGCTACCAATCTCAACCCAACGAATACAGCTACTGGATCGACGACATCGAAGGCCAAATCCCCCCCCCAACTGCACGGCACCTTCTTCCGCAACGGTCCGGGGTTGCTCGATATCAATGGCCAATCCCTCCACCACCCCATTGATGGCGATGGCATGATCTGCTCCGTCGCCTTCAATGCCGGTCGCGCCCACTTCCGCAACCGCTTCGTCCGCACAGAAGGCTTCCTCCAAGAACAAAAAGCCGGCAAAATTCTCTATCGCGGTGCCTTTGGCACCCAAAAACCGGGCGGCTGGCTGGCCAATGCCTTCGACCTGAAAATCAAAAACGTCGCCAACACCAATATTATCCACTGGGGCGGCAAACTCCTGGCCCTGTGGGAAGCAGCCGCACCCTACCGGCTCGACCCCCACACCTTAGAAACCTTCGGCCAAGATTACCTCAACGGCGTCTTGCAAAACGGCGACGCCTTCTCCGCCCACCCTCGGATTGACCCCACCTGCCAGATGGATGCCGGTGCTCCCTGCTTAGTGAACTTTTCCTACAAGCCAGGGCGTTCCACCAGCATCACCATCTCCGAATTCAACCCGGATGGCAAGCTGCTGCGCCGTCACACCCACTCCGTTCCCGGCTTCGCCTTCCTGCACGACATGGCGATTACGCCCAATTACTGCATCTTCATGCAAAATCCCGTCTCCTTTAATCCCTTGCCCTACCTGCTGGGATGGCGCGGTGCCGGTCAGTGCATCAAGCTCGTCCCCAACCAGCCCAGCAAACTTATCCTCATTCCCCGATCCCCCCTAGCCCCCCTTAAAAAGGGGGGAAGCACCGGCTCTGTCCAAATTCTGGAAACCGAGCCCTGCTTTGTCTGGCACCACGCCAACGCCTTCCAGCAGGGGGATGAAATCTTCCTCGACTCCGTTTGCTATGACTCAATGCCTGCCCTCGATCCAGATAAAGACTTCCGCCAAGTGGATTTTGACACCCTCCCAACCGGGCAGTTGTGGCGGTTCCGGCTCAACCTGACAGAAAAAACAGTGCGGCAACAAGTGCTGGAAAGCCGGTACTGCGAGTTTCCCTGCCTGCATCCAGAAAAAGTGGGACGCCCCTACCGCTACCTTTATACCTGTGCCGCCAATCAACCCACCGGCCACGCTCCGCTGCAACTGATTCTCAAAATCGACTTGGCCGCCGAGAGCCGGCAGGTGTGGAGCGCCGCGCCGCGCGGCTTTGTCAGCGAGCCGGTGTTTGTCCCCCGTCCAGGTGGCCTGACTGAGGATGATGGCTGGCTACTATTATTAATGTATGACGCCGCCCACCACCGCTCTGATCTAGTAATTCTCGACGCCCGCGACTTGAATCAAGAGCCGGTGGCTCGCTTGCACCTCAAGCACCATATCCCACATGGGCTGCACGGCAGCTTCACCCCCGAATATTTTGGCCCCCAAATCTAATCTAATAATCCTCTTGTTTCGGTTTACCGTAATTCCTGATGCGGTAAACCGAACAGACAGCGAGTGGGGCGCTGGCTCGCCCAAGGTGAAATCCCCTCGCTGCGGGCATTTTGGGCGGGGTGACGGCAGCCGGTGTGCCTGAAACTGCACTCTTGTTTCGGTTTCCCGTAATTCCTGATGCGGTAAACCGAACAGACAGCGAGTGGGGCGCTGGCTCCCCCAAGGTGAAATCCCCTCGCTGCGGGCATTTTGGGGGGGGTGACGGTTGCCAGTGTGCCTGAAACTGCACTCTTGTTTCGGTTTCCCGTAATTCCTGATGCGGTAAACCGAACACACACCAGTCGTGGGACGCCTTACAAGTTTTTATTGGCTGAGTGCGTTTCACCCTCTGTAGCGCTCTCACTTTCATCCCACGGGTGCGCTTCCATCTGAGCCCGGGGACACGACCAATTGCTCGGCAGCATTGAGGGCCATCCCAGCCGCAGCGCTTCCGGACAGATAGTGTGAATCGTCAGCTGACAGTCAATCATCTGCAAACCCGCTTTCTCCGCTTGCTTCAGACCGCTTTTTAAAATAGAATCATTTTTGAATTCAATAGTCTTATTGCACTGGACGCACACCAAATGATGGTGGTGATGCGGGTAAGGGTGGTTGAGCTCGTAATGTTTGTGGCCTTCTGCCAGCTCCAGTTCCCGAAGCAAGCCCATCCTGGCCATCAGCTTCAGCGTTCGGTAGATTGTGGACAGACTGATGTTTTCCCCCCGATGCAGCAGCAGATTGTACAAATCCTCCGCGCTCAGATGGTTCCCCCTGGGCAAATTTTGAAAGACGTGCAAGATGGTCTCCCTCTGGGGCGTCAACCGCCACCCCCTGGCATTAAGTTCCGCTTTCAGTGAAGCTGCTGTGTAGAGAGCCATACCCATCTTTCCAAAAAAGACTCTTTATTGAAAATAATAACTTTTTTTCAGGAGAATTTTCAACAACCTGAAGTAATTGAGAATACTTTGCAGTATTCAGCCACCAGGTGAGCAGACGCACCACTGTACCCCACGCCACTCAGGCTACCCAGGCGTGGGGTGAAGCCACCGCCCGCCCCTAGGTTTGGCCCGCACCTCCCCCACCAGGTGGCCTTTGACGCCTCCCCACTGGCTGAAGCCACCGGCTCCCCGAAGCAATAAGCAGGAAAAATCAGTCCAGTATTTTTGATGCTTATTATCAATAACCTAAGTTGCTACCTACAATCCCAAGCGTCCTGATCCCCCCTTTCCCCCCCTTAAAAAGGGGGGCTTTGAGATGTTCCCCCCCTTAAAAAGGGGGGGCTAGGGGGGGATCTGAGCTGACTGACGGCTAAGTAGCAATTGAGTTATCAATAAGTTCCCAGCCTTGGCCCAGGCAAAAAGTAAAGATTTGTAAATTTAGCGCGATTTAGGCGCATTTTGTGCTTATCATCTGCCAGCACCCCTGACAAGCCCGTGAGAAACTTGGCAATAAAATCGAGTGCAATTGAGGTATAGTTGAAAATAACTTGCAATAAGTATCCAGAGCGCGGAGTGTCTTAGGGGTCTGCTCAGCAGGCCGGTGGGCCATTCCCAGGCCAAAGAAACCAGGCCCAAAAAAACCCGGTTTCTGAAAGTCCCTGCAGTATCGCCCCCAGTTACTCCCCATCCCCCCTTCGCCAATCCACACACCGGCTTTCGCCACCGCTTTAACGAAACCTTAAAGTAAAAGAGCGAAACTGAAAGTGGAATTCACTAATCTGATTCGGCAGTTATGGAGCAATGGTTTAAGTTAGTACTCGAGTATGCAGTCCCTATTTTTAACACCCTGCTGTACGTCAGGAATGGCCATCCCCTCAGCAGCCTAGATATTGAGCTAGATAGGAAACAGCGACAAACAGAGCTAATGCGCTCATATCTGGGGAACGATTTCCGGAGCGATTCAGAAAAAAAAGAGCCCACATTTCCAGAAACCCTGGCCACAGTGGGGCTGCAATACGCCAAAGAAATTCCCGCACTGATCCAGAGCCTTAACTCGGCTCTCCAGCCCAACAATCTCAATAGCGAAGAGTGGCGCTTCCGGCAAGAAAAAGCCTTGCAGCAGCAGCTAGTCACTCAAACCCGAGAGACGCAATTGCAGCTCGCCGCTTACCAGCGGGAAACCGCACTGAAATTACCGGAAGTTCAGCAAATTTTCGATTCCTGGCCACTGCGGCTATTTCCCTCGCAAATTCTCAAATCCCACAGCGGCGATGGCCCAATTCCACTGCGAATATTTATGGCCCCCCCCAAAGTGCAATTCCAGCAAGTAGAAGAGCTGGTGCCAGGAATTCCAGAAATCGAACTCCGCTTAGCGCAAGGACTGCGGGAATTTCTCAACCAGCACTACCCCCTGCACAGCCAAATTAGCCCCACAGAATTTTTAGGCGGGGCTTGGGATAGCAAGCGCTTTCACAGCGAAACCAGTATAAAAGCGCTGTTTGGCATGCTCAAATCAGAACCGTGTCTGGTTCTGGAATCAGAAATAGATGGCGACAATTTGAATTTCCGCATCGCCTACTGGGGCTTGGGGCAGCAGGATTATTTCTATCATACCATAGTCAAACTGCCTTACCGGCAATTGGTTTGCGACTCAGCCAGAGAGCGCGCCATAAAATGGAAAGAAACGAGAGATAAACTGCTGGCATTGGGTAAAAACGAAGCCTATCTCCATAAAGTGGGCGGCAAACTTTATCACAACCTGCAACTTCTCGAAGAAGAAGAAGAATTACAGCAGGCTGGCATTGACACCGCGCACCTGACATTCCCCTACCAGCTGGACAGCAAAGATTTTGAAGCCCTGGCGAAGCTGCTAATCGCTTCCCACTGTCTAGTAGCAGGCTGGATGGCGGACGCCCACCATTTGGTGCACAGTGACAGCTCGCCCAGACTGCCCCAGTTGCTCCCCGATTTGCTGGCAGAAACACCTGACCGGCACCTGCTGCAGGGGGTAATGGGAGCGGCGGTTTACAGCTATCAAACAGTTTTGAAAGTAATGGCGAAGGAGCGCCCGTACTGGGTGCCGGAAATGGCCCTGAAACTGGCCCTCAGCCTCAGTCAGCTGCCAGATAAATCTTGGGCTAGACAGCAACTGGATTACTCGCTGAATTCTTGGCTGGAATTGCGCCGGCTGCAACAACTTGAGGGCGCAGTCGCTCTCGCGGCTCCCGAGCCGGTGCAGACGATACAAGATCGGGAATATCTGCTGCAACTGAAGGACTGTTTCGCCGCTTTGGGAGATGACTCAAGCGTCGCCCGAGTCAGCCACCTGATCGGTGCTGTCTGCAACCTCAGCCGCGAACCCAAACTGGAGAATGTTTCCCTGGTTCACAGGCTGACCGGCGTTTCTGGACGCCCAGTCGGCGTGGCCATCAGCCCTGACGGGCAATTCCTCGCCGCTGGGGGAGAGGAAAATAGCATCGGGGTGTGGCCAATGAGTCGGGCGGGACTGCGGCAAGGAGCGCCGGTGCGCACTCTCGCCGGGCATGCCGGTCAGGTGATTGCGCTCACCATTAGCCCCGACGGTGAGTTTCTCGCCTGCAGCGACAAAACCGAACTGAGAAGCTGTATCTATATTTGGAATTTGCGCACCGGCGAACTGCTGCGCACCCTGTTCGGGCACAAAAAGTCAATTCACGCCCTCGCCCTCAGCCCGAACGGCCAGCTTCTGGCCAGCGCCTCTCACAAAATCAAAATTTGGAACCCGCACACCGGCGATTCGCTGCGCACTCTGTTTGGCCATAAAGAGTGGGTGTATTCCCTGGCCTTCAGCCCCGATGGCCAGACCCTGGCCAGCGGCTCCGGCGACGCCACGATTAAGATTTGGCAGCCGCAGAGCGAACAGCTGCTGCGCACCCTCTCCGGCCATTCCGGGCCAGTTTATTCTGTGGCCATCAGCCCAGATCGCCGGTTCCTCGTCAGCGGCAGTGCCGACAAAACTGTTAAGGTTTGGCATTTGGGCACCGGCCTGCTGAAAAGCACCCTTGCCGGCCATTCCGGGCCGGTTTATTCTGTGGCCATCAGCCCCGATAGCCGCTTCGCTGTCAGCTGCAGTGCCGACAAAACCATTAAGATTTGGAATCTGGACACAGGCTTGGAGTGTTCTGCCCTTGCCGGTCATTCCGATGCGGTTTATTCCGTCGCTATCAGCCCCGATGGCCATACCATTGTCAGCGGCAGTGCTGACAAGACTGTTGGCATTTGGCAGGTGCGTTAGGGGTTCCTACTCTTAATTTCGGTTGAATACTTCTATATTTACCGCGCCGGTTGGGGACGCTATTAACGCACCCACCGGTTGGGGCGCGGAGATTTTAAAACAGTTTCTTACCGCATAAGAACAATATAAGACCTGCTTCGCAATCGCCTAGCCTGCGAAAACCTTAAGTCTTTGTGAGTTTTAGGTGTTTTTTCACAGTGATGCGCCAAAATTAGGGCACGGGCAATTCTGGCGGCAAGCAACCCCGAAGCCTCTACCGGGATCTGTTTTCCTAGCAGTGCTGGCCTTGGCGATGGCGCGGGACAGACTTTGATTTTTTAGTGCTGTGGCGCAACACGGCTTAATAAAGCTTAACTTTATGCCGAGTGGGGAGCTGAGCCGGGTGGGCCACACCAGAAAAAAAGAAATTTTTCTTAAACCCCCCTCTTAACCCAAAAAATATGTTATGTTAACCTTGTGTTAACCAAATAGCTTAACCTGCTGTTTCCTTCGAGGCCGGAGCAAGTCCCTAGCAAAAAGGGCCAGACGCCGGAGAGAGAGGGGGGGGGTAAGCCGCCAGCCAAGGAAGTCTCCTAGATTAGAACGAAGACGGACTTGCAAGAACGGTAATCCAGCATGGGGAGGCTGCTTTCATCTCTTAATCTCTAATCCTGGGGTAAGGAGGGGGCAACTCTTATGTCGCACATCGCTGTTCTGGTGTCTGTCACCGAGCCAATTTGCCAACAGTTCCAATTTTACGTCGAACGGCGCAGTACGAAGACTGGCCTTATGCGGTTGAGGCGTTGAGGGATAGGAGGCGCAAGCTGTCCTTCCCGCAAATAGAGCCTTGTCCAGAAAGCCGCACAAACGCTAAAAAGCGCTTCGGCATACGAGAGAACTGAATTGGAGACAATCGATGGCTGGATTAACTGCGCAAAGCCCAGCGGGGGGCATACAAATTGTGCACGCGATTCCAGGTCGCGTGCGAATTCGTGCTGTCAGTAACGGGTTTCAACCGGCACTGACTGCCGCCGCCCAACAGCTGCGCCAGCTAAAAGGAATTAAAGAAATCAGTATCAATCAGCAAACGGCAAGCTTAGTCATTACGTTTGACGAAAGCAGGCTGTCACTGCCGAAGCTGCTGGAGGCGCTGCGCCGGCAGGGGGTAGGAGTCGCCAAGGATGGGATCTCGCCCCAAACAGAACAGTGGAATCCGGTGTCAGCCGCCCTTTCAGCAGCGCAGCTGGATTCAGTCATACCCTTAATGGTGGGGGTGCTCGTCACCCAGCGGCTGGGAATAGTTGGCTTGCCGGCGATTCCGGTATATCTCATTGCTGCCGGCACAACCCGTCAAGTAATAGACCAGGGACATCTGTCCCAGATGTCCTGCGCCGAACTGCTGCAGCCCTCGGATATCGGCAGTTGGAAAGCGCCCTCTCAAAGAGCGGAACTCTACCGGATCGCCCATGCCGTTCCCGGAAGGGTGCGGTTTCACATTCCCCGACTCGCCTGGGATGCGGCATACGCCCGTCGCGCCCAGCAGCAGGTACTGGCAGCGGAGGGCGTCACCGATGTCCGCGTCAGCTTGGCGGCGGCATCCCTAGCTGTGACTTACCGCAGCCGCACTGTTTCAGATGCCCTGATGTGCTCGCGTCTGGCGCAGCTAATTGAGCAGGCGGCGCAAGTGGCGGAGGAAAAGCCACCGGCACCACCGGCACCACCGGCACCAGAAGCCGCGCCCTTTGCGCCCTCGGCCTTGGCCACCGCCGCAGGCACCAACGGGCGAAAACCCCAGCCACCGGCACCACCGGCACCACCGGCACTACCGGCACCAGAAGCCGCGCCCTTTGCGCCCTCGTCCTTGGCCAGCGCCGCAGAAACCAACGGGCGAAAACCCCAGCCACCGGCATCACCGGCACCACTGGCACCACCGGCACCAGAAGCCGCGCCCTTTGCGCCCTCGGCCTTGGCCCGCGCTGCAGGAACCAACGGGCGAAAACCCCTGCGGCAGCCAGAACCCGCACCGCCGGTGCCATCTGAGCTGCAGCCAACTGAGCGAAGCCGATGGCTAAAGTCTCTCGCTGCAGAGACACCGGCAGAAGCAGTGGCGCAGAAAAACAGCATGTGGGCGCAATACAAGCCGCCGGCGCTGTCTGTTTTTCTGGCCTTTATGGCTAACCTTTACTAAAGTTTCCTGCATGAGATGTGAGAGCTCATTCCGCTTAACGAACTGCTTAGAGCAGCAAGTCTGCTACATGATTCCCAAACCCAACACCTAGCAAGGGAGGTATATGAGAGCGCAATGGCACAAGTAATGGCAAAACCGGCACCGCAGTCCAAGAAAACATCCAATGTTACCTCTGCGGCTGAAAACGGCAAATCAACTTTAGCTGACCTAAATGGCCACCTGAATAAAAATAGTCACATAGAGAGCAATGGGCAGCTGAATAAAAATGGCCTAGCACAGAGCAATGGGCAGCAGAGCTGCGCTTCTCAGCTGAAAGTGCCCTACTGCGTGGCGCACGCAGTTCGGGGACGAGTGCGGTTTCGCATCCCCAGGCTGATCAGCGATGCAAAATACGCCCGACGGCTGGAAGTGCTGGTTTCCTCAGCAGAGGGCGTCACCAGTGTCCGCATCAAGCGCCCTTGCGCCTCAATTGCGATCAGCTATAAGGTAGTGCCGGTGGCAGCGTGCCCGCCCGCAGTTTCAGAGGCCAAGATGCGCTCCCATCTGGCGAGTTTGATCCAGCTTGCCGCCAGCAACCTGGTGCCGGTGGAACTAGCACCAAAATCGAAGCAGAAACCCGAACCAGAAGAAGAAGAAGAAAGCAGCCCCTGGGCTGGGTTGAAACTGCCGGTGCTGGCCACCGCCCTGTCCGTACTGGGTGGCCCGCTGGGACTGCCGGTGCCCTCCGCCCTGGTGGCGGGAACCATAGCCATTACAAGTTTGCCAGTCGCCAAACGCGCTTGGGAGGCAATCCGCAACGAGCGCCGGCTCAATATTGACTTCCTGGATTTCTCGGCGATTGCCATCACCACACTCCAGGGCCAGTTTCTCACCCCCTCCCTGATGCTGTGCCTGATCGAAATTGGCGACGCCATTCGCGAGCGCACAGCCCGCTCTTCCGCCCGCCAAACCCTGGACTTGCTCGACTCCCTCGCCGAGTTTGTTTGGGTGGAGCGCGACGGCGAAAAACAGGAAATTCCCATCAAAGAAGTGCAGCGCGGCGATACCGTGATCGTCTATCCGGGCGAACAAATCCCCGTGGACGGTCGCATCCTGCGGGGCAAAGCCACCATCGACGAGCAGAAACTCACCGGCGAGTCCATGCCGGCAGTCAAAGAACCGGGACAGGAAGTTTACGCCTCCACCCTGGTGCGCGACGGACAAATATATATAGTGGCGGAGCGAGTTGGAAATGACACCCGCGCCGGTGCCTGCATCAGCTTGATGCAGCAAGCGCCGGTTCACGACACCCGGATTGAGAACTATGCCGCGAAAATAGCAGACCGGGCTGTCGTGCCAACTATCCTGCTAGCCGGCGTTGTCTTTGGCGCAACCCGCAGCTTCGCCAGAGCCGCCGCTGTCCTCACCCTCGACTTTGCCACCGGCATTCGCGTCTCCGTCCCGACAACGGTTCTGGCGGCGCTCACTTCGGCGGCGCGGCGCGGCATCCTGATCCGCAGCGGACGCGCTCTGGAGCAATTCGCCAAAGTTGACACCTTCATTTTCGACAAAACCGGCACCCTCACCCAAGGCGATGTGGCAGTCGTCTGCGTCAAGACGGTGAATGGCATGTCGGCAGATCGGGTACTGCAGCTGGCAGCTTCCGCCGAACAGCGCCTGACTCACCCGCTGGCCTCCGCTTTGGTGCGCTATGCTGAAGCCCAAGACGTTGCCATCCTGGCTCGCGACGAGTGGAACTATGAAGTCGGTTTGGGCGTGCGGGCGATTATTGATGGACAGACAGTGTTGGTGGGCAGCAAGCGCTTCCTCCAGCAAGAGGGCGTGTGCCTGCAGTGCCTGTATGAAGAGCATCCGGACTTGCAAACTGGTTCGCTGATCTACGTCGCCAGCGACGGCGAATTGCGGGGCGTCGTTCAGTATACCGACCCGCTGCGCCCAGAAAGCAAAGAAGTGATTGATATTTTGCAGGAAATGGGCATGGAAGTTCACATGCTGACGGGCGACAACTGGAAGCGAGCTAAATCTGCTGCAGCTAAGTTGGACATTCCAGAAGCTTGCATTCACGCGGAAGCGTTTCCCGAAACCAAGGCAACTGTGGTGCGCGAACTGCACGAGAGCGGGCGGACAGTTGCGTTTATTGGGGACGGGATTAATGACTCAGCGGCTTTGGCTTATGCCGACTTGTCTATCTCGTTTGGCAACGGTTCCGATATCGCCCGCGAGACGGCTGATGTGGTGCTGATGAGAAACGATTTGCAAGGGCTTGTGGAAGCGATCGCCCTCGCCCGTCAATCGATGGGGCTGATTCACCAGAATACGGCGATTGTTGCGGTTCCCAACCTCACCGGTTTGGTGCTCGCCGGCACGGTGGGGCTAAATCCCCTGGCGGCAACGGTGATTAACAATGGCTCTAGCGTGATTGCCGGTGTCAACGGTTTGCGCCCGCTGCTGGGATCGAGCGCCCCGCACAGCTAAGGCGGGCACTGCGGCGGGAGTGAGGCACTGGGCATTCTCTCGTTTCTCTCGTTCCCAGGTTCTACCTGGGAACGAAAAACCAGAGGCTCTGACTTGAAAAGGTTCGTAGTTGGGCTTTAGCCCTACTGGATCTTCGCCGCCCTTGCGCGACTTTTCATTGGTGGTGGTGTGCGCAGATCGTCGCGACTGCCTCGTTCCTCCCCACGCCCCATGCCCCACACTCCACGCCTGACGCCCAACGCCTAGTTAGCACAATCTGGGGAATGTACTTATCCGGGAGAGAATGTATTATGCTGTTTGGTTTGGACGATTTATTTGAAGCCGTTGTGGAAGATTTGGCGCTGCCGGTAATTGTCGCCGGTGTGGGAGCGGTGCTCTTGGCACCTGTTCTGGTGCCGGTGGGCAAACCGCTCGCCAAGGCAGCCATCAAAGGTAGCTTTCGCCTCTACGAAAAAGGCAAAGTTGCTTTTGCTGAAGTGGGAGAGGCTTTTGCGGATTTGGTAGCCGAGGCTAAGACGGATATGGCTGTTCCCACAGCCCAACTGCAGCTGGCACCAGGGCAAATTCATCCTGAATTTACCGGCGATCCAGACTGAAGCACGCTCAAAAATTTATGGCAGCTTCAGGGCGCTATCAATAGCGCCGCTGAATATCTGACTATTTAGCTGTTAGTTGATAGCCAATAATAACAGGACACAACTAACAGCTAATGGCCGAAAATTGACAAGTTGGCACTAAACAGGAGAGAATGTATTATGGCACTGTTAAACATTTTTGAAGAACCGGGCGCTGTTTTGGAAGAAGCCGGCGCACCTGGGATTTTTCTGGGTTTGGGAGCTCTACTCCTGGCACCCGTCCTGATTCCAATCGTGGCTGGGGTTGGCAAACCGGTTGCCAAAGCGGCGATTAAAGGCAGCATTGCCCTTTATGAAAAGAGTAAAGGGGCTTTTGCGGAATTGGGCGAGGTTGTTGAGGATCTGGTAGCTGAGGCTAAAGCGGAGATCGCCGATAGCAAGCAACAAGAGATCTCGCCGTCGGCACATTCCGATTAAGAGCCGATTTATCAAGAAATTGTTAAGCCAGACAGGGGACAGAAACCGGTTCATAAACCGGGTTTATTGCAGAAACCCGGTTTATTGTGGCTTCACTTTTTATTGATAAATAAGTTATGGGGGAATAAAATTTATTAAGGTTTATTAAGGGAGGTAGAGAGAGATATCATGGTTGGGAATGACGCCAAAATAATACCCCTGAATGGAGCGAGCCTAAAGCCAGCAGGCAAACCGATGCTGGCCAAAATTGTCAGTCAGACGCGGGGGCGGACTCGCTTGAAAGTGCCTGACACGCACCGCAACCTCCGCTACATGGAAGAAATCGCTAGTGCGCTGAGAGCACATGACGATGTTTCTGAGGTTCGCATGAATGCCAGCACCGGCAGCATTGTCGTCCATCACAGGGATGAGGAGGGTGTTTTTGATGATATCGCCGCCTGCTTGTGGGATGTGGGGGTGATTGCCGGTCACATCTCTCACGGAGAATCGGCGGCGGCGGCGGAAGTCTCGAATGCTTTTGCTGACTTGAACGAGCACATCTCTGCCGCCACCGGCGGCGCGGTGGACTTGCGGTTTCTAGTACCCGTAGGGCTGGGAGCGCTGGCCATACGGCAGTTGCTGGTCAAGGGGCTGCAATTGGAAATTGTGCCGTGGTATGTGCTGGCGTGGTATTCTTTTGACAGTTTTCTCAAATTGCATTACACTAAGAAACCTGAGTATCTGAAAAGCCCCCTGCCACCCCGACCGGAATAAAATGCCCCCGTCGCCTAGAAACCGGGTTTCTGCGACCAAGGCTTGCCTCCCACCGGAAATATTGATTGAGAAACCCGGTTTCTCAGCCCCCCGTCGC
>Ga0185317_100317_pt1 | contig 13730 bp, 10 predicted proteins | sample DevilsHole_FD_128020 | JGI IMG/M metagenome (GOLD analysis project Ga0185317, IMG submission 128020) | Groundwater microbial communities from Devils Hole, Nevada to study Microbial Dark Matter (Phase II) - Devils Hole (SPADES assembly)... | ecosystem: Environmental > Aquatic > Deep subsurface >...
CCTCTGGGGATGGGGGGGAGACGGGGGGTGAGGGTGAAAATCTTTGCATGCATGGGGATGCTCCCGTGGAACTCGGCGTCAGGGAGAACGCACCTCACTCTTGCCGGTGGAACACTTCGGAAATCAGCAGGGCAAAAGCGCCGGAACTGTCATACTTTGCGGTGAGGCGCTTGAACTCGCTCTCCGACACCAGCTTGCCGGCTGCTAGCTCAAATTCTTCTCCCACCGGCAGTTTTTTTGGATAATTCAGGACGATGCTTTCCGTCAGGAAGTAAGTTTCGTTTTTGCCGACGGTTGGGTCCAGGACAAGCTCTTGAGTGTCTTCCGCCGGCGAGACTTGCAAATCCGGGGTCATCGTCTCTTTTTTACCAACCCACTTCCCGGATATGTTTTCGATTGCCGTTTCGGCTGCCGTTTCGGGGAAACTGCCCAGGTGTTCGCGAATATGCAAAATCTTGTCTAAGCTGCCACTTTCCCCGTAGATAATCCCTAAGCTATTATTCCAATCTTCATTCTTCAAAAAAAACTCAACCCCGAAATCGCGTCCAGGTTCAAGTGTTTTAGTCACCCAAGCGCTCACACCCCAATCCAACAAAGAAAGCGCCCTTTTAGAAAGAGCAGCTGTGTGGGCCAGTCCATCAGGCTGGTTGCAAGCTTCCTTCTCGATTTGCCATTGTTTTTCCTGCACAGTTCCATCAGGCGATGGAAATTGATTGGTGTGAGTGATAACCGTCTTATCTTCGTTAGCCTGTAAATTCCTGATGCCTTTAAATTCCTTAATGACCTCTTGTTCGGGAGAGCGAACAGTCCAGATGCCATACCAGGAACTGACTTCCGTTGTCACGCGCTCGAATAACTTTGTCCAGTGCTGTTCTTGCCGATTCATAATTCCTCTCATTAACTAAAATTGAGATGCTTTCATCCCAGCCAGCCTTTGTGGGCGCAATTGCAGACTTAGAGCCTCTAACCCTTCAGCTGAGCCATAAACGCAGCATCATCCCAGTAAGTTGTCACCTTTTGAATCTTGCCGGCACCATTAATTTCAAACACATGGATTCCCTCGCCGGTGGCAGTCCGTCCATTTTTCCCAACCGCCCGCATTGTCCACTTGACAGCGGCCCCACTGCCCGCGACCACAAAAATATGGTCTTTTGACAGTTCTAGTTTATCAAAGATGGCAGACAGCATCCCAAAAAATTTCTGATAATCCTCGTGGACTTTGCTGGGCGGTTTGCCAACGGGGTCACAGATAACCCCATCTTCAGCAAAGTTCTCCAGCCACCCCTGTGCATTCATGGCCTGCATATTGGCCAAGTAGGCATCTACAAGTTTTTCAATCACTTCTGCTGACATCGCGGCAATCTCCTTCACTATCGGTGCAACCATTAACTTATCACAGATGGGTTGTAGCGATAAAGCCAATCCTCAAATTCAGGCTGGCTCGCCTGCGCCTGTTCTGCCACTCCCCGAAGAAATGTGTCGCTGTCGGCGTCATAGGAGCGAGCTCCCACGAACGCACTGCGAGCTTGGATGACTTGCGTGCGTTGCGTGCGGCTGTTTTCGTAACTAGAGAGGGCAGCTTCGATGCTGGGGGCACCGGCAAGGCACTGCGAGAGTTCCCAGGCATCTTCAAATGCCGTATTTGCTCCCTGTCCCAGCGACGGCACCACTGGATGCGCCGCATCGCCCAAAAGCGTTACCCTGCCTTTGCTCCAGTTGAGCACCGGCGGTCTGTCCCATATCGGTCGCTCCACGATGCTGCCGGCATCTGTCGCTTCCACGATCGCCCTCACAGGTTCCCCCCAGCCGGCAAATTCCTGCAAAACGCGAGATTTGACCTCTGCGGCACTTTGGCAAACAGAGTCTTCCTCCGACAGCGCACCGGTGCTCCAAAATATATATCCGCCGCCGGTGTCGATGAGCATCATATTTTTGCCCCCGCCTGTCATGATCGTTACTTGATCGGGAGACAGCAGCTCGTGGCTGTACTGGAGAACGGCACGCCAAGACATGCGCCCCGCATAGCGAGGTGCCCCATCTCCAATCAGCGCCTGTCTGACTGCGGAGTTTATCCCATCAGCCCCGACCAGCAAGTCTGCCCGCACGGTATTTCCACCCTCAAAAAACACTTCGACGCCGCTGTCATTTTGCTCAAAGCCGATACACCGGCAATTCAGGTGGATCGCATCCGCTGGCACTGCCGAGGCGAGGATTTCCTGCAAGCGCGACCAGCGGATGTTCAACATCGGCTGCCCATATTTTTCCGCCAGGGTTATCCGGTTCGGTATTATAAGTTCGCCGGTGCTTTTTTTCAAATTCACCACGCGGGTCTGGCTGCCGGCGCGTTTCAGCGACTCCACTGTACCCGGTTCGATGGCATCGAGACTATTTAAGCCGTTGGGAAACAGGGTCAGACCGGCACCCACCGGTCGCAATTCCCGCGCCTTCTCGTATACTTGGGCGTCGATCCCTTGTTTTCGCAGCGCTATTGCTGCGGCCAGACCGCCAAGTCCAGCACCGATGATGGCAACTTTCTCCACCCCCCTGGAAAATTCTACTGGCTTGTTTTCAGACATGTTTGAGGCCCTACCAAGAAACTGGGGTTTTTATAATTACAGCATAAAACCTGATGTTTGGTTTTAGAAACCGGGTTTCTCTTAGAAACCCGGTTTCTCGCTCCCGCTCGCAATGTTTCGCCTGGGCTCTTAGTGGCGAGTGTAGGAACGCTCAAAGTGGGTTTTGACCTTTTCAGCCACAGCCGCCAAAGCAGCAGCCGAGACAAAAGCCGACACGGCCACTATTTTACTGCCAAAACCATCTGCAACGATCGCCAAAGCTGCCATTACAACCGCCGCCCCCACCGAGAATTGTTTCAACCTGCTCGTTACCCGATAAGTTCGACTGCAGGTTCCGCACAGCTGCGTGTGTTGCGAAAGCCGGTCTAGCACCACCGGCTCTCCGCCGCACTCCTTACTGTCGCTATCCAGCTTCGAGGTGGCATAGCCCTGATAATACGGCAAACCCCGCCCAAATTTATCCAGCCACTTGCGGTACTCAATCACCAACGTGTCGGATGTCTTGAGGGGCAAATAAAGCTCTTTTAGAGGTTGCCTCAATCGATCTATTTCTGCTTTTTGCCCCACAACTAATTGCAAATCCTCCTCCAATATTTTACTCTGACGGAGATGTTCCACCCACAGAGGCTTCAGCTGTATTTTCCAACTCAAAAAGTTGGCATATCTTCTTAATAACATCCGGCATTTTCCCTGACCCAGAGGAATTGAATACAGAGCTATTCCCCCAGAACTGCCCGCCATACTAAAGCTATACAGAACTAAATTTGGAGCGGTAAAATCAAGGTGGCTCCAACTGTCATTGGGGTTCCGCATTCCCCGCCACCTGCTCTTGATCCCCTCAACCGAACTTTCCAGCACTTCTATTTCCAGCGGCTGGGCGTTGTTACGATTCCCTTCGCTGCCGTGGTGGCTGATGTAGACGTGAGCCGGATCGATGACGTTCTCTATAAAATAGGCTTGGTCGTAAGGGAGGTCACGCATGTAGTCGGCGCTGTCAAATTCCGGCTTGTCCAGCTCAGGTATGACTGGAATGCGCTCACCGGCACCAGCTTCCGGTTCCCCAGGCCACACCCAGACCATGCCTTGGCGCTCCACAACCGTAAAGGATTGCACACAGGCATTAGCCGGAATTTTAGCTTCAGCCGGCAATTGCGGAATGTGCTCGCACTCCCCGCCGGTGCCGAACTGCCACCCGTGGTACAAACACTCAATTTTGCCGTCAGTAATTTGTCCGTCGGAGAGTCTGGCGGCGCGGTGGGGACAGCGATCTGTCAAACATCCCAGTTTCCCATCCCGGTTTCTGAACAACACGAAAGGCTCGTCGTATAAGGAAAAGCTATAAGCGTGGTCTTTAGGCAAATCTTGAACAAAGGCAACGGGATACCAGCACTGCCTCCAGTTGAATCCTCGCTCCCCCTCAGGCTCCGGCGCGGATTCCGTTTGTTTAGCTGTCTCTTCAGTCTTGGCCTCAGTTTTCATTGAAAAACTCGCTCTTAACCTATCTGCTGTATTCTATCAGCTTCCTTTAACCCCCAGCTACCCATATCTGACCGCTTTAATATCAAGCCAGTCCTCTCGTTCCCAGCCTGGCAGCTGGGAACGCTGTCCTGTCGGCTCCGCCGACAAAGGGCAGACAGGAAGATTAAAAGCCTAACAGCTCATTACCTTTTAATCTGCTTATTACTCAAATGGCATAGCACCAAGGCTAACATTTCCCGTCACTGCATGGCCGCAAGTTAATTCCTCTCGTTCCCAGCCTGGCAGCTGGGAACGCTGTCCTGTCGGCTCCGCCGACAAAGGGCAGACAGGAAGATTAAAAGCCTAACAGCTCATTACCTTTTAATCTGCTTATTACTCAAATAGCATAGCACAAAGGCTAACATTTATCGTTCCTGCATGGCAGCGATTTAATTGACAAAATAATAAAAATTAAATGTTCGCATCTTAGTAGTCCCCCCCCAAGTGGGCAGCGACACACTCCCTAACTGCCTCAGCTGAATCCAGCTGCAAAACGGCACCGGCAATCGCCTCCGCCTCAGCCACCGTCAGTCGGGAAATCGCCGCCTTCACCTCAGGAATTGCCGGCGCGTTGACGCTCAACTCATCCACTCCCAACCCCACCAAAATCGGTGTCGCCTCTGGGTGCGACGCCAACTCGCCGCAGACTCCCACCCAGATGCCGGCTTTGTGCGCCGCTTGAACAGTCTGCTGAATCATCCGCAGCACTGCCGGCTCGAAGGCATCAGCAAGAGTGGCCACTTTGGCATTGGTGCGGTCAGCTGCCATCATGTACTGGCTGAGGTCGTTGGTGCCGATGCTGAAAAAGTCCACCTCTGCAGCCAGCCGGTCAGCCACCGCCACAGCTGCCGGCACTTCTACCATAATCCCGACTTCCATCTTCTCATCGAAAGGGATGCCGGCAGAGCGCAACTGCTCCCGCGCTGCGGCTAAAATCTCTTTGGCGGCGCGGATCTCCCTCACCGAGGCAATCGTGGGAAACATCACCTTAATCGCGTGACCGGCAGAAGCCCGCAAAATCGCCCTCAGCTGGGTTTTCAGCAAATCCGGGCAATCCAGCAGAAAGCGAATCCCCCGCCATCCCAGGAACGGATTGGCTTCTTGTTCCAAATTCAAGTAAGGAATGGGTTTGTCGCCACCGGCATCCAAAGTGCGCACCGTCAGGGGGCGAGTGCCTAAAATCTCTGCGATCGCTTCATACACTTGCAACTGCTCCTCTTCCCCTGGAGCCTGCGTTCGCTCCAAATAGAGGAACTCACTGCGCAGCAATCCCACTCCCTCAGCACCGGCACCCGCAGCAATTTTGGCATCTGCCACCCCGAAAATATTTGCCATTACCTTGACTTTTCGCCCGTCCTGTGTTATTGCAGGTTGCAGCGCTGCTGTCTTGTGCCCTGCAGTTGCCGAGCCGCCCAGCTTTGCCTGCAATTCCCTGACTTGGGCGTCATCCGGGCAGGCCCACAGACAGCCGCTGCCGCCATCCAGAGCCAGCGGCGTGCCATCCTCGATGCGCGACAGTTCCGCCCCAACCCCAAACACAGCGGGGATGCCGAGGGATTTGGCCAGAATGGCGCTGTGGGAAGTGGCGCTGCCCTTGCCGGTGCAGATGCCCGATACTTTAGTCGGGTCTAGCTGAGCCACCTCCGAAGGGGTGAGCTCTGCAGCCACCAGAATCGCCCCTGTTTCCCCTTTGTGGGACAGGTATCCGACCGGGGACAGCCGCAGGACAGGCGTCTCGCCGGCGATCGCTCCTGGTGCCGCCGGCATGTCTCCGATCAGCAGCCGCAGCACTCGCTGGCCCACGTCCAGCACATCAGCTGAGCGTTCCTGAAGGTAAGGATCGTCCAGCGCTCGGTAAACAGCAACCATCTCGGACACCACAGTCTGCCACCCGACAGCGGCACTGAGGCGCAGCTGGAAAATCTGCTGGCGAGCGACGTTGAGCACGGCGGGATCTGACAGACACAGCAAGTGGGCGTCAAAAATGCTCGCTTCCTCTTCTCCCATCTGGCGGGCGGTTTGCTGGCGCAGCCCCTGAATTTCCTTTTGCGCGGTTTGGATGGCCAGCAATAGGTGCTGCCACTCCGACTCAGGACAGTCGGCTTGCCTGGTTGGGACTTCCAGAACCTCTGGGCGATACCAAACCGCCCACCCGATGGCGATGCCAGGGGATGCCGGGATGCCGGTGAGCTCGTTGCCCTCACCCCCAACCGCCACGCCGGCGGCGGGGGGGAGTAGTGTTGCTTCCCCTTCCTTCTCCCCCTCTCCCATTTTGGGAGAGGGGGCTGGGGGGTGAGGGTGACGCGGCGCTTCTGAGAAATTGGCTTCTACGAGTTGCTGCAGTGCTGCCAAAGCAACATCGGCATCCGAACCCTCCGCTGCGATCCCAATTTGGTGCCCCCGGCGCACTCCCAGGGTGGCAACCAGATTGATGCTCTTGGCATTCACCGGCTCGCTGTTTCGAGTCAGGTTGCGCACCGCGATCTCGGACTCAAACCGGCAGGCTGTAGCGGCGAATTTTGCTGCCGGTCGAGCGTGAATCCCCAGCAGATTTCCCACAGTCAGGCGTATTTCCTTTGTATGCTGTCCGGGCTGCCACCCGCCAGAGCTTTCCCCAGTTTCTGCAGGGGGGTTAGACAGCTGAGCCGCTTTTGCAGCCAGCGAGTTTCGCGCTTCTGCGATCACCTGTTCCAGAGAAGCGCCGCCACCGGCAACAACCGCCGCCGCCAGCGCCCCTTCCACCAGCGGTGCCTCGCACAGTCTCACCCTGTGCCGTTTTTCCGAAGGCAGAAACTCCAGCGCCATCTCAGCACTGATCAGGGCGCTGCCCAAATCCATCAGCACCACTACGCCCTGGTCACTGTACACCGACTCAATCGCCTCGCACACCCGCACAGCATCAGTGCCAAACGGATTCTCTGGGTCGTCAATCCCTGCGGCGAGGGCAATTTTGACCTCGCCCTGAACCATCTGCTGAGCTAGCTCCCGCACCCCGGCTGCCAGCTTGGCGCTGTGAGCTACGATGACAATGCCAACCATCAATTAACCCACTCCTTATCAGGAGCAATTCTGCCTGATTTTTTGAATTTGCCCTACTCTTCCCAATGATATCTATTTAGCAGTACGGTGCGTTCCCTCTCTGAGGGAACTGCAACCCCGGAAACGGGGGGACAGGGGGGAACGGCTTTATTTTCAGTTTATAGCGGTTCTCAGTTGGATGAAGTGCGCCCCAGAACCCCGGTTTCTTAAAGAAACCGGGGTTCTCCGCACCACACTAATATGAGAGCCGCTATATTTATCGGATCTACTTAGAACGAGCAATTTGTAAAAATGGCATCAAATTTTTTGCTCTACGGTTCTTATGGCTACACCGGCAGTCTGATTGCCCGCTGGGCGGTGCAGCGAGGACTTCGCCCGACACTCGCCGGGCGCGACAAGAACAAACTGGCGGCGCAAGCCGCCGAACTGGGGCTGGAGTACCGCGCTTTCTCCCTGGAAGATGCCGCCGCCCTAGACGCTGCTTTGGCAGATGTGCCGGCACTGCTCCACTGTGCCGGCCCTTTTTCCCACACTTCCGCACCGGCAGTGGCTGGCTGCTTGCGGACAAAAACCCACTATCTGGACATCACCGGCGAAATTGCCGTTTTCGAGGCGGCGGCGGCACGGGATGCGCAAGCACTGGCGGCGGGAGTGATGCTGCTCCCCGGAGTCGGGTTCGATGTTGTGCCCTCGGATTGCTTGGCGGCGCACCTCAAGAGAAGATTGCCTGAGGCGACGCGCCTCGCCCTGGGCTTTCAAGCGATCGGCCCGGTGTCGCGCGGAACCGCAACCACAATGGTGGAGAACCAGCATCGCGGTGGGCTGGTGCGGCGCGGCGGCGCACTGACTCCTGTTCCCGCCGCCTGGAAAACCCGGAAGATTGACTTCGGGCGGGGCGAGGTGAGCGCTGTGACCCTTCCCTGGGGGGATGTGTCCACAGCCTATTACAGCACCGGCATTCCGGATATCGAGGTCTATGCCGCATTCCCGGAATCCACCGTGCGGGCGATGGTGGCAAGCCGGTATCTCCGCTGGTTGCTAGGCTTGCCGGTGGTGCAAAATTTCCAGAAGCGCCTGATTCAGGCTCAGCCCCCCGGGCCCACTGACGCTGAACGCGCACAGGGGATGAGTTTGTTGTGGGCAGAGGCGGAAGACAGGGCGGGCAAAAGGGCATTAAGCCGGTTGCGATGTCCTGAAGGCTATACGCTGACGGCGCTGACGGCGCTGGCGGCTGTGGGAAAAGTGCTGGCGGGAGAGGTGAGTGCCGGTTTCCAGACGCCATCAAAAGCCTACGGGCCAGATTTTATCTTGGAAATTGAGGGCGTTGTGCGCGAAGATGTGGACTGACAGCTGGCAGTCCCAGAAACCTTCCCAGAAACCGGGTTTCTTTAAGAAACCCGGTTTCTTAACCCCAGAAACCGTCCCAGAAACCCGGTTTCTTGAAGAAACCGGGTTTCTTCACCCGTTTCTTAACCCGTGCTAAGGTACTCTAGGAAGAGTCTGTGGCGCATAGGAACTAGATGAGCATCTTTACACTGCAATCGGTCAAAAAGGACTTTGGCATCAAGGAAATCCTCAAAGATGCCAGTTTTAGCCTGGGTGCCACGGATAAGGTTGGCTTAATCGGCACCAACGGTTCTGGCAAATCGACGCTGTTGAAGATGATTGCGGGCATTGAGCCGGTTGACAGCGGTCAAATTTTGGTCAATTCTGGAGCCCGGATTGTCTATTTGCCGCAGCAGCCTGAGTTGGATGAGAGCCGCACGGTTCTGGAGCAGGTGTTTGCGGACAGTGGGGAGCAAATGGCTCTGGTGCGCGAGTATGAGGAACTGTCAGACAAGCTGGCTCACGCGCCGGGAGACAGCCAGCTGATGTCTCGCCTGTCTGGCGTCATGCAGCGGATGGATGCTGCCGGCGCTTGGGAATTGGAAACGAATGCTAAAATTATTCTCACAAAGTTAGGCATTGAAGATGTAAACGCAATGATTGTAAGTCTCTCTGGAGGCTACCGCAAGCGCATTGCCCTTGCAGCTGCTTTGCTATCTGAACCGGATGTTTTGCTGATGGATGAGCCGACAAACCATCTGGACGCTCTGTCGGTTGAGTGGTTGCAAAGTTATTTGAACCGGTTTCGGGGGGCGCTTTTGCTGATCACTCACGACCGCTATTTTCTCGATCGCGTTACCAATCGGATTATAGAAATTGACCGGGGCGATCTCTATACTTACGATGGAAACTATTCTTACTATCTGGAGAAAAAAGCTCTCGCGGAAGAGGCGGCGGCTAGCAGTCAGCGCAAACATCAGGGGGTGCTGCGCCGCGAGCTGGAATGGCTGAGTCGGGGGCCAAAAGCTCGGAGTACGAAACAGAAAGCTCGGATTCAGCGCATTGCGGAAATGCGGGTTACGGAGTTTAAGCAGGCTGAAGGTAAGGTGGATATTTCTACTCCCAGCCGGCGGATTGGGAAAAAAGTGATCGATCTGGTGAAGGTGGGGAAAAGTTATGGCGATCGGGTGTTAATTAAGGATTTTACTTACGAGTTAACTCCGGAGGAACGCATCGGCATTATTGGGGGCAATGGTGCGGGAAAATCGACGCTGATGGATATTATTACGGGGCGGGTGCAGCCGGATGCCGGTGCGGTGGAGATTGGGTCTACTGTTCACATCGGCTATTTTGACCAGCATTCTGAGGAGTTGCTGGCGGCGATGAATGAGAATCAGCGGGTGATTGAGTATATAAAGGAAGAGGGGGAATTTGTCAAGACGGCGGACGGGACTCAGATTAGCGCTTCTCAGATGCTGGAGCGTTTTTTGTTTCCGGGGAACCAGCAATATGCGCCTATCTACAAGCTTTCTGGGGGTGAGAAACGCCGGCTGTTTTTGTTGCGGGTGCTGATGAGTGCGCCGAATGTGCTGATTTTGGATGAGCCGACGAATGATTTGGACGTGCAAACGCTGGCGGTGCTGGAAGAGTATCTGGAGGATTTTAACGGCTGCGTGATTGCTGTTTCGCACGACCGCTATTTCCTAGACCGCACGGTGGATACGATTTTTGCTTTTGAAGATGGGGGCAAGTTGCGGCAGTATCCGGGAAATTACACTGTTTATTTGGAGTTCAAGCGCCAGGAGGAAGAAGCTGCGGCGCGGGAGAGTGCCGGTGTGAAGGAGAAGCCGAAGGAAGCTCAGCCGAAATCGTGGAAGTCACAGCAGGATAGCAGCAAGCCGCGCAAGCTGTCATCGAAAGAGAAGCGCGAGTTTGAGATGCTGGAAGGCAAGATTGTCGAGTTGGAGGCGGAGAAAGAGGAGGTTGAGAAGGCGCTTTACAGTGCACCGCCCGGGGAAGTCACTAAGGTGCGAGAATTGTACGAGCGGGTGGAGCAGCTGAAGCTGGCGATCGATGGGGCGACTGAGCGCTGGTTAGAGCTAGCTGAACTGGGGGCTTAAATTGATCAGCCGCTCGGCTCTATCCATCAATCAGGGAAAAAGACTGCTATGGGAAAAAATCCAATTGTCTTGATTCACGGCTATTCGAGCGATGAGAGGGCGTTCGGGGCTTGGGAAAAGAAGCTAGAAAAGCGGGGGTACGATGTTGATCACCTCTACCCCTGCAACTACCTGACGCTGACTAATGAACTGACGATTAAGGACATCGCCGAGGGGTTCGACCGGGCGCTGCGCATTCACCCTATATTGAAAAATGACGACCAGCCGTTTGACGCGATTGTCCACTCCACCGGCATGCTGGTTATCCGCTCATGGCTGACTGCTTACGGAAAAGTGCGGCGCAACCGGCTGAAGCATTTGATAGGATTTGCCCCCGCAAGTTTTGGCTCTCCTTTAGCGCATAAGGGAAGGAGTTGGCTCGGTTCGCTGTTCAAGGGGAACAGGATGTTGGGACCCGACTTTTTGGAGGCGGGGGATCGGATTTTGGAGAGTTTGGAGTTGGGGAGCCGGTTTACCTGGGATTTGGCGCATAAAGATTTGCTAGGCAATCAACCTTTTTATGGATCGAATGGGGACACGCCCTATGTGTTTATCTTTTGCGGTACAAGCAAATATGACGGGCTCGCTAAATTGGCGAGCGAGAAGGGAACAGACGGTACTGTGCGCTGGGGGGGATGCGCTCTCAACACTCGCAAGCTGGTTATCGATCTGACAAAGAATCCGGAACTGACCGATATCAAAAGCAGGCTGAAATTCGGCGAGTGGGTGAATGCTGGTGTGATGCCGGTTGTTTTGGTGAATGGGCTGAACCACAGGACAATCTTGAGCAACCCCACTGAGGATCTGGTGGAAATGGTGAGTGAGGCGTTGCAGGTGTCAGACGAAACTGGGCTTAAAAATTGGTACAGTTTAGCTAGCGATTTCATGCAGAAGGAGGTGAAGAAACCAGACAAGTGGCAGCAGTTTGTCTTCCGCGCAGTGGATGAGCGCGACGATCCGATTACCGATTACAATATAGAGCTGTTGACGCGCCTGAATGGGAAAGAGGAACCGCTTAAGGGGTTCGATTTGCAGGTGCACACCAACACCCGCGACAAAAGCTTGCGATGCTTCTACATGAATTTGGAGAGTCTCCCTAAACTGGACAACCTGTGGATGCGCCTGATCGCGTCGTCCGGATCGCCGCTTGTTGTCTATCACGGGTTTATAGAGAAGCCGTCAGCAATAGAGGAGGAGAAAATCAGCCCTTCCGGGATGTGGGTTGGGGACATAAACCTTTCCGGGCTTCTCAAGGATGAGGAGACTAAGTTTTTCTATCCGTTCACGACTACGCTGGTGGAATTGCGGTTGGATCGGGAGCCTACTCCGTTAGGCGAGCGAGCTAACAAGATATTCAGGATTCTGGAAAGGGAAGCAACTCAGGACACACTTTGAGGGGGCTTCGCCTGAGCGCTACTCAAGAGGGGGTTGGGGTGACGCCCTCTCCTGTAAACTTGGGACAGGCGAGACGCCTGTCCTACGAGGTATCCCCTCGTTCCGGGGCGGGCACTCTGACCCGCCCCTACCGCCTGGGAAGGCAGTTCGGTCGGCTATGCCTTGAAAAGGTTTGTAGTAGGGCTTTAGCCCTACCGACTTGCCTGCGGTGGGGCAAGTTTTGATTCGTGGTGGTGTGCCCAGCAAGAGAAGCGACTGGCTCTTTTCTCCACCAAGCTGGATTATTAGCCTAAAAGCTTATGAGTTTAACTGGAGCGAGTCTCTCCGGAGTGCTTTCGATCTAAGATATTAGGGCTGTGGGCGATCACTACAGCCACGGGCTGCATATTATATCGCCCAACCGAAAAATTGTCAATCATCCTTTGGGAAGGAAAAACGATGACCCGCGCTATAATGGAAACGCAAAAGGGCACAATCCACCTGGAGCTGTTCGATAAGGATGCCCCTAACACGGTGAAAAATTTTGTTGAGCTGTCGGAAAAGGGTTTTTACGACGGTCTGACTTTTCACCGTGTCATCCCGAATTTTATGATACAAGGTGGCTGTCCGAAGGGAAATGGAACGGGCGGTCCGGGCTACAAAATTAAGTGTGAAATTAACTCCAACAAACACCTGGCCGGCACGTTATCTATGGCTCATGCCGGTCGCGATACGGGTGGGAGTCAATTTTTTATTTGCCACTCTCCCCAATCGCACTTGGATGGAGTGCACACCACCTTTGGCAAAACGGAGGACATGGATGTAGTCAATGCTATCCGCAAGGGTGACAAGATTCTTTCTGTCAAGATTGAGCGGTAGATTGTTGCCCTTCCCCCCAGCCCCCGCCCCGCACGCGGGGAGGGGGGAAGGGGGGTCTGGTCTTGGGACAGGCATTCCGGCCTGTCCTGCGGCTATAGCACAGACAATCTGTAGGGCAGGCGTTCCCTCCGTGCCCTCAAAAATATGTTATAGCGTTTTTCATATTAGTGAGGTACTGAGAAACCCGGTTTCTTAAAGAAACCGGGTTTCTGGGCCGTACTTCATCCAACTGAAAACCGCTATAGTATCTAACGTGCTAACCAATAGGCTAGTGCTCTAATGCTGAACTCCTCCACTCAAGACTTGCGCAGCAGCTGTATCCAGTTTCTCGAACAAACCCCTAAAGAACGCCTGCGGGTGCTTGAGAACCTGGGGTTAGCTCGTTATGATTTTTTAACTGTAATGCCTTTGACTGAGGCAAATGTAGCGTGTGTGATGCGGTTTCTCGGCAACCGGCACCGGGTGAAATTTCCTAATCTCCGTGGTGCGGATTTATCGGGTTTGGTTTTAGATGGGGTGAACTTCATCCGGGGTGATTTATCCGGGGCGAACCTGAGAGGGAGCCGGTTAGTCAATGCCGACCTCCTGTTTGCCAATTTTACTGCAGCCGACTTGAGAGATGCGGATTTAACCGACGCAACTCTCAATGAAACGATATGGTTAGGTGCGCTCGTTGACGGGTGCCGGTTTGGCACAGGGATTGGGATAGCGGAGGAGCTGCGCTGGGATTTAACATCTCGCGGCGCTCGGTTCAATTAGGTGCGGGGAAATATAGCGGTTCTCAGTTGGATGAACGTATTAGCCCAGAAACCCGGTTTCTTTAAGAAACCGGGTTTCTCAGTACCTCACTAATCTGAGA
>Ga0185317_100319_pt1 | contig 13707 bp, 12 predicted proteins | sample DevilsHole_FD_128020 | JGI IMG/M metagenome (GOLD analysis project Ga0185317, IMG submission 128020) | Groundwater microbial communities from Devils Hole, Nevada to study Microbial Dark Matter (Phase II) - Devils Hole (SPADES assembly)... | ecosystem: Environmental > Aquatic > Deep subsurface >...
TATGCGAGCCTGCAGGGGGCACATGCCCGATTCCCCAGAACTGAGAAATGTGTACAATTTGTACACAAAATATCTGCCGCAGTTGTCAACACCGGCACGCCCTGCACGCCCTATGCGAGCCTGCAGGGGGCACATGCCCGATTCCCCAGAACTGAGAAATGTGTACAATTTGTACACAAAATATCTGCCGCAGTTGTCAACACCGGCACGCCCTGCACGCCCTATGCGAGCCTGCAGGGGGCACATGCCCGATTCCCCAGAACTGAGAAATGTGTACAATTTGTACACAAAATATCTGCCGCAGTTGTCAACACCGGCACGCCCTGCACGCCCTATGCGAGCCTGCAGGGGGCACATGCCCGATTCCCCAGAACTGAGAAATGTGTACAATTTGTACACAAAATAGCTGCCGCAGTTGTCAACACAATGAACGCCCTTTTGCCCCATGCGATGATGCGATCTGGCGATGATGGCCCATGCCCCATTCCCTATGCCCAACCTCGAATCAATCAATAATCTGCAGTGACAAAAGTAATTGGTTTAATCAGCGGCACCTCGGTGGATGGCATAGATGCCGCCTTGGCCGAAATCACCGGCACGGAATTGGACTTGAAAGTTGAGCTGCTGGCTGCTTCCACTTTCTCCTACCCAGCTCAACTGCGCTCCCGAATCTTGGATGTTTGCGCCGGCGCGGCGGTAACGATGGCGGAACTGGCAGAACTGGATGACGCTATCGCTGAAGAATTTGCCCGCGCAGCTTTGACGATAAACAGCGGCTACTCGCAGGCTGAGCTGATTGGCTCTCACGGCCAAACTGTCTACCACCGGCCACCAGGGGAGACGGCGAGCCGGCCCGCACGACTGGGATACAGTCTGCAGCTGGGGCGCGGTGCGGCAATCGCGGAGTTGACCGGCATTCCCACAGTCAGCAATTTCCGGGCTGCTGATATCGCCCTTGGCGGACAGGGTGCGCCCCTGGTGCCGAAGGTGGATGTCTGTTTGCTGAGTGACCCGAAAGAGTGCCGGTGCGTGCAAAATATCGGCGGCATTGGCAATGTTACTTTTATACCGGCGGCAAACACTCTCAACTGGGAGCGAGGGGTGCGAGGGTGGGACACCGGCCCGGGCAATGTGCTGCTGGACATAGCGGTGCAGCACCTGACCGGCGGTGCCCAAACTTACGACAAAGACGGGGCTGTGGCAGCCACCGGCAGCCCTTGCATACCCCTGGTTGAGCAGTGGCTGGAACACCCATTTTTTCAGCAGTCGCCGCCCAAATCCACCGGTCGGGAATTGTTTGGGGTGGAGTATTTTCACCGCTGTCTGGCTGAGGCAGAAGGGTATTCCCTCAGTCCAGCTGACTTGCTGGCCAGTCTGGCGGAACTCACCGCAGCAACGATAGCGAGGGAATTGCGGATTTTTTTGCCGGTGCGGCCAGACAGGGTGCTGCTGTGCGGCGGGGGCAGCCGCAATTTATATTTGAAAAGCCGCCTGCAAGCTATGATCGAGCCGGTGCCGGTGCAGACAACTGATGATCTGGGGTTGAGTGCGGATTTCAAAGAAGCGATCGCTTTTGCGGTATTAGCCTACTGGCGTCAGTTGGGCATCCCTGGCAATCTCCCCCTGGTGACGGGTGCCCGTCAGGCGGCCCTGCTCGGTGACATCCATCTTGCCTGGGAAAAGCAATAAGATAGCAATTAGCAGTAGCCACGCACGGGCGCGGACATAGGCCAGAACGCATGCATGGCCAGAACGCATGCATGGCCAGAACGCAAAAAGCTGTGAGTCTTTCATAATGCGCCATGCCCCATGCGCATGAGCCCCATGCGCCATGCCATTAATGTCCGTGCCCAATATGACTACTGCTATATAAGGCATTAAGGAATCGTGCCGTGAATCACACGTTTTTAATCGAACCAGGCCGGTGGACGCTGGAAGGGTACTGGCTGGAGCGCAATGGCATGCCCATTCCTGTCAAAGGTAAAACTCTGGTGGCATGGAATCAAGAAAATTGGTTCACTATGGTCACCAGACTGGTATTTCCTGGCACTGAGCGCGAGCAAATTACTCTCCAGTACCGGGGGCACCTCGACAGTGGCGAGCGCCAGTACACTTTTGTCCTCCAGCACAGCGACTTGGGCCGCGTGGAGGGCGAAGGCTGGATTGCCCCGGAAACAATTGTCCAGCGCTACTGGGTACTCGGCGACCTGCAGCGCCGTAGTGGCTTTGAAACCCTCTACCGCCTGGATGGAAACAAATACTACCACTCCAGCGCTATTATCGCCGGTCACTACCTGAGCAGCACTATGGAAGCCACCTATGAGCGCCAGCCGGACTAGCCCGAAAGCGGGAGCGATGATGCTCCATAGCTTGAGGCCCACCGGCTTTTATCAAACTGATTATACGGAAAATAAGCGCGTCAATCGCAGTTTACGATCTGGCCCTTACCTGGAGACGCATGTAAAGAAAGGATATTGACTCTCGCACGGCGATGCGACCAAGCATAAACAAATTTAAAATCCGTTGGATTGATTTTCAAATATTACTTTGGGGGCAGCCGGCACTGGCCGAGAGAGCGTTCCGCTTAGCCATTGTATGCTGTGCTTTGCTATTGGCAGCCGGCACTAGCCCGAGAACAAAAGGCGGACGGTTGCCTCCCGCAATAGGGAGCCATCTTAACCTGAAAACCTTTCGGTGGATGGACTTTCCTGAGTTTAGATACCCGTTTCTTTAACTTTATAAACTGGTAAATGGGATCTAGATTGATCTGATGCTAACGTGAGCGTGGGATTTGACTGCGGGCATTGGTTGATACGCCTTGGTTGAGAGACTCTGAAGCTTATGTATTTGGAGCGCGACTGTTAAAGGTTGGCACGCAAAAGAGTATCGGCTAGCATCTGTAGAGGTTAATGGCCTGGAATTTTTTTACGGCCCCCGGACAAAGGCCGCCGGTGCGACACCCAATGCCTGAATTGCCAAGCTATCAGGCTAATAATGCTGCTTGTCCCTTGAAACGAGGCAGAGCGCCGCCATTGGGGCCTTCCCAGGCGGAGCCTGGGAACGAGGGTAGAGGGATGGGCAGCGCAAATTCAATGCGCCACAGCGCGCGCTTTTCTCCCCCTCTCCCCCTCTTCCCATCAAGCCCCTATCAATAAATGACCTGTTCCTACCGAGAGAGTGGGGCGGCTCCCTGCCTTGGGGTGATAAGTGTTCCGCTATTTAAGTTTTCAAAGGGTTGCTGGAGAAGGAATTCTAGGCCACCTGCGCCCCAGTCCCGCGCTCGGCTCCCAACTGGGAGCGGAGTGCCAACCATTTCTGTCAGGCAACACCGGCAGGGTTTCCTTTGCAGAAGGGTTGGGCGACGTGTTTCGGGATACTTCTTTAGTAATAACTTAACTTAATCTTATTGAATAGGTAAGCAGATATTATCAAAAAAGCATCATAACAGGAAGGGTTTTGTTAAAAAGACTACAGAAAGTGGCAGTTCTCGGGATATTAAAGAGACGGCTGTAAGATCAGAGAAGTCAGCTGACAAATCGGAGGGAAGTAAAGTTGACGCCCCAACACCCCCAGCTCCTTTCCGCGCAGGAACAGAGCAAGAGACGGAGGTCGCCCACTGTGCGACAAAAAGGCTCTACTCAATCTTAGGACCTGCCTCTAAGCCCCACTGGTGCTTCAAAAGCTCCTTATAGGTGGCTTCGCGGACGATCATCTGTTCGTGGAGCTTGACCAAAAACTCCTGAGCCTGTTCCAGGTTCATTTGCTCTACCTGCGTCTTAAAAGACCAGATACTGAATTTTTGCTCCAAAGAGAGTTCAATAGGTTGGTTCATAAAGACCTCCTAGTTAAAAAAACAGCAGAGTTATCGAGAGCGTGCTGGGGAAGCGAGACTTATGACTTCCTTTCATACCTTGTCAGTGGGTTTCCGGATTGCCAGACACCACCTAGGCATTGCTTACTCTTAAAAAAGATAACAATTATTTGAAAAACTGCGCATCCCTCCTGGAGACCTTGGGGGTAAAGATGGCCAAAGCACAAAGCCGAGTTCCCACAGGCTATACAGTCAGTTGTATCAAATCGTCAGCTGGAAAATTGCTCAAACTGAACCAAATCGCTGTGTGACCAGCAACGAGCAGGTTCGTAGTTGGGCTAAAGCCCGGGCGTTGGTAGTTGGGCTTCAGCCCTGGCGTTCGTAGTTGGGCTTCAGCCAAAAAGTTGGTAGTTGGGCTTCAGCCCTGGCGTTAGTAGTTGGGCTTCAGCCCTGGCGTTAGTAGTTGGGCTTCAGGCCTGGCGTTAGTAGTGGGGCTTCAGGCCTGGCGTTAGTAGTTGGGCTTCAGGCCTGGCGTTAGTAGTTGGGCTTCAGGCCTGGCGTTAGTAGTTGGGCTTCAGGCCTGGCGTTGGTAGTTGGGCTTGAGCCCTGGCGTTCGTAGTTGGGCTGCACGCCCAAAAGTTTGTAGTTGGTTTCTGGCTTTTTAGATTTGTCACGGCTCAAGGGCGAGCGCCGCGTAAGGCAGGCAGTGCTGGCGCGAGCCAAAATGCCAGAGTTCTGATATAGGGAGTGAGAGACAGCTGGGGCCAGTGCCGGCGCAACTGGCAGGGGCCGGTGAGCAAGCATTCGAGAGCTGTGTGGCGGACATTTTGGCGCTCACCGGCCCCTGGGGCCCAAAGACAGGAAAGAGAGCTGCTAATCTTCGGCGCGGTCGCGCGGGTCTATAGCCACAATCACCACTGTAATATTGTCGCGCCCCCCTTTATCCTTAGCAGCATTAACCAGAGTGATCGCCGCTTGATCGCAGGCGCGGATCTTTTTCAGGTAGGAAGAGATCGAGCTGTCAGGGAGTTCTTCAGTCAAACCGTCGCTGCATAGGAGCAAGCGGTCGGAGGGTTGCACATCCACCGGCTGGATGTCAATTTCTTGCAGGTCTTGGCGTCCCAGACACTGGGAGAGGACGTGCCGCCAAGGGTGGGTGCGGGCTTGATCCAAAGTCAGGTGGCCGGCTTTAACCGCCCGCGAGATCCAGGTGTGGTCTTCAGTAATTTGCTCCAACTTAGAGCCGCGCAGCCGGTAGAGGCGAGAGTCGCCGACGTGAGCCGCCCAGACAGTCTGAGATTTTATCTGTGAGGGTTGAGAGGAGTCTTCCCGAAACAGGACGACAACGGCGGTTGTCCCCATATCGGAGCGTTCCGGATGGGTGCGCTGGTCTTGCAAAATTGCCTCATTGGCCTTAAAAAAAGCGGCTTCCAGGAGGGCCACAGAAGACTGCGCCGAATCCCAGTGTTTGTCGAGATAGCTTTGCATCACCTCCGTAGCGATTTGACTAGCCTCTTGACCTCCCGCATGTCCGCCCATACCATCCGCCACGATCAAAAATCGCCCGCCCGGATCGATGTAGAAGGCGTCCTGATTCACAGAGCGAAGGAGTCCCTGGTCGGTGAGACCGGCAAAGTAGCGTTTCATGGATCGGTGCTGAGTGCTGAGTGGGAGTTGAGTGCTGAGTGGGAGTGGGGGATGGCAGGGCTTCAAGCGGGGAGCTGGCGCAAGTCTGACTGTCGGGAGCATCCCGGTTGTGCGAGCATTGCCCATATCAATGCGACAATGATGGCAGCAGGGGATAGGAGGACAAGATTTTTAGGCTAAGCAATCCCGTTGCCGGGATTGAAACCTGACTGTCTCGCGCAATAGAGACATAACAGATCCGTCCTGGAGGACAGAGGTTGGCGCTGTCATCCTGCCGCCATACCCTGCCTTGCCTTGCGATTGTTCCCAGTCGGAGTGGGGCGGGGGTCAGAAGCGCTCGAAGCGGTCGAGCCGCATCAGGAGGCGGATGAAGGCCACGCCAATGGCCACTGCCACCAGGGCAACCAAGATCGCCAACCACACCTGATCGCTAACTAATAAAATCGTAGCTGACAAAGTGAACGCACCGATCAGCAGAGCGTAATTGCTGCCCAGCTGAATGCTGCTCAGACGCCGGAGTGCCCGGTCTGTTTCGGTAGAGCGAACGCGGATGCGCAGGTCCCCGCGCTCCAGCTTCTCAATCGTATCCTCTATGCGGCGGGGCAGACCCAAAGCCGTACTGCTGACCTGAGCCGCTTGGCGACCCAGTTCGTCGAGGAAGCTATTCCCCTCAAAGGAGTTGCCATTGGTCATAATCTGCATTGCAAACGGCTTTGCAACCTCCATAAAATTAAACTCTGGGTCAAGTCCTTTGCCCACCCCTTCCAAAGTAGAAAAAGCCCGCATCACAAAAGTGAAGGTAGCGGGAAAGCGAAAAGGCTGGTCGTAGGCGATCTCGTACAAATCGTCAGTAATCTCAGCGACAGACTGATTTTCAAAAGGCTGGTCCATAAAGTGATCCAGCATGTACTGGACAGACCGGCGCACCGGCCCCATGTCGTCTGCGGGAGAGAGAGCACCTAATTCTACCAGCGCTGTCACCACCAGGTCGCCGCTTTTTTGGGCGATGCCAAAAAACAGCTGCATCAGTTTTTCGCGGATATCGCTCCTGACGCGGCCCATCATGCCGAAATCGTAGAAAATCAGTGATCCTTCCGGGCTGACAGCGATATTGCCCGGGTGGGGGTCAGCGTGGAAAAAGCCATCATTGAGCAGCTGCTGCAGGTAGGCCCGGGCCCCCAGATTAGCCAGCAGTTTGCGGTCGAGACCGGCAGCCTCCAAAGCTTCGTAGTGGCTAATTTTAATCCCCGGCACATATTCCAGAGTTAACACCCTCGGCGAGGCATAGCGCCAGTAGACGCGCGGCACCCGCACCCAATCATAGCCCCGGAAGTTGCGGCGAAAGGTATCCGCATTGCGGCCTTCATTGATATAATCTATTTCTTCGTAAAGAATTTTGCAGCACTCGGCGTGGATGCCCATCCAGTCCCGGCCTTTGCCCCACTCTGGATGGTTTTGAAAGTAGCGAGCGATTCCCTTAGCGATATCCAAATCAATGTCAAACAGCTGCCGCAGACCGGCTCGCTGCACCTTAACCACAACTTCTTCGCCGGTGTGAAGCCCGGCTCTGTGCACCTGTCCGAGACTGGCAGCTGCCAGAGGAACCGGGTCAAAACTGCGGTAGAGTTGAGAAATCGGCTTGCCCAAGTCCTGCTCAACAATTCGCTCCACCTGCTCGTAACTGAAAGCCGGCACCTTATCTTGGAGCTTAGAGAGTTCCTCGACGTATTCCGTGGGTATAATATCGGCTCGCGTCGAGAACAGCTGCCCAACCTTAATAAAAGTCGGCCCGAGTTCCAGAAGTGTCTCTCGAATCCAGACGGCTTGGGAGCGGCGTCTAGCCTTCTGTTTGGCTTCAGTGAAGCCGCCGGCATAAGTCCAAGGTTTACTGTCACGCCATATACCGGCCATCAGCAATAAAACGAACGTCCAGATTTCTATGAAGCGGCGGCGATGGGAGTAACCTTCGCGATTCCAGCGGTAAGCCCTATCAAACTTGGCTTTGCCGAGAGGTCGAGGCCCGGCTATCCCTTGGGCGGACGCGGCGCGATTCAAAGTGCCTTTGGCACTGACGCTTTCAGAACGCGACCCGTTTTTGCCGTTAGCGCTGAGGCTGTGCGGGAGCTGTGGCTCAGCATCAGCTTTGGGCTCGGCATATTGCTTGCGGGTGAGTTGGTGATCGGGGAGAGCAGACACTCGGTTTCCTAACTTATTTTTTCAGGTGATTGACGGGATTGATTTTTCAGTTTTAAGCAATGAGTAATGAGGAATGAGTTATTATTTCTTATTTTAAACTCATTCCTCATCCCTGATAACTTGCGCACTTGCGCGGGCGGGCTGGGTACTTAAACAGACCCGCTGCGATAGCGCTGCAGCTGAACGCGCAGCTGAGCGATTTCTGCCCGCAGCTCATCAATAGTGGCTTGCAGGTCAGGGCCTGGTGAATCCGGAGCGTAGGGCTCAGAGTCAGGCACCCGGTTGGCGGTGGCAGTTTCGGCTGCAACAGTGGCTCTTTCCAGGACTTGAGCGGTGAATTGCCGCAAGCGCTCCCGCTGCTCGGCATCAAATTTGCCGAGGTCGCTGAGAGCGTCCGTCAAGGTTTTTTCGAGCTGTTCGTTGAGCGTTTCAGCCAGGGCTCTGCCAACAAAAAAGGCATGGACTAGGGAATTACTCATAAAAAAACTCTGCGCCTGTCAGCAACAAATTATAACCTGCCCTCTAAAATGATGCCCGTTCCGGGCGTGAAGTTGGAGTCATAGGAAGGCACCTCTAAAAGGGGCTCTTGTGCGGGCGTGGGAGCCTGTGTGCCAGACGGAGCGACGGAAGACACCGACTCGGGAGAGTGTCGCTTGGGCAGGTAGAAGGTCTTTTTGAGTGGGGTGAAGGTTTTGGGAGAGGCACTTTCAGCGGCATCCCGACTAGGGGAAGCCGCGGCGGAGGCCGTTTCGGCGGCGCTTAAAGCCGGGGTGGCAGGATTGGGGGAGTCCGAGGGTTGAGCGCCGAGTTGAGAAGAGTCACTCTCGCCCTGCTGGAATGGGGAGGGTGCCGGTGGGGCTGCCAGGGCGCTGTCGCCAAGGGCTGAAGGGCTGTCTGTGCCGGTGGCATCTGCGTGTTCGGCGGCGGGCTGTGAGCCAGGCCAGTCGTTGCGGGAGGGAAAGGACTGGTCAGCGTGAAACAGGGTAGAACCGGGCTGACCGGCGCTGTTAAACCGGAGTGCCAAGCCGGTGCCGGCACCGGCTGCCCCCGCGACAGCGGCGGTGACGATGAAGGCGACGGGAACCCAGCGCCGAGATGGCTGATCAGGGGCTGGCCCTGGATCGCCTAAGTCCTGCCAGCTTTCAGGAGTGCTGGGGGCAGGCTGTGAGCGAGGCCGGCAAGATAGGGTTTGTGCTGGTTCGCGGGGGCTTGCTGCAGCAGGGTGAGCCTGCGTCGGCGCTTGAGGGGGGAAGGGTGCACGAACAGCAGATGAATCGGAAAGTGGCAGACTTTCCCGAACCTGGGGAGCTTGCCAATTTGGCGGCACTGAACAACGCTTGGGGGCTTGCGGAGCGGGGGGCTCGGTCGAATTTGGCCCCACATGCAGGAACTCCCCGACAAACCCGAAATCCGCTGTTGCAAAGCTGGTTGTATTGCTGTCAACGTGGGATGCGCTCTGGCGCTGGGACTGTCTGGCTGCCGGTCGGGGGGAAGCCGACTCTGCGGGAAGCTGGGGCGCAGAAGTTTCGCTGCCGGTGCGGCTGCCATTTGGGTCTTTGAACAGCAAGATTTGGCCTAATGCCCCATCTGCCACTGTTGCACTGGGTTGGTGCGCCCGGAGCTGGCTGTTTGTGACTGGTTGCGGTTGCGGCAAAAGTTCCAGCCACTCTTCTACGGTTTGCGCCCGCCGGTGGGGTTTGATCTGCAAGCCCTGGCGAATGGCCTGTTTGACGGCTTGGCTGAGGTTGAGTTGCAGCTGCCGCCTTTCTGGGAGGGAGACGGGATTGCCCGCCGCTGCGGTTTTTGTTCGCGTCACCCGCAGGGGTGCTGCCACCGGCGGGGAACCGATCAGCAGGCAGTAAAGGGTGGCGGCGAGGGCATAAATGTCGGTGGCGCGGGTGCGGGGCGCTGTTGGCAGGTACAGCTCCACCGGCGCGTACCCCGCTGAGAGGCTGGCGCGGTTTCGATCCATTCCCAGAGTTAACTCGCCTGCGACGCTAAAGTCTGTCAGCACTGCGGTATTGCTTCCCTGGCGGAGGATGATGTTTTGCGGTTTGATGTCCAGGTGCAGCAAGCCGGTCTGGTGAGCCCTGCTCAAACCCGCGCCAATCTGGCGAATGTAGTGAATGGCTGTCGCTTCTGGCAGCGGGCAATTGTCTGCGATTTTGGCCAGTGTCTGGCCGGGAATGTATTCCAGTACCGCATAAAACAGTCCGGCTTCCTCGAAACAGTCGCCCACTCGGACAAGATTGGGGTGCTGGCACTCGAGCAGCTTCTGGTTTCGGGCGCGGAATTGCTTGTGAAACTGCTCAAAGTCGGGATGCTGGCGCAGGCTGGCGCTCAGGGTTTTGATGGCCACGGGCAGGTTCGACTCGACCTCGGTGGCGCGATAGGTAATGCCAAATTTACCTTGGCCCAAAATCGCCTTGATGGCGTATTGGCCACTTTTCAGGACTCTGCCGGCTGGTAAGTTGTTCATAAATATTATCTCTGCTGCCAGTTTTTTCCCACCTATGCTACCGCGCCGGGAGCACTGCCGCCTTGTCATTTATGCAATGTAAAGATTTGGCTCGCACCCTGGTCGCCGGTGGGAGCGCCGCCAGAAAGCGCATCTTATAGCTTCGCGCAGAGCGGGCAGGTTCGGGAAAAACATCAGCACGCTCTGCATTTCAGCGGTATGCCTTTCGATGATAGGGGCTGAGGGGGTGTCTGTTGCTCAGACAAGGGCGTGCCCTTGTCTGTACAGGCGGCTCCAGTCCTAAACCTCCCAGGCACCGACAATTTTATTTTGGGAAGAGATCCAGAATTCTCAGTCCCAGTTCAGGCTTGTCCACCTGTTAACTCTTAGTTTAGCCGGCTATCCAATTGTTTGGGGGCGAGCGCTCGTTTGAAGAGATAAAAAATACTCAACACTCAATCTAGCTGTTGCTGTGCGGGTTATTGAGAGCGGAATAGCCGCCAATATAAGCATGGGGCATCATCGCATGAGATCGCGCTGTTTGACCAATCCGACCGCCTGGTTTTGTGGAATGGAAAACTGGCCTTTGATTTGGGGGCGATCGCCCGATTGGCTGAAAACACAGCCGCACCGCCGTATTTGCCGAAGTCGTGGAGCGGGTCGCAGGCGGAGCAAGGGGAGCTGCTGCGACTTGCCCTCAAGGGAGCCGAAACCGAGAGCATTTCCCTCTATCTAGAGCCAGCGCCAGATGAATCAGGACTTAGAACGGGCGTCCCAGCTGTACGCCCTTGGCGTTCCCGTAGGGTAATCCGAGTTTCTGGCGGCGATCTCCCACGAACTGCGGACGTCTCTCAACAGCATTTTGGGCTTTTTCGACTTGCTGCTGCAGCTTTCCACCGGCTGTGTGACTGCTCGCCAAATCAATCACGTCAAGGCGATTGACAGAAGTGGCCAGCACCTGCTTCAGCTGATTAATGACATTCTTGACCTTTCCCAAATTGAAGCGGGCTTTCGTCGAACTCAACTTGGAGCCGGTCTGCATTCAACAACTGTGCAGCCAGTTCTTAAAAATGATTCAACCCGGCGCCGAAGCGTAGGGGCGGGTTTACTAACATCTGAACTTCCTAGAGACATTTTGGGTGAACTCGCTCCTACGCCGGCTCTGTTCCTGGAAGTGGATTACCGGCAACAGCCCGGTGCGGTTCGACGAAAAGCGGGTGCGGCAAATACTGATCAACTTGCTCTCCAATGCGGTCAAATTTACCCCAGACAGAGGAAAAGTCAAGCTTAGGGTTCTGGCGCTGACTGAGCGGCTGGCGGAACTTCACCGGGGGAAGGTTTCCTTCCAGTCGGTTGCGGGTGATGGCAGCATTTTTCGGGCGTGGCTGGTTGGTTCCCAGCTCAGAGGGCAATTAAAAATGAGGTAATCAATTCATAACGCTTGATTTATGGTGCCGGCTCAAATAAATGCCGGCGATCAGCGCGTTTGGGTGGTGTAATACCAGCCGAAAGACCAAATTACGATCGACGCTCGCTACAGGAATCTCAGGGATACATGGGGGAGCCGATCAGCGACGTCGCTGCTATGCTGGAAACGATTCACTCGTCTCTGGTGAAGCTGGAGTTATTGCCCGACCTGATGTTAATGGATATTCAGCTTCCGGACTGGCATGGGTTGGAGCAGATCCGCCAACTGAAGGCTCATCCGCTGTGGAAAAGGGTGGCGGTGATTGCTGGCACTGCTAAAGAAAAGCCGGGAGATCGGGAGGGCAGCTTGCAAGCCGGTACTGACGGGTATTTGAGCTAGCCTCTAGCTCTCAATCACGCGCTCGAGACTGTGGAATCTTTTATCGTTTCGGATTAAGATAGAGCCTCCGGAACCCCCTCTCCCCCCAACCCCCTCTGTTTTACGGCTGTGGGGTGATTGTCAGCGACGCTGTGGTGAGTCGGTTGACTAAACCCTCGCTGTTTTACTTGCGCTGGATTGACGTAGGGGCGGGTTTACTAACATCTGAACTTCTTAGAGACATTTTGGTTGAACCCGCCCCTACTCTTCGCGGGAAGCTGCTGGCGATTGATATTTAACTCAAGTTGCTACTTACAAGTGAGTCAGGTGAGATCCCCCCCTAGCCTGGGCGGAAGGGCCCGCCCCTACAAGGGGGGGGACATCCTCAAAGCCCCCCTTTTAGATCCCCCCCGCCCCCCTTAAAAAGGGGGGGCCAGAGGAAGGACAAATGGCTGAAATACGATCGGATAATGTTTACAAGTGTTGCCCCCGCAGGTCATCTGCCCATTACTTGGCTCGTGCCATCGACTTTTTCTATTTATTGGATGGCCCGTTTCGCGTCTGCCGGTTGGCGATTGCTGTTACAAAAGGCTGCTGATTGCAATTTATAGGTAGCATTCAAAAAACTTTAGTTTTTTTCCCTGGCGGGCAGCCCGGGAACGAGGTAAGCTGGAAAGGAGGTAAGGGAGGCTCCGTTTCTCTACCATTAACCTGAGATTCAAGAGGTGCAACTGTGGCTCATTTTAATAAACGCCGCCCCGAAAATGTCACCGGCGACTTTTATGTCGATAGCACCTGCATTGACTGCGATACCTGCCGGTGGATGGCACCGGCAGTATTTCACAGTGACGACGAGCAGTCAGCGGTTTACCACCAGCCGGCTAATGCCAGCGAACGGCTGCAAGCTATGCAGGCGCTCTTATCCTGCCCCACGGCTTCTATTGGCACCATCGAAACGCCAAAGGATAGCAAATACGCCCAGCAGACTTTTCCCATTTTAGTAAGTGAAAATGTCTACCACTGCGGCTACCACTCCAAGGATTCCTACGGTGCTGCCAGTTACTTAATTGTGCGGCGAGAAGGCAATATTTTAGTCGATTCCCCCCGCTTTACGCCTCCGTTAGTGAAGCGACTGGAGGAAATGGGTGGGATTAAGTACATGTACCTCACCCACCGGGATGATGTGGCGGATCACCAGAAGTACAAAGAGCATTTTGGGTGCCAGCGAATCCTGCACGCTGATGAAATTACCACCGGCACGAAGGATGTGGAAATTAAACTGACTGGAAATCAGCCGGTGGAATTGGCTGCAAACTTGCTGATTATTCCGGTTCCAGGTCACACTAAAGGTCACACAGTTTTGCTGTATAATAGTAAATACCTTTTCAGTGGCGATCATCTCGCCTGGTCTGACGAAGTTGGCCACCTGGTTGCCTTCCGCGACCTGTGCTGGTATTCTTGGGAAGAAAAGCTGAAATCGATGCGCCGGCTGGCTAATTACTCCTTCGAGTGGGTGCTTCCCGGTCACGGTCGGCGGTATCATACAGATCGGGATACAGTGCGCCGGCAACTGCAGGAGTGCATTGCTTGGATGGAGGCTAATTAGCAGTAGAACCCACCCTACTCCTAATTAGCAGTAGAACCCACCCTACTCCTAGTAAATAGCAACTTCGTTCCTCGTTCCCAGCTCAATCTGGGAACGCCTGAAAGGAGGCGTTCCCTCCTTTTGTGGAACCTATTACATTGTGCGGTGGGTTCCCCTGGGAGGGGAACCCACCCTACTCCCTGAAAGGAGGCGTTCCCTCCTTT
>Ga0185317_100320_pt1 | contig 13700 bp, 8 predicted proteins | sample DevilsHole_FD_128020 | JGI IMG/M metagenome (GOLD analysis project Ga0185317, IMG submission 128020) | Groundwater microbial communities from Devils Hole, Nevada to study Microbial Dark Matter (Phase II) - Devils Hole (SPADES assembly)... | ecosystem: Environmental > Aquatic > Deep subsurface >...
GGACGCGAGCTCATCTTCAGGCAGTAAACCTTTCACCCAAGGGCACATCGGGTCTTAGCAGCCGTTTCCAGCTGTTGTCCCCGACCTGAAGGCAGATTCTCACGCGTTACTCACCCGTCCGCCACTAGGGATTTCTCCCCCGTTCGACTTGCATGTGTTAAGCAGACCGCCAGCGTTCATCCTGAGCCAGGATCAAACTCTCCATATTGAATTAAGAGTTTGTATCTTTCGTTTTGTCTTCGGGTTGCCCCCAAAGACTGATTTCTTTTGACGAGGATTGAATATTAAGCTTTGGCTTTCAAACTATTGGTTTTTCTTGGTTCGGGCGTGTCTTCGGGGCGCTCCCCTGACACTCTATTAATCTAACATCACCGCTTTCAGCTTGTCAAGCATTTTTCCGAATTTCCTCGAAGTTTTTTTCACCGGCCTTTCACAGGAGAATGAATCACCTCTGGCTCTTCGGCAGCGCTGTTATTTAGAAACACATACTATTCCTGGGGACTGAGCGAGCGGAACCTAAATTTTTCCTGCGGCTCACATATCTCGCCAGCCTCCCACCGGCTAGTGGTGTGCGCCCAAAACATTACCAACAGCTCAAAAGTCTGAGCGTGCTTTCTGGCTTTCAAACTATTGCTTTTTCCTGGTTCGGTGCGCCAACAGACCCAAACGCGAACGCTGGTTTTTTTGACGCTTTACCAATCTAACAGATAAATCCCGCTTCGGGAGAAACGCCACCGAATTTTTTGGTACGGATAACCCTACTTTTTTTGTACGGTTGAGGGAGTGGCGGCGGCAGAGCGGGCCATAACCCAGCGCGGGTGCTGTCGCAGACGGGAGGCGGGCCACCGGCAGCCCCACCGCCACCCCAGCTGCCACAGCCCACCGAGCAGCGTTCTTGGGCTAAAGCCCAACTACAAACATGCAGCCCCAACGGGCCACCAGCGGGACATCTCGGAAGCGAATTTTCTATTATCCGGTAGAACACATATATACAAAACAGGTCTAAACTCGGAATTATTTGAAAATCATTTAATCGTAAACTGTAAAATTGCTCGCGTTATCCAGCCGCACCGGCAGGATTGTTCATGTGCTGGACGTGTGCAATGGGGATAGTAGGGTGCGTTCCGCAGGGAGGAACGCACCCTACAGCCTGAATGTTTTAAGCTTCACACAGAGGGATCAGAGGAAAATTTGTGACGCAAGGAGGGCAATGGGGTCAAAGAATGTATCGGCTGTACTGCCGGTGGGAAAAGCTTTCTCCCTCAGCAGAGTCTTGCAAGCCTGCATCCTCTTAGGAGGGAGCTTGGTTTTGACAATTGGCATTTCCCTGTCTCAGGGTGCGGTTTCCGTGAGTTGGGCCCAGCTGTGGCAAGCCTTGCAGCACAAAGGCGATCCGATTTACCAGACTATTATCTGGGATCTGCGGCTGCCTCGGACAATGGCGGGGCTGACGGTTGGGGCGGCGTTGGGAATGTCGGGTGCCCTGCTCCAGGGTATGCTGCGCAATGGACTCGCCGATCCCTTTTTGCTGGGGATTTCTGCCGGCGCGGGTTTGGTGGCAGTGGGGCTGGTGACTTTGGGCGTGTTTGCCGCTTGGGTGCCGGTGGCAGCTTGGGCCGGTGCGGTGCTGACGGCGGCGCTGGTCTATTTTCTGGCTCGCACTCGCGGCGGCATTGCGGTGGAACGGCTGGTTTTGGGCGGCGTTGCGGTGAGCTCCCTATTTGGCGCTATTCAGTCAACTCTGCTGCTGCTGGCGGATGATGGCAGGGTTCAGGTGGCCCTCAACTGGCTGATTGGCAGTCTCAACGGACGGGGCTGGTCAGAAGTTACGGTGGCTGCTCCTTATATTGTGGCGGCGCTCCTGGGCGGCTGTCTGCTGGCGCGGTCGGTTAATGTTTTAAATTTGGGGGACGATCTGGCGGTGGGGCTGGGGTTCTCTTTGCTGCGAGCTCGCCTTTTAATTGGGGCAGTGGCCACCCTGCTGGCTGCCGGTGCGGTCAGCGTCGCCGGCTTGATTGGATTCGTGGGGCTGGTGGTGCCTCACGGCGTCCGGCTGCTGGTGGGCGCGGACTACCGCTGGGTTTTGCCGCTTTCAGCCGTTGGCGGCGCTTTTGTGCTGACTTTTGCTGATATCCTGTCTCGCTTGGGGGCGGTGGAGCTGCCGGTGGGTTCTGTTACGGCACTGCTAGGATCTCCTTTGTTTGTCTGGTTGCTATCGAGTCGTTCTGGTTCCAGAAATTTCTAATCATGCCTTTAGAAGCTCAAAATCTTGCCGGCGGTTACAGCGCAAAGCCAATTGTTCAGGAAATTGACTTCACTCTCGGCGCGGGCGAGTGGCTGAGTTTGGTGGGCGCGAACGGTTCGGGCAAGTCCACTGTGCTCAAACTCCTCAGCCGCATCTTGCAGCCTGTGGGGGGTGCGGTTCTTTTGGATGGGAAAGCGATTCACAGCGAGCCGGCACAGTCTGTGGCGCGAAAACTGGCTCTGTTGCCGCAACAGCAAGCGATTCCGGCTGGGCTGACGGTGCGCCAGCTGGTGAGTCTGGGGCGCTCGCCCCACCAGCCTTGGTGGCAGTGGGAATTGAATGTCGAAGATCGGGCATTAGTTGAGGAGGCGATCTCGCAGACGGGGCTGGAAGACTTCAGCGAGCGTCTTGTGGAGCAGCTTTCGGGCGGGGAGCGCCAGCGGGCTTTTCTGGCGCTGGCGCTGGCGCAGTCTCCGCGAGTGCTACTTTTGGATGAGCCGACGACTTATCTGGATATTCACTACCAGCTGCAACTGCTGGAACTGCTTAAAGAGCTGAACCGGCAGCAAGGGCTGTCGATTATCACTGTGCTGCATGAGGTAAACTTAGCAGCGCGGTACAGTTCGCGCATCGCCCTCCTCAAGCAGGGGCGTCTTTGGGATATCGGCACGCCGGCAAGGGTTCTCACTCCGGAAAATCTGGCTCAGGTCTTTGATGTGGAAGTTATCGTTATGGATACGCCTGTTGGGCTGCAAATTTTTCCGGTTGCTCCTTGTGAAGTTACTTCAGATTTACCTGTTAGCGCTCTTTGAAAACAGCTGTTTGAACTCGGAGATTTTTTTATGTTTCGTCGCTGGATAGCAGCCGGTGTTACACTGTTATTGAGTTTGGTTTTGGTGGCTTGCGCCGCAGCCACCAACCAGCCAGAAAGCACCGCTCAAAAGGTAGCCTCTAGGGTTGTCTCTCTGACTTCGCTCACTTCTGATATTGTCGCAAATCTGGATAAAACAAAACTTGCTGGCATTGGCGGCAGCCGTTTGCTGGATAAGGACGCGCGATTTAAAGACATTCCGCGAGTCAGTCAGGGGCAAACTCCACCCAGTTTGGAAAAGATCGTGGCTCTCAAACCTGATTTGGTGGTGGTTAATGAAGAGTTTCACGCTCAACTTCTGCCCAAATTGAAAGAGTTGAAGATTGCCACGCTTTCGACTAATATTAAAAAATGGGATGACCTGGGGGCAGTTACTGAAAGGGTGGCTCGCTCGATCGGTGCTGACCCCGCCCCACTTTTGGCGCGATATCAATCTTTTTTGGGAAAACCGGCAGCCGAATCCCCATCCACACTGTTGCTGGTGAGCCGGCAGCCAATTCTGGCACCGAATAAAAACAGTTGGGCGGGGGATTTGCTGGAGAAATTTGGTGCGAAAAATTTGGTGGCGGACTTGCAGGGTAAAAGCCCTGTGGGCGGGTATGTGACGCTCTCGCCTGAAAAAGTCTTGGAAGCCAATCCTGAGGTGCTGTTAGTTGTGGATATGGGGCAGGGGATTTTGGAGGAGTTCAAGTCGGAGCCTTTCTGGAGTAAACTGAAAGCGACTCAAAATAACCGGGTGTATGTTTTTGACTACTTCGGGTTGGTGAATCCTGGCAGTATCGACAAGATTGAAGAAGCTTGCAAGCAGCTTGGAAAGGTATTTCGTAAAGTGTAGAAAGCGCCCGTCGCGTTTCTATTTGAGTATGAATCCCGATGAGGCCGGTTATTTATCACCGGCTTTGCGAACTGAGTATATGCCAGAACCCCGGTTTCTTTAAGAAACCGGGGTTCTTAAATTTACACGAGGGGCATTGCTGACCCTCTGATTCTCCACTTTATATGCTTGACAAAAGCTAGCAGATGTGCTAAGCACGCCAGCTTGCCTTATGCCCGATGTCCTATGTCCAATGGGCAATTCTTTGGAGTGCCCCTTGCGCTGCGCCGAGCCGGTGCCTTATACTGCAAGTAAGCACTTGCATGACAAACATGGATCGTACCTCGGAAAAAACCCAACAAACCCGGACTCGTCTGCTGAAAGCAGCTGCGGAAGTTTTTGCCCGAGCGGGGGTAGCGGGGGCGACAACCAAGGAAATTGCCCGTGTTGCCGGCGTCAATGAAGTGACGCTATTTCGGCATTTCCACAGCAAAGATGAGCTGCTGGGTGCGGTTGTCGCGCAGGCTACAGCTTTGCAAGTAGAAGCCCTGGCTCACCAAGAGGAGTGGACTCAGAACTTAACTGAGGATCTCAGGCACTACGCATCGCTGTACAACAGCATGCTGGAAGAGCACGAAGCCCTAATCCGGACATTCATCGGAGAAGCGAAGCGCCACCCGGAAGCGGCGAACCGGATTATCGCGGAAGCAGTCATACCCCTGCGCGAAAAGCTGGTGGCTTACCTGCGCAAAGCTCAAAAGCGGGGTGACGTGCGCGAGGATATCGACTTGAAACCGGCAGTGGATCTGTTTACCGGCATGCTGCTCGCCGGCATGCTGCGCCGCAATGCAACCCCAACCTCACTAGGCTACAGTCGCGAGAGCTACATCGAGACTTGCGTCGGTGTTTTCGTGCGCGGGATTAGCACTTTGCCAGCCAACACTACAAGTACAGACAAGCGCGATGAAGACCAACACAGCTGTTGAATCTAAAGTCAAATCCGAGTCAGCGCCGTCTCCCGCTAGCCAGCCGGCTCTGCGGAAGGAAGGTGAGAGCGAATACCGGCCTGAAAATCAGCCAGAGGGAGACGAATCTAAGCCAGAGGGGGAAACAGCCGGTGAAGCGAAAACAAAACCGTCTCTCTTCAACCGGCACCGGTGGCTGCTGGCGGTTGTGGGAGCGAGCGCTCTGGCTTTTGGAGGTGTTTCCGGATGGCGGTGGTGGCAATTTCAGCACACACACGTTTCCACGGACAACGCGCAAATTGAAGGGCACATCTCTCCGGTCGCGCCAAAAATTTCAGCGACGGTTAAACAGGTGCTGGTCAAGGAGGGCGAACTCGTCAAAGCTGGGCAGACTCTAGTTATTTTGCAGGACGAAGACCTGCAGCTAAAAATCCAGCAAATGGAAGCGAATCTAAACGCAGCCAAGGCCCAGTTAAAAAGTTCGGCGGACACCGTATCGCTCACCGCCAATACCAACACGACTCAAATTCAGCAAGCTGAGTCGAATTTGGAAGCGCAACAAGCTGCGGTTGTTGCAGCTGAAACCAACGTCAAGCAAGCGGAATCCGAAAGGAAAGGAGCGGAAGCTCAGTTGCAGCAAGCGGAATTGGGCGTGAGTGCGGCCAAATCGCAATTGGAGGGGGCAGTCGCAGCCGTCGAGGCTCAGCAAGCAAGAATCCGGCAAGCTGAATCAGGCGTGAGCGCCGCCCGCGCTAAGGTTGCCCAAGCTGAGACAGAAGTCACTAGAACACAAACGGATTTGCAGCGCTATGAATTCCTGTTCCAGCAGGGGGCTATTCCGGCTCAGCAGCAAGACACCGCACGAGCTGCTTTCAACACAGCCCGAGCTAATTTGACGGTGGCGAATGAAGGAGTTGGGCAGGCAGAAGCTCAAGTGAATGACGCGCGAGCTCAACTGCAGCAAGCGCAAGCTCAGGTGAAGAGCGCCCAGTCTCAACTGCAACAAGCTGAAGCTCAGGTTGACAGTGCCAGATCGCGACTCCAGCAAGCCGAAGCTCAGGCGGATAATGCGCGAGCTCAAGTGCAAAAGTCAGTGGCACAAGCAGACGTCTCTCGCTCCCAGGTTGCGGAAACGAAAGCTTCAACTCAAAAAGTGGTTGTGCAGCAGGATCAAACTGAGAGCGCTCAAGCTCAGGTGAAACAAGCGGAAGCCGCTTTGGCTTTAGCTCGCCAGCAGTTGGAATATACCACGATTAAGGCACCCGTTACCGGCTATGTCGGGCAGCTGAAGGGGGAAGTCGGTCAGAAAGTTCAGCCCGGACAGCCAGTTCTGGCAGTAGTTCCCCTGGAGACGGAAGCAATTTATGTGCGAGCGAATTTTAAGGAAACGGAGTTAAAAGATTTGCGGGTGGGACAACCGGCAGAAGTGCGCGTGGATGCCTATCCGGGGGAAGTTTTTCGAGCAAAAGTTGAGGGTATAAGTCCGGCGACTGGCGCTCAATTTGCGCTGCTGCCTCCCGACAATGCTACGGGGAATTTCAATAAAGTGGTGCAGTGGCTGCCGGTGCGGTTAAGTTTTTTGCCGGATGCCGATCCGCAGCACAAACTGCGAGCCGGTTTTAGCGTCTATGTCACGGTGAATACCGCTGCTATTGAGAAAGGCCAGTAGATGGCTGTCGAGCTGTAATATTTTAAGCATGCCGCCCAAAATGAACCGAAAATTAAGACCCCGCAAAAATATCAAGAGACCGGGTTTCTTGAAGAAACCCGGTTTCTGCTCCTGTAGTAACTATTCCCGCATATTTATTTCCGATGGCTAAAAGTTTTAATGGCTCTAATCCTGATAACAGTAAACGAGTAGATCACGCAAAAATTCATGTTTCAAGTGTTAGTAAGTCCGGTTATATTACCGGCCCTCTAAAGTGGGCAATCGCTTTGACAGCTGCCTTGGGAGCGATTCTGGAAGTGATCGACACCAGCATCGTCAACGTGGCGCTGACTGACATGCAAGCGAGTCTGGGCGCAACCGTGAGTGAAATTGCCTGGGTTGTGACTGGCTATGGAATTGCCAACGTCATCCTGATTCCTTTGACTGCTTGGCTGGGAGATTACTTCGGGAAGAAAACTTACTTTATCTTTTCTTTAGTGGGCTTCACGATTGCTTCGGTGATGTGCGGTTTGTCTTTTAACCTGCCGTCGCTGATTTTTTCGCGCATTCTGCAAGGGTTGTGCGGAGGGGGATTGCTTGCCAAAGGTCAAGCAATTCTCTTCGAGACGTTTCCACCCCACGAGCAAGGTGTGGCTCAGGCTGTGTTTGGCGTTGGGGTGATTGCTGGCCCAGCAATTGGCCCAACCTTGGGGGGATACCTCACCGATACGATGGGTTGGCCCTGGATTTTTTACATCAATCTTCCCTTTGGAATATTGGCAACCGTCATGGCTTGGCTATTTTTGCCCCCGAATAAAATCAAGGACAGCCAGCACAGCACAGCGGTCGATTGGTGGGGAATTGGGCTGTTAGCGGTTGCAGTTGGCAGCTGGCAAACTTTCTTAGAAGAAGGTCAAAAAGAAAGCTGGTTTGAATCTCGTTTCATCACCACTCTGGCGGTGGTTGGCGCTATCACACTCGGGCTGTTTATCTGGCGCGAACTCACCACAAAACATCCTGCGGTTGACTTGCGGGTGCTGCGTCACCGATCTCTTGCGGCTGGAAGCATTTACTCTGGAATTCTCGGTATGGGGCTTTACGGAGCGCTCTTTGCGGTGCCCATTTTCGCTCAAAGCGTGCTTCACTTTACCGCGACTCAAACGGGCTGGTTACTCGCTCCCGGAGCCTTAACCTCAGCAATTGCGATGATACTGTTGGGTAAGATATCGACTAAAATTGATGCCAGAATTTTAATTGGTTGCGGTGCGGTAGGAAATGCCTTAGTTATGTTTCAGCTGGCAAATATCAATCCTCAGACAGGGACGGACGAGCTATTTTGGCCCCTGCTCGATCGCGGTGGGGTTACAGTGCTGATGTTTCTCCCTTTGAGTTTGGCAACTTTGGGATCGCTTCCCAAAAAAGATATCTCGGCTGGGTCTGGTTTTTACAACCTGACTCGCCAATTAGGGGGCAGTATCGGCATTGCGGCACTCACCACCTTGCTCGCTCAGCGGGAGGCTTTCCATCGAGCGGTGCTGCTCGCTCATATGACTCCTTATGACATCGCAACGAATCAGCGCCTCAACTTACTAACTGGGGCGCTCCAGAGTCGGGGAATGGATGCTGTCACGGCGCACCAGCAAGCTCTTACCTTAATGAGCCAGACCGTCAGCATACAAGCCGCAGTTCTATCTTTCGCAGACATTTTTCGGGTGGTAGGAGTTGCCTTTCTCTGTTCGATGCCTCTGCTGATATTTTTGGGTAAAGGTCGTGCGGGAGCCAAAGCGCCACCTGCTCACTAATATTGAGGGCATGGGGCATGGGGCATGGGGCATTCCCTCGTTCCCAGGATCTGTCTGGGAACGCCCTCGGTCGGCTCTGACTTGAAAAGGTTTGTAGTTGGGCTGCACGCCCTACCGAGGACAGGCGCTCTGGCCTGTCCTACGCCTTATATTTGTTTCCTCGTTACGGGACTCTGACTTGAAAATAGTCTTGTAGGGGCTTGCGCCCCCGTGCTCGCCCCGCCAGCTGCGACAATTTTCATTGGTGGCGGTGTGCGCAGTTCCGAAGTGACTGCCTCCTTTCAAGGGAAAAGCAGGTTAAAAGCCTAACAGCTTATGAATTCGGCATATTTAATGGGGTGTCACCGGCAGCTCTGCCCAGCTCACTTCGCAATATATCCTGTTGCTGAGAGTTTTGCAGGAGAATGCCGACATGATTGTTAAATATCTCCATATACCGGAGATCCCTTTCATTGAAACTAGCTTTGAAGCAGTCCGGGGCTGCAGGCCATTTAGATCGGTTATATTCTGGAAAATTGCCCGGTTTGCGCTTGTTGAGCAATTGCGTCACGCCGAGAAGCTCCTGGCCATCAAAACTCAACACCGGCATGCACAGCAAGCTGCAGGTGCGATAGCCGGTTTCCCGGTCGGTTTTTTTGGCATTCTCAGCACCTTCGCACTCGTACAAGTCAAAGGGAATAATAACCGGCTGGCGGGTTTGGGCGACAATGCCTGCGAAGCCAACCCCAATCTCACACCGCAATTCCCCCACTCTGGGGAGTTCCGTCCACAAATCTCCCCGCTCGCGATCGAACAGCCAAAGGGTGCTGCGGTCGGCATTCGTGAGTGTTTTTGCCTCCTCCATCACCCGCTGGAGTATTTCTTTTGGATTACCGCTGCTCTGGCTAACTGAATTTAGCGCTGAAAATAGCGCTTCTGTCGCTCGCTGTCCCTGAATGTTTCGGATTTCTTTATGAAAAGATTGGAACCCTTCCAAAACGGGTATAATTGAGTCAGCGCGACTTGTCAGCCGCTCTTCGTCCGCACAGGTAAATCCCTGAGGGTCAATTTGTTCGGAGAGAGGCGCACCGGCACTCCGGGGGGAGTTTAATTTATTTAGCGCCTCCACAACAGCTACGACATCATCTTGCTGGTTCACTAGGGGAAAGAGTAACAGATTGTAAATAGTGTAGCTGCAAAATTGACCGGCAGCCGCTTGCAGGAGGGAGGGATTATTTTCCCAGCCGCCTGCCGGTACAGCGAGCGACTTTATGGATTTTGACGCGACAATTTCAGCCGCGAACCCTCGATTAGCGGGAAGGGAAATTTCTGTGGGTGCGCTCCCTTCTTCTACCGCAATCAGCGACCAAAGTTCGTCTCCCTTACCATCCAGCAGGAAAATCGCTGTGCGGTCAGCTTCTAATATTTTAGAGACAGAGATAGTCAGGAAATTCAGCATGTTGAAAAGAGCGGTGTACAGCGTTTCATCACTCCGGTCGCCGGCTGCATTAATCAGCATGGCCAGAGTGTTGCGGACAGCTTCCTTGGGCTGTATTTCCGCAAGCCGCTTCAGGTCTTCGTGAGTTTTGGCGTACTGGAGGATAACTCCGACTCGCTCATTGAAAACCTGCATGGATTGCCGGTCGTTTTCGTCAAAGCTAGCTTTGAATTGTTCGGGCGCTTTGGGCCATTCAGCCGGTTTGTAGGTGGGGAAAACTCCCGGTTTCCGTTTGTTGAGCAATTGCGTGACGCCGAGCAACTCGCCTTCGGGATTGAACACCGGCATGCACAGCAAGCTGCAAGTGCGGTAGCCGGTTTTCCTGTCTGTTCCTTTGGCGGTTTCCGAATAGGGATGGTCGTACAAGTCAAAGGGAATAATCAGGGGTTTGCCGGTTTCAGCAACTTTGCCGGCAATGCCGGCATTCCGGGGAATGCGGATTTCGTTCAAGGTGCCGTCCGCCATCGGGATTTTTGTCCACAGTTCGCCCCGATCTTCGTCTAAAAGCCAAAGCGTGCTGCGATCGGCGCTCATCAGTTTTTTGGCAGCATCCATCACCCGCTGGAGGATTTCTTTGGTATCCAAACTGCTCTTGTCAAGAGAGCGGGTGGCTTCTGCGAGCGCCGCCGTCGCCCGAAGTTTCTTGGTGGCTTTGTAAGAGGACTGGCAGATTTCCAGAATCCGCCGAATCGGAGGGACAAATTGAGCCAATCGCTCTTCGTCTTCTTTGGTAAAGCCTTTTCTGTCAATTCTCTGCGAGAGTTTCCCCTGCGGACTGTCAGGCTGTTTCAATTTGTTGAGTAACTGGACAACAGCAACCACCTCTCCGGTTTCCGTCAAGAAAGGGAAAGCCAGCATATTATAGGTGCGGTATTGATATTTTTTGTCGAACTCTTTGACGAGACAAGCTCGCGCATCTTGGTAAACCTTAGCCGGGATATTAATAAGTTTATGAGTGGCGGCGACTTGACCGGCAATCCCCTCTCCGACTCGCAGCTGAATATCTAGGAATTCACCACCTTGATTTTCAGCAACAAGCGACCACAGCTCAGTCTTGCCTTCATTCAGCAAAAAGATAGTGGCGCGATCCGCACCGAGTAAATCTCCCACCTGCAAGGTGATATCCCGCACTACCTCATAAAGAGCTTGGTCGGAAATTTTCCCTTCAGCGACATTGGCGAGCTGAGATACCAACAGTTTGGTTTCTAATTCAGCTAGGGTTTGGAGAAACTCGGAGTCGCGGGGGTGGGGATCGGGCTGGATAGCAGCCAGCGTCTTTTTAACCCACTGCGGGTTAAATACGGACTGGTAAATGCGATTGCCAACTTTTAACTCGCCCTGGTGCTTGACTGCTAAACCTGACAGCCGCAGTTCCATCTGTTCTGGACTGTCATCAGCTGGAACACCTCCCTGTCCCACGATTTGCTGGTACAGCTTCAAAAGCTGAACGCGGCGCTGCTCGCTGCGGAGAAGCCGGTCGCGAATCGTTCTCAAATGCTCTGGCTCGTCTTGGCTCTCCCAATTTTCAATGACGCGAGTTCGCACCAAATTTTCCACCCATTCCGCTTCAAAGCCAGCCGGTGGCGACTCCTCTGAATCTACAATCATTTTACATAGCTTCTGAGTCAGGAAAGGCTGTCCGCCTGTCCATAACAGCACGGCTTGCAGCAATTCTTTGTGGTTGTTTGATTTTACTTTTAGCCCCTCAGATACCGGTTCAGATTTATTTAATTGAAAGCCAGCTAGCTCGATAGCTTGTCCAAAATTGAAAGGCGGGCTGTGGTCTTTATCTCTAATTAAATCCGAGGGTGAGGCAACTCCTAATATCGCAAAAGTCAGGCGGTTGTATTCTGGCTGGTCTGCGCGATTGCTGTGGCAAGCCCGAATCAGGCCGAAAAAATCGCTGACCGAGAAGGGCAATCTGAGGACGCTATCAATTTCATCCAAAAAAATGACAATCTCTTTGTCCAACATCGAAGGATCTGTCAGGAGGACATCTTTGAGAAAGATCCCCAATCGCTTGATAGGGGAGAGGGATTTGTACTTGCGCCACCAGCAGTCAAAACCGCCTATCCTGTCAAAGAGGTTAAAACTGTCGGCTAAGCTATAAGTTAAGCTCCCATAAAACTCATTTCTAGTGATGTCCGGGCTAATGATTTCTGTCATGTCAATAGCGGCGCAGACAGCACCTGCTTCCTGAAGTCGCCCCATTGTCTGCACAAGCAAACTCGACTTGCCCATTTGCCGGGAGTTAAGGACGTAACAAAATGTCCTGGCTTTCAAATAGTTATAAAGGTCGTCATCAGCCTGACGCCAGACATAGGTAAGGGCGTCTGCCGGCAGGCAACCTCCAACTTTATATTCGTAAGGTGAATGAGTCATGGTGCCATTTTTACATTTGTAATAGTATCTCGTTACCTCGTTCCCAGCCTCAGGCTGGGAACGGGAGTGTAGAGGCTCAGCCTTGAAAATGTTTGTAGTTGGGCTTTAGCCCAATCGGCGGTCATCGTAGGAGCGCCGAAATTTTTACATAATTATATCGGCTCACTTAACCGCCGGCAAATCCCCGAATGGCCTCAAAGTAGGGGGACTTCCCTTGTTTGGAGATGCCGGCGATCGTTAAGGTGTTGTGATTGCCGCGAGGAATCAGGACAAGCTGTTTCTTTTGTGCGGCGGATCTGCGGTAAAGTTCTTGCGCCTGGGCGGGAGGAATCAGGGAGTCTTCTTTCCCGTGTATAATTAGAGTGGGGATTGGGATTCTGCTGATTTTAATGCTGTTGGCAAACCCGTCGCGCTTTTCGTCCAATTCGTTCACCGGCATCCCCAGACGCTCTAAAAGTGTCTTTGTTTCGGCAAAGCCGCTCTCGACGATTAGCCCCGCCAGTTTGTCGGCTGCGTGCACAGCCACTTCAAAAGCGGCGGCACTTCCCAGACTTCTGCCCATAACATAAAGTTCCTTTGGTGCGAGCCGGTTGGAGTGGAAGATGCGGTCAGCTGCTAAGAATATTTTTAGCGCATCGCACAGAAGATTGCTAGCTGTCGGCGTGCCGTCGCTCGCGCCATAGCCCCGGTAATCGATCGCCAGAAAGGTGATGCCCATCTGGATGTAAAAATCGGCAAAGGCATCATAGTCAGCGGCAATTTCTGCATGGCCATGAAAGAAGAGAATTGCCGGGGAATTGGGAAGAGCTGGGTACAGCCATCCCCTGAGAAAAACTGCCGGTTCCACTTCCACGGCAACCGGGCGCGTTTTTGGATCTAAGGGTTCAAAACTGTTATTCCCTTTGGGATGGAACAGCACTCGCAAAACTTCTGGCTGGTCGAGAAAGCGATGAGTCATATAGTTTTGATGGGATATTTTTATTGCGTGCGAGACGAGTTATTAATATAACTCAAGTTGCTACCTACAAGTATAAGCATTTATAACCCCCCAAACCCCCCTTAAAAAGGGGGGATTTGAGGATGTCCCCCCCCCTTTTTTAGGGGGGGCTAGGGGGGTATCTGACCTGACTCACAGGTAAGTAGCAACTTGAGTTAATATAATGAACCGCCCCCGTGAAGGGACGCCAAGAGAGAGGGGGAGGAATTATTTTTTTGGGGTGGGTGGGGTAAGGCTACAGGGAGAGTGGGGAAGCGTTTAAGAGATCGCTGCCAAGCCAGCGCTGGCGGAAATACTGCCGGTACAAGTCGTAAGCGACTGTGACCTGATTGCCAAGCAAGCGCACCAGTCCCATACTGTTTAATTTGTAAGCGATAGCCGGCATCAGCTGCACTGGAGAATCGGTTTCAACAACTTGTTTAAAGGCTGAGGCTAATTCGGGATGCTGTTCTAAATGCCGCAGGTGCTGTCGCAGGTGGTTGGCATAGATTCCCGTTTC
>Ga0185317_100321_pt1 | contig 13611 bp, 10 predicted proteins | sample DevilsHole_FD_128020 | JGI IMG/M metagenome (GOLD analysis project Ga0185317, IMG submission 128020) | Groundwater microbial communities from Devils Hole, Nevada to study Microbial Dark Matter (Phase II) - Devils Hole (SPADES assembly)... | ecosystem: Environmental > Aquatic > Deep subsurface >...
GCATCTATTGACAAATCAAAAAAATCGGCAAAGCGAGTTGAGCCGTGATGGGATGTGCCGGTGCCGGTTAATCTCAAGAATCAAGTTCGGTTGCGGTTTGGCTTCTGAAGAGAGTTGACAGGGTAGACCGGCTCATGGTAGGATTCAGGCATCACATCTTTATAATCGAGTGTTGGCAATTATAAAAATTAGGCATAGATTACCATTATAAAAATAGTCTACCAGCACCGGGGGGAAAAAGATAGTACCCCTCACCACTCCCGCACCGGCATCTATTGACAAATCAAAAAAATCTCTAAAGCGTGCGTCAGCCTTGAGGAGAGGATGTGCCGGTGCCGGTGAATCTCAATCCGCCACAGGGGGATGGTGCCGGTTAATCTTAATTGTCAAGTTCGGTTGCGGTTTGGCTTCTGAAGAGAGTTGACGGGGTAGGCCGGCTCGTGGTAGGATTCAGGCATTACATTTTTATAATGGAGTGGTGGCCATTATAAAAATTGGGCATAGATTACCAATATAACAATAGTCTACCACGGGAGTGGGAAAAAAGATAGTACCCCCCACCACTCCCGCACCGGCATCTATTGACAAATCAAAAAAATCGGCAAAGCGAGGTGAGCCTTGGGGAGGGGATGTGTCGGTGCCGGTTCATCTCAATTGTCAAGTTCGGTTGCGGTTTGGCGAGGAAGAGAGTTGACGGGATAGACCGGCTCGTGGTAGGATTCAGGCATCACATCTTTATAATGGAGTGGTGGATATGCTAAAATTTAGGCACAGATTCCCATTATAAGAAGAGTATACCACGGGAGTGGGGAAAAAGATAGTACCCCCCACCACTCCCGCACCGGCATCTATTGGCAAATCAGAAAAATCGGCAAAGCGTGCGTCAGTCAGAGGGGGATGTGCCGGTTAAGTTCGGTTGGGGGTTGAGGGGGAAGAGAGTTGACAGGGTAGACCGGCTCGTGGTAGGATTTAGGCATCACATCTTTATAATGGAGTGTGGGCATCTGGAATGGAGATGATTCCAGAGGAACTTTATGGGGGGAATCAGGGCGAGCTTATCTGCGAGCCAAATAATAGAGGGAATGCCGGTGCAATGTACCGGAAATATTACCTTCTGCTCAAAGAATGAATTCAGTGCAAACTTTTATGAGTGGATCACAATCAGCAGAACAGCCTATCTGGGTGCAAGACAGGGATACGGTTATCGCCAAGAGTGCCGATAATCAGTGGCGCTACCAAACGCCTCCAGATTATTCCCGCACCAATGAATTTATCAAAAAAGAGAGCCTGTACAGCCACCTTGAAGGATCTTTAGAGGCAATTGTACAAAACTTGGTAATAACCTTCGAGATGGAGGCATCCTACAAGACAAACCCCCAGCAGTGGCTGTCAGTTGCTGCCGACAAGTTTCGCATGATCACGAACGGCGGTCCGCCACACACTGCAGAAGATATAGTAGCCGTTGGAACCTACAACCTATTTCTCGGAGAGTCACAGCATTATAGCTCGAGAGCTGAAACCTTTGAATCATCAGCCAACATCTTCACCCAGGCATTTCCCAACGGATTTCTCTGGGAAGTCATCGAAGTTATTTCAGGACAGCCAAACGTTACCTTCAAGTGGCGTCACTGGGGAACATTTAGCGGACATTACAAAGAACACGCACCAACAGGAGAAACGGTAGAAGTCGTCGGAGTCAGTATTGATCGCGTCACGGATGACTTGAAGATTGAATCCTTGGAACACTATTTTGACACCAGTTCATTCTTAGGCAAATTAGCAACAGGTTGCCCCTTCCACTCTCAAAAAAGCACAGATGTGACGCCATAAAACTTCTATAACAGGGGCGTTAAACCGGGAAAAGCCGCCGTGCCGGCGGAAAGCGCGTTTCGCCCCCAATTGCCGGTTAAAGACGCCACAAAAGGCATTCGTACTGAAGTACTGAGAAACCGGGTTTCTCAGTTATACTTCATCCAGCTGAAAACCCCTATATTTGCCGGCACCGGCACGCATCCGAGGAATATCTTCAGCTTTGACATAACATTCACAAACCCGCCCCCTATCCCAGGGATAATATCACTAGCTCGAATCTGCCAACAGCAGCCCCAAGAGTTTTCCCTGTCCCCTCACCGATACGCGACGCAAAAACCAGAATTCAGCAGACAAATATCCCCCCTCGGTAAAAGCACTGACGCAGCGAGTAAAAGAGAACACCAGTCACAAGCAAGCGTTGAGTGACTTTTCTCCCCCTCTCCCCTCTTCCTTGGCATTACTTCACGGGGGCGGTTCGTTAGTATAGAGTACACCGGCACCCGCCAGCGAGGTGCCAGTGCGGTTTTATAGCAGTAGTCATATTGCTTAGGACATTAATGATATGGCGTATGGCACATGGCGCATGGCGCATGGCACATGGCGCATAGCACATGGCGCATGGCAAAAACTCTCAGCTTTTGCCCAATGCCCTTTTGCGTTCTGGCCATGCATGCGTGATGCCCAATAGCAGCGATAAAATTGGGATACCGCCAAACTGATCAACCAATTCCCTGTAAATAAAAATCCCGCTCGCTTTCATTGGAGCGGGGTTGGGTTGTGGTGTGAGGAGTGAACATATAACTGTCACTATAATAAACTATACTCAACTGCTGTGACAAGAGTGTGACAATCAAATGGCAAAAATGTGTTAAAGCACCGGCACCGCATGGGGGTGCGCGTGTTGGGCGTGCAGCCCAACTACTTTCCTTGGGCTGAAGCCCAACTACTTTCCTTGGGCTGAAGCCCAACTACTTTCCTTTGGGCTGAAGCCCAACTACTTTCCTTTGGGCTTCAGCCCAACTACTTTCCTTTGGGCTGAAGCCCAACTACGAACTTTTGGGCTAAAGCCCAATTCAGTTTTAACCTTGCCAGATCCAGCTGAAGCTGTAATAATAAGAATCTAGGTGCCAGAAGAATGTTCGGCTTTCTTCTGGGAGGTGGACTTTAGACAGACCTTATATGCGTGCACATTTTACCACTCTACTAAGATAGCAAAAGAATCAGCCTCTGTCAAGCAATTTTTTCCTTTTTCTGCTTCTCAGGCTCTAGCTGGGAAGCATCCAGCCGATGGGCAGCATCTGACCGATAATTGAAAAGGCTGCGAGATATCAGTGCCAGATATCAGCGGGCGCACGAACTTCTCAAAAGAGCCATCAGTCTGGAATTGAAACAGCAAGACAATACCGGGAGCGTGCTAAAATAATTGAGAAAAGCCGTTATGTACGAATTGGCTCAAGGCATTCCCAACCTGCCTGACCTAACCCATCCCAATGAGCTAATAGAATTTGGCACCCAAATCCTCAAGGTGGCGCAAAAATTTGCTATACTAGCGATAGTATTAGGAATCACCCTCGCCCTGCTCGGTTGGGCGTACCGGCGCTCAGTCGGTGCCGATGGGGCAACCCTGCTGGGACAGTGGCTCACACGCTACGACATCTTGCTGCGGGCGCTGCCGCATGCGATTCTAGTCCTCACCCTGATGCTGGGGGGATTCTTTCTGTGCTCAACCTTAGCCAACCGCTACCATCACTGGGAACAAGCGCGGGTTGCCAAAGTTGCTGAGCGCGTTGCCGGCGACCGGCTCGAACAACCGGCACCCCAAGTCCGCTACGTCATCCAAGAACCCTACACTTACGACGCCATACTGCGAGGCAAAGTCGTCTCTGTCCAAAAAACCCGAGATGTCAACCGCTTCCTAACACTTGCCGGCTCGCAAATTAAGGTGAAAATTGACCAATTTCCCGACCCGCAAAAGAACGAGCGCCAGATTTACCGGGCAGAATTTAATGCTGAGTACAGAGTGGTTAATTCCCTAAACGAGGGGGAGGATTTTTTCTTTGAAATCAGTCCACCCACCGGCTACTCGCTGCTGCAAAATTTCAAGGTGGAGCGAGATGGGCTGCGCCTGGTGCCGGTGAATCCGGGAGACTACGGCTTTCCCTTGCGCCTGAACCCGGGGCAAGAAACCCGCTTTCTCGTCACCTATCAGGCGCAAGGCGGGCCACGGTGGGTGTACAGTGCCAATGGCCAGCTGCTGTCCAACTTCCGCTTGAGCGTGCTGGCGAACTTCCCGAAGGCGGATTTTGCCAGCGGCATTGTCCCGATCGAGAGCAAGCCAGAGGGAGAGGGGAGCCGGTTTACCTGGGTGTTTGATGACAATGTTTCTGTGCGCAACCCCTTTGGCGTGTTCACATCCACCGGCCCAGTTCGCAACACCGGCATTCTTCCCCGCTTGCTGTTGCTGGCACCGGCGCTGTTCCTGTGGTGGGTGCTGGTGCTGTACTTGTCCCTGCCGCTGAGGCTGCGGGATGTGGCCCTTGCCGGCGGCCTGTTTTTTGCCTGCCTGCTGGCCCTCACCTATCTCAGCAGGCTGATTAATGTCCAGCTAGCGTGGGCCGGGATTTCCCTAGTGCTGCTGGTGCTGGTATGGGGGTTGGGGTCAAACCGGCGGCAGTCCCTAGCCGCAGAGATCGCCACCATTGCCGGTGGAGTTCTGCCGGTTTTGGGATTAATCGTCCCCTACAGTGGGCTCACACTCAGTTTAGCCGGATTGTTCTGCGCCGTCTGGCTAGCAGTGCGCCACTGGTACGGGTGGGATGAAATCGAGCGAATTCTCCCAGACGCCCGCCGGTAGGGCCAGCAAGTGGGGCTGGGCCACACAACCCTGAAAGAAACCGGGTTTCTATGGAAATTTGTTAAGCAATAGGCTGCCGGTGGACGCCAAATCCTACTTAAAAGTATCCTTGAGAACAGTGCGAGCGGCCAGGTGATTGCGGGTGGAGGTGAGAATTTCTGCCTCTCGTTCCAGGCGGGCGGTAGTGTCTTGCATTTCCAGAAGGTCTTGCTGTTCCTTGGGCACGCCGTAAAGGTTGCTGGCCACCCAGTAGGACAGCTCTCTGGGAAGGTTGGGGATGTCTTCCGGCAGTTCAATTTTCTGATCCATCAGTTTAGCGGAGAGACGCACCACATCGCGGAGGAGTTCTTCTACTTCTGCAGCTAGGGATCTTAAGTCCTTGGCCGGTGGCTGGTCTTCGAGCCACTCAACTAAGCCTACGCGATAGGGTTTTTCGCGCACATACTCCAGGACGCGAAACCTTTGCTGGCCAAGTGTCCAGATTTTCATGCGGTCGTCAGGGAGGCGCTGAAACTGCAGGATTTCGGCGCAGCATCCAACTGTGGCAATTTGACCTTGGACGGGATCGACCATGAGAACCCCAAACCTGCGATCCGTTTCCAGAATCGTGTTCATCATGATCCGGTAGCGATATTCAAAGATGTGCAGGGGGAGGGGTCTGCCTGGAAAGAGAACCACTTCCGGCAAGGGAAATAGGGGGAGTTCTCGAACAGCGATCGAGGATGCGGATGCCATTGTCCCTCAGTCAACTAAGTAATTTCGCTTCTGCTTCTACTTTAGCCGATTTTCCAGGTCGAATTCCAACGACAAAGCCCTTTAGATCTCGCTCTAAAGGGCTCAAATGTCGGACCCACGCCAGGGCAAATACATTAAATTTGCAAATGTAAGCTATGCAGCATCTGCAAAATTACTACTTTAAAAAGCCCAATGGCTTGCAATAGCAGCGCCCAGATGCAAATTAGATGTAAAATTATTTAACCGGCAGACTGGGCCGGCACACAAGCACAACGCTGTTACAGCTTGACTTCAATATCCACACCGGCAGGCAGGTCAAGCTTCATCAAGGCGTCAATGGTTTTGGAAGAAGGTTGGTAAATATCGATAATGCGGCGGTGGGTGCGAGTTTCAAAATGCTCCCGAGAATCCTTATCGACGTGAGGGGAGCGAAGCAAGCAATAAATGCGGCGGCGGGTAGGCAGGGGTATCGGACCAATGGCTGTGGCGTTTGTCCGATTGGCCGTGTCTACGATTTTTTCGCAGGAGGCGTCAAGGATGCGGCGGTCATAAGCTTTCAGGCGAATGCGAATTTTTTGCTGCTGTAGTGTGGCCATTTTTTTCAGTTGTCTAGGTTCAGTTCTAGATAAAAAACTGCGAGTTGCTTGCTTGAGAATTGTCCCTTGCCAGTAAGGTAATTTGAACTGACTGCGCACTGGAGCAACCGAGTTTCTCTGGCGGGAAACCCGGTGTCTTTGAAAGGGTGCGCAACTTGTAAACAGAGAAACAATCGGAAGCGGAAAAGCACCTTGACTGGCAGCCGCTTTTCCGCTCCCCAGTGCGAAGCGCCAGCTGTTTTACTTGATGATCTTAGACACAACACCGGCACCGACGGTGCGACCGCCTTCCCGGATGGCGAAGCGCATCCCCATCTCAATAGCGATCGGGTTAATCAGCTCAACCGTCATTTTTATGCGGTCGCCCGGCATCACCATTTCAGCTGCGCTGCCGTCATCAGAGGTAAAGTCGCTGATCGTGCCGGTCACATCCGTAGTGCGGACGTAGAATTGCGGGCGGTAGCCAGGGAAAAACGGCGTGTGCCGGCCACCCTCTTCCTTCTTCAGGATGTACACCTCAGACTCAAACTTGGTGTGAGGGGTGATCGATCCCGGTTTGGCCAGCACCATGCCCCGCTCCACCTCATTCTTTTGAATCCCCCGCAGCAGAAGGCCGACGTTATCCCCAGCCATACCTTCGTCCAGAGTCTTCTGGAACATTTCCACACCCGTCACCGTAGTGGTGCGGGTTTCTTTTATGCCAACCAGCGCCACAGTTTCGCCGACCTTGATCTTGCCGCGCTCAATCCGTCCGGTGGCCACCGTACCCCGACCGGTGATCGTGAACACGTCCTCAACGGCCATCAGGAAAGGCTTGTCAACTTCCCGCTCTGGCGTGGGGATGTAAGAGTCCACCTCATCCATGAGTTTGTAGATGCAATCCACCCACTCATCGTCGCCCCGCTTAGTGCTGGGGGCGGAAGTCATCTTTTCCAGAGCCTTGAGAGCGGAGCCGGCCACAATGGGAATGTTGTCACCGTCGAACCCATAAGAACTCAGCAGCTCCCGGACTTCCAGCTCCACCAGTTCCAGCAGCTCTGGATCGTCGAGCATGTCTTTCTTATTCAAGAAGACGACGATGTTGGGAACCCCCACCTGCCTGGCCAGCAGGATGTGTTCGCGGGTTTGGGGCATGGGGCCATCAGCTGCGGACACCACCAAGATAGCGCCGTCCATCTGAGCCGCGCCGGTGATCATATTCTTCACATAGTCAGCGTGCCCGGGGCAGTCCACGTGAGCGTAGTGCCGATCTTCGGTTTGGTACTCGACGTGAGCGGTATTGATCGTAATCCCCCGCGCTTTTTCCTCAGGCGCGGCGTCAATTTCATCGTACTTCTTGGCTTTGGCCTGACCCAGCGCCGCCAGAGTCATAGTGATAGCGGCAGTCAGGGTTGTTTTGCCGTGGTCAACGTGACCGATCGTGCCAATGTTGACGTGGGGTTTAGTCCGTTCAAACTTTGCGCGTGCCATGAATGATATCTTCCTTTTTCCGATACTTTTTTGCTAACAACCTTTAAGAGGCGCTAACAAATACATAAGCTGAGAGAGTCTCTCAACCAAGGCGTATCAACCAATGCCCGCAGGAAAATCCCATGAGCACTATTTTGAGATCAATCTAGATCCCATTTACCACTTGATAAAGTTAAAGAAACGGGTATCTAAACTCAGGAAGTCCGCCTTTGGTTCTCGGTCTAGTGCCGGCTGCCAATAGCAAAGTATAGCATACTTTGGCAAGCGGCACGCTCTCAAGGGCTGCTGATGGCAGCCTTTGTCAGCTGTCAGATCTCAGCGGTCAGTCGCCAGTTGTTTCTTGCTACTGACGGCTGACTGCTGACTTCTGACTTATTATGCGTTCCCTTTGCTCTTAGCGATGATCGGCTCAGCCACGCTGCGAGGCACCTCTTCGTAGTGGCTGAACTCCATCGTGAAGATACCCCGCCCTTGGGTCTTTGACCGAATGTCGGTGGCGTAGCCAAACATGGTCGCCAGCGGGACTTTGGATGTCACCTTAGCGAGTCCCTGCTCAGTGCTTTGGTTTTCAATCTGCCCCCGGCGGGAGATCAGGTCGCCAATCACGTTCCCGATAAAGTCTTCGGGAACTTCCACCTCAACCTTCATCATAGGCTCTAAAAGAACCGGTGTGGCTTTCATCACTGCCTCTTTCATGGCCATCGACCCAGCGATCTTAAAGGCCATTTCGGACGAGTCCACTTCGTGGAAGGAACCGTCAACCATAGTAGCCTTGATGTCAATCACCGGGTAGCCAGCCAGGATGCCGGACTCGCAGGCTTCTTTCATCCCTTGCTCGGCTGGGGCGATGTACTCTTTGGGCACAGAACCCCCGACAATCTTGGAGACAAATTCAAAGCCGGTTCCGGTATCTCCCGGTTCGACTTCGATCACGACGTGACCGTACTGGCCCTTCCCGCCGCTCTGGCGGATAAACTTGCCTTCCGCTCGCACATGTTTGCGAATCGTTTCTCGGTAAGCTACTTGCGGTGCGCCCACGTTGGCTTCCACTTTGTACTCGCGCAGCATCCGATCCACCAGAATCTCCAGGTGCAGTTCGCCCATACCGGCAATCACCGTCTGGTTGGTTTCTGGATCGACACTGACGCGGAAGGTGGGGTCTTCTTCTGAGAGCGCCTGGAGCGCCTTGGAAAGCTTCTCCATGTCCTGCTTAGTCTTGGGCTCGACCGCCACGGAGATCACCGGCTCGGGAATGAACAGGGACTCCAGGATAATTTGCGAGCTGTCCTCGCAGATTGTATCTCCTGTAAAGGTTTCCTTCAGACCCAGGGCTGCGCCCAAGTCGCCGGCTCGCAGTTCGTCCACCTCAATCCGGTCGTCTGCCTTCAAGACGATCAGGCGAGACACCCGCTCTTTTTTGCCCTTGGTGGAGTTGATCACATAGCTGCCTTTCTTGAGCACGCCGGAGTAGACGCGCACAAAGGTCAGCCGTCCGTAGGGATCTGCCATAATCTTGAACGCCAGAGCTGCCAGCGGCTGGCTGTCATCGGCTCGGCGCTCCGCTGTTTCGCCGGAAGGCAGCATCCCCTGAATCGGCGGAATGTCAAGCGGTGAGGGCAGGTAATCCACCACAGCGTCCAGCATCAGCTGCACGCCTTTATTTTTGAAGGCGGAGCCGCACAGCATCGGCACAATCGTCCCGGCGATCGTGCCTTTGCGCAGCGCAGTCTTGATCTCCTCTTCGGTGAGCTCTTCCTCTGCGAGGTACTTCTCGGTCAGGGCGTCATCCGTTTCTGCCACGGACTCAACCAGCTTCAGCCGGTACTCCTCAGCCAGATCCCGAACCTCTTCGGGAATTTCGGTGTCCTCAATATCGGTTCCGATGTCGTTGGTGTAGATTTTTGCCCGCATGCGCACCAAGTCTACAATCCCCCGGAAACTGTCTTCGCTGCCGATCGGGATTTGGATGGGCACGGCGTTCGCCCGCATCCGGTCGCGGATCTGGCCGTAGACCTTGTAGAAGTTGGCTCCTGTCCGGTCCATCTTGTTGACAAAGGCTATTCGAGGCACCTTATACCTGTCTGCCTGTCTCCATACTGTCTCGGACTGGGGCTGCACGCCCCCCACCGAGCAGAACACCGCGATTACCCCATCCAACACCCGCATGGAGCGCTCCACTTCGATAGTGAAGTCTACGTGCCCCGGAGTGTCGATAATGTTGATCTGATGGTCTTTCCAGCTGGTGCTGATAGCAGCGGCAGTAATGGTAATGCCCCGCTCCCGCTCCTGCTCCATCCAGTCTGTTACCGTGGTCCCTTCGTGAACCTCCCCGATTTTGTGAACCACACCGGAATAGAACAGAATGCGCTCTGTTGTTGTCGTCTTGCCAGCATCAATGTGGGCTGCAATTCCTATATTGCGTACTTTCTCGAGCGGGTTGTTACGTGCCACAGCTACCTCCAAAATTTCTGCCGCTGATATTTACCGGTCGCCGCTTTGTGCGCGATTCCATGCCTGCATTCATCCGACAGCAGCACCAGCTGCTCTCCTCAAAATGCTCGCCTTTTAGCCAGTCAATTGCTGCCAAAGCTGACCCAAAATGAGCACCATTTCCCATCGCTGAAAGCTTTTGGGACAATTTGAGCGCTCGTCCACGCGCTTCCTTTGCCGCCCAGGTGACGGCTTCGTGGATACCGAGTTCCCCTTTAATATATTTTAATATTTTCCGTTACCTTTTGTTCACTTGGGAACCCCCGGGCGGGAACTCGGGATCAGCCAGCATCAGTACCGGTAGTGAGCGAACGCCTTGTTGGCTTCCGCCATCCTGTGAGTTTCTTCTCGCTTGCGGATCGCACTTCCCGTCTCGTTGGCGGCATCCATCAGCTCGTTGGCCAGTTTGGAGGACATTGTCCGGCCCCCTCTAGCCCGGGCGTACTGGATCAGCCAGCGCAGCGCTAGTGCCGTCCCCCGCTCCGAACGGACTTCCATCGGCACCTGGTAAGTGGCACCCCCAACCCGCCGCGCTTTCACCTCCACCAGCGGTGTGGCATTGCGCACGGCTTTTTCAAATGTTTCCAGAGGATCGCCGCCGGTGCGCTCCTGAATCGTTTTGAAGGCGTCGTAGACAATCCGATAGGCGAGGGATTTTTTGCCACTCTCCATAACCCGCCGCACCATCATACTCACCAAGCGGCTGTTATAAACGGAATCTGGAGGAACGTTACGTTTTTGAGCGCTACTGCGTCGCGACATAATCAGTCTTCAATGATATAATGATCGTTTTTTTTCGTTTCCAATCAATTCACATGCCAGCGCAGCGCGGACAGTCGCCGAGTCGCTGAGCGGAGCTGCTTCCGGGGGCCTCCCCCTGCCCTATTAACTGAGCGGTTCCCGCTGGCCACACGGGATTGGCTGAATTGCTGATTCCTGCTGCTTTATCGCTCCGGCTGCCGGCTGGCGGGAGGAGCGCTATACAAAGAGAGGCTATCTACTTTTCTGTGAGCGGGCATCTGCCGTGTGCTTGCTGTTGAAGCCTTGGGCGTACCTCGCTTCTTGTGGGCAAGCGCTCAACCTACTTCGCCGCTGCTTTAGGGCGCTTGGCCCCATACTTAGAGCGACCTTGCCGGCGGTCTTTTACCCCAGCGGTATCTAGCGTCCCACGGATAATGTGGTATCTAACACCGGGTAAGTCTTTCACCCGTCCGCCCCGAATCATCACCACTGAGTGCTCTTGCAGGTTGTGGCCTATCCCTGGAATGTACGCTGTCACCTCAAATCCGGAAGTGAGGCGAACCCGCGCCACCTTCCGCAGCGCTGAGTTTGGCTTTTTCGGGGTTGTGGTGTAAACTCTTGTACAAACGCCACGACGCTGAGGGCAACTCTTCAAAGCCGGCGATTTCGTTTTCTTCTGGATTTTTTGGCGTTCGCTACTAATGAGCTGCTGAATTGTGGGCATGGCTTAAGGCGTGTGCAGCTTTTTGCTGTTCAAACTTTCAACAAAAGGACATTGTATCTATTTTGACGCTCTGTTGTCAAATATTTTCTTCAAAAACTTCAAACTCCTCGCTGTGTCCCCCGATTGGGGTGTCATTCCGCACCGCCCCAGTGCCGGTGGAGAAGGAGTGACCGCACCCACAGCTGGCGGTGGCGTTGGGGTTGTGGAAGCGGAAACCGCCGCCCATCAGATCCTCTGAGTAATCTAAAGTCAGACCGGTAAGGGTTTTGACGCTCTGGCCATCGACAGCCACCTGAATCCCGCTGCTCTCACAGATTCGATCCTCAGGTTGGACGGCGTCCAACTCCATTATATAGTACAAGCCGGCGCAGCCGCCTTCGCCCACCGCCAGCCGAAATAAGGCGTTGGGATTCTCATACTTGGACTTCAGGCGCTTGATTTCGCGGACGGCTGCTGGGCTCAGGTGAATCATGGACTTTGTGCCAGGTCAGAAAGGAAAGGAGCTTCCTTTTTATCCTCACACGGAAGCTGCCCTTTTCGCACCGGCGCAGGAAGTCAGCCCCCTACCGCCCTGTTCTGGTGGCCTTCAAAGGAGCGAGTCCGAATATCCCCAGTGTCAAGGCTGCCACGGAGGGCCCTAGTGTCAACTTTAGCGCCCTGTAAAGATTTCTAGGATGGCCCTCCCGTGGGTGCAGCCGACGCTGCGAATCGCGACTCTCTAGGATTTGACGCGGGCGTAGTCGTCTTGGAAGCGCACAATGTCGTCTTCTCCCAGGTATTCCCCATTCTGCACCTCAATCAGCACCAAGGGAATCACGCCAGGATTTTCCAGTCGGTGGGACGTACACGGTGGGACGTAGGTGGACTGATTGTTGGAAATCAGCTCCTCGATGTCGCCGCACGTTACCTTCGCTGTCCCAGATACGACGATCCAGTGCTCGCTGCGGTGGTGGTGCATTTGCAAGCTCAACCGGTGACCGGGTTTGACTTCAATGCGCTTGATTTTGTATCCGCGCCCCTCTTCGAGAACCGTGAACGATCCCCAAGGTCGCAATTCCGTCGCGGTTACGACCTTACTGCCGGCAGATCCCAGCATTGCTTGCACTTGAGATATTTCTTTAATTTGGGCCATGATTTTCTCTCCTTAAGGATTACTTGTGCAATTGGGGTGCCCGATTTACAGCTTGTTTCTGGCCATGACGCTGACTTTTCTGGCCATGATTTCCACAAAGCATGATTTCCACAAAGGCTGTAACATCCCGCAGCTATGACTTTTTGGAAAGGCTGCAACGTCTGGGACGGATTTTTCTGAAGATATGTTGAGCGTCCCTTAAGATAACTAAAAAGCAGGGCGTGTCATCCAGCTGTTGAATCCGCCTGTTGGGGGCACCGAACTCCAACATAGCAAGTGTTCCCCAGGTACTGTGATCAGTAAACAGGTCACTTTCGCCAATTTACACACAATCTTTACCTGTCCCCGCCTGGGCTTTAACCAATCTTTAACTCGTCAGGGGTCAGCCCTTTTCCCAGCGGGGGCTTTTCGGGCTTGCGGACTCAGATTTTTCACATTGAGCTGCTGTTTAATAGTCCGGATGATTGATTTTCTTTTTTTTGACCGCCAAGACGCGCCTGTTCGCCAAGAAGGAAGAGGGAAAAAAAAGAGCGATAAAATTAATAGGGGCAATTGACCGGAGATGATATGAGAGGCGTGCGGCGGGTGCTTTTGTGGGCTGTGACGCCTCTGGCGTTGTGGGCGGTTTTGGCAGTGCCGGAAATTACCGCCCTGTTCACTTTCTGCTGACACCAATGCCCTGTGTGGCGGCTCCTCCGGTGCCCTCGTACTCCTAACTCTACTGACCGAAATTCAGAAAAACCCCCAAACCGTTGTGGACAGGAGCCGCTGTCCGGGGTGGACGGTCGAGAAGTTGGCCTCCGAGATAAAGGCCGGTGGAACTGCCTCCGTCGAGATTGAGGGCGTCCACTGCGCCTAGTTGCTGCATCAGTTGCGCTAATTCCGCTAAGGTGGCACCGGCACCCCCAGGGCGGTTGTGAACGGCCACTATTAATAATGTTCCCGCCGCAGTTACGCCAATGGCACTGCGGGACGCCGTTTGCTGGTTAAAAGCCGAGCTGAACCCTTCCGCTTTGGCATCCAGAATGATTTGCCCCCCCAAACTGAACTGTAGGGG
>Ga0185317_100322_pt1 | contig 13595 bp, 9 predicted proteins | sample DevilsHole_FD_128020 | JGI IMG/M metagenome (GOLD analysis project Ga0185317, IMG submission 128020) | Groundwater microbial communities from Devils Hole, Nevada to study Microbial Dark Matter (Phase II) - Devils Hole (SPADES assembly)... | ecosystem: Environmental > Aquatic > Deep subsurface >...
AATCAAATCTTGCTGGTGTTCGCTCTGGCGGAACCGGAGCTTGACCCTCACCAGCTGAGCCGGTTTTTGCTGAAGGGGGAGTCCACCGGCTTGTCTGTGTGTTTGTGTTTGAATAAGAGCGATTTGGTGGCGGAGGGGGTGCAGTGCGAGTGGCACCGGCGTCTGGGTGAGTGGGGTTACGCGCCGGTGTTCGTCAGTGTCCGCACCGGCACGGGGCTGGAGGAGCTACGCAACCTGCTGGCAGATAGAATTACGGTGGTTGCCGGCCCGTCTGGTGTGGGGAAGTCGAGTATTATAAATGATTTGATTCCCGGTGTCAACCTGCGGGTGGGTGAAGTTTCGGGAAAACTCAGCCGGGGGCGTCACACGACGCGCCATGTGGAGCTGTTTGAGCTTCCCGGAGGGGGGTTGCTGGCGGACACTCCGGGGTTTAATCAGCCGGATTTGCAGTGTGTGCCGGCGGATTTGGCGGGGTATTTTCCAGAGGCGAGGGGGGGATTGGCATCGGGGAGGTGTCAGTTTAGTGACTGTTTGCACCGGGATGAGCCGAACTGTGCGGTGCGGGGGGAGTGGGAGCGCTACGAGCACTATCTGGAGTGTTTGGATGAGGCGGTGGCGCGGGAGGAGGCTTTGCTGGAGTTGGGGGATGGGGAGTCGAGTTTGAAGGTGAAGGTGAGCAGAGCCGGTGAGCGCCGGTATGAGCCTAAGTTGGACAGTAAGAAGTATCGCCGGTCTTCTCGTCGGGTTGAGCATCAAAAGTTGCAGGAGTTTGAGGAGGATTTGGAGGAGGTTTGATGTTGGATAGAAACCGGGTTTCTTCTGGAGTCAAGCTGAGTTTTCCCGCTTCCCCACCACAAGAAACCCGGTTTCTTGTGTCTTCGCTGCTCAGAAACCGGGTTTCTTCTGGAGTCAAGCTGAGTTTTCCCGCTTCCCCACGGCAAGAAACCCGGTTTCTTGTGTCTTCGCTTTTTGGCCAGAAACCGGGTTTCTTCTGGAGTCAAGCTGAGTTTTCCCGCTTCCCCACGGCAAGAAACCCGGTTTCTTGTGTCTTCGCTGGTCAGAAACCGGGTTTCTTCTGGAGTCAAGCTGAGTTTTCCCGCTTCCCCACGGCAAGAAACCCGGTTTCTTGTGTCTTCGCTTTTCCTTTATAAATTCCCTGTAACGCTTTGTTGCTGTTTTCTAATCGCACCGGCAATCAACGGCGCTTTCTTTTCCAGTCCTTCCAGTGTAATGTCACCATCAAGGTAAAGCTGATACCACTGTTGGCGCTGACGGATAACTCGTTCGTCATCTCGCAGGCGCAAGCGTTCTAGGGTAAATTGTGCTCGCTGGCGTTCTTCAGGAGGAACTTTCAGCCTGTTTGGAACGGGCTTGTTTGAGTCCGAAAATTTCAGAGGTTAACCAGCCAACTGTATCGCCTTGTTTAGTCCAAGGGATTTCATCTAAAGTGACTTCTTGCCCCTGCAATTGCCATAGGAATAATCGGTCTGTTTCTTGATTAAATATCGGTTCTAATGAAGCTAGCACGAGGGGAGAGTGTGTCGTGGCGAAGGCTTGAATTTTGATCCGCTCTTGTAAACCTGCCGCGACTTCTAAAACTGCTGGGAGAATTGAGCGTTGCCACTGGGGATGGAGATGCGATTCTACTTCATCCATCAGTAAAATAATTTGGTCTACAGGTTGTTTTTTGCGCAATTTAGACGCTTGCTGGTGTTCGTACCAAGTCCAAACCAGTATATAAGCGAGTCCCAAGATGCGCTTCATGCCGGCTGAGGCGTGAATAACTGGTACAGTACCATAAGGCATTTTTATTGTGGGGATATCGCGCACATCTTCTACCGAAATTCGCATGGGTTCGCCTGGTTCCATCCACTCATTAGGATGGGGTGAAAGCTGTTTGATGACGCGAGATAGCAGTTGAAAATTTGTTCTGTCTGGTTGATTTTGCCACCTGACCCAATCTTGTATCAGACCGTTACATAGAACTTTATCTTGACGGTCTTTTAAGCCATTCCAAAGAGTGGCAGGGCTAAAATGATAAGCGGTTGCGAGACTGCGAGCTGAGTCGAAAATAGAGAAGCTGCCATCTACACCGATATAAATAACTAAGGGGCCAAGTGAAGCGGGGAAAGTGAGAGGGAGCCATTTTTGCTGTTCGTAATCAAACTCGCTGAAAAAGCTTTTAGATTCTCCTGTTTTTTGATTGATAAAGCTGCAAGAAATTTGAGGAGTTTCTTCTGTGAGTTTGGGGAAGGCGGGATGGCCGGCCCAAGTGCCGGTTATAGAATACCAAATTACATCGAGCAAAAAGGTTTTGCCCAGTCCGTTATCGCCTGTAAAGATATTGAGCCTTTCTGCCAACTCCAAATCTATTTGAGGCGCGGAACCGACTTGTTTGAGGTGAATTTCTTTTAACATTTGACTGTTCCTTATAGCGAGTTTATAAATAAATTATAAAGGCAGGGAGGGGCTGTGACAGAAATTTTGGCAAAAATCGCACAATTTTCTAGATTTGTGTTAGATTGAGAATAATGGGATAGGTGCGGGCATATAAGGTTTGCCCAACGCTTCACCGGCAGCCGGTATATTCCCATGTAGGGGCGGGTTCTCAGATCATCGCTGTCAAATTAAGCTCCCAGCGATTGGAAACTCACTGCGACAAACTTTCGTCCGCCTCCCTTGGACTAAGAAAAGAGCTAGAATCTGAAAACCCTTGCCTTGCGGGTTTCGTCTGTATAGCTGCGGTTTCAACCGCCCAGAGACTAAGGGACACAGCTTAAGTTGACACTAATGGTTCTCAGATAGCCGGTCAGTCTTGAGGGCGGCGCGGACGATCGTTTTTGCAACGCTGTCCGTGAGGTTGCCAGCATCCTTTCTTCTGACGGGCGTATTATAGCCCAGATTTGAGATCGTCAGAGTGGCAATTTTGATAGCACCCTGAGGGTTAGGGCGTTTCGGGTGCCGGTGTTTGGCAAGTGCTGTTGCCGGCTGGTACGCGGGCGGAAATTGGCCAGGGGGTGGCGAGCGAGTGCCGGTGTCAGAAAGCCGGTGTTTGCCTGGGGGGAGGGACAGCGGTGGCCACCTCGACCGCATCCAGCTTTAGCATATCATCTCGGCACCGGCATCCCGCACCGGCCAGACGGGGAACACCCTCATGCGCCACAGTTGCCCTTCGCATTCTTTGGGAACACCGGCTCACCTGGCGCAGCAAACCCTCGGACATTCCACATGGCCACAGGCAGCCACTTCCCTGGCGCTTGGCTGAGTGCAGAGTCTTGCCGGTTTGAGGGCGTTCGCATATTTTTGGACTTCCAGCACCGGCACCCCAGCACCGGCACCGCTGGCGCGTCTGGCACCAACCGGCTGCGCCACGACACGCTTTTTGGCCTCGCTCCTACAGAGATTTGTCCCTCACATATTCTTTAATGACAGCTTGAAGTGTAAAGTACGGTTCGCCCTTCTCTGCAGTTTTTTCAATTAAACAGCGTCTGCACAAAGACTGGATCGCCTTCAAAAAATCCGAGTGAGAGAAAGTGAACTCAGCCGGTTTTTGGGTGAGCTGCAACCCTGGGTGGCTGGCTAACCATAACAGGATTAATTTTTCAGATTCGGACAAGCGCTGATAGTGTTCCAGCAACAGCGAATCTAAATCTCCTAAAAACGGGGTTGGGCAAGATAAAAATTGGGCAACGCTTCCGTTAAACAGCTGGACAATAGTCGTCGCGATTATCTTTAACCACGAAGGGTTGCCGGCGTACAGGTCAATGAGTTCTGACCATTTATCTTCATCTGTCAATCCCCTTTCTTTTAAGATTTCCCGCGCCGAGTTTCCTAACCCGCTCATCTGTAAGGTTCGGCAGTGTCGGTTTTCCGCTTCTAAGGTAGCAATTTCTATCGGGTTTTCCCAGCTGAGCAGTAGCAAGCAACTCTTGTGGGGGTTTACAGCCAGCTGTTTGAGTAATTTGCCATAATGCCGGTACTCGGGAAGGTAGGTGCCGGCTAATTCCCCACGGGCAAAAGTTTCTTGGAGATCGTCGAGTATTATCAGGCAGCGATGGGCGGACAAATAGTCAATAAGGGATGGCAATTGAGGTTCTTGATGTTGAGAACAAAACTCAATTAAATTGGTGGTGAGGGATTCCAGGGTTGGAAATTTCTGATGACTGCGCCAGACAATCAGATCGAAGTTCTGCTTAATTTGTTCGACGAGCTCCACTGCCAGGGAAGTTTTGCCAATACCGGCTAACCCTATTAAGGTGACAGTGCGGATATTTTCTTCTAAGATCCACTGCTTTAGGGTGGTGAGTTCCCTGGTCCGCTCGCAGAAGGGATGAGCGCGTTCTGGTGCATCGGTTAGATCGTGGCGCTGTTTGGCTTGAACTTTGTCTGGATTACTGGTAGAGGGCGAGCGATCTTTGGTTGTTCCGGCGGAAGTCTGACTTTCCCTACAAACATTTATGTTGCTTTGAATAAAATTACTACGTGCGCCATCACCAACAATGGAAACGTGGTGGATATGATACCGTTCCATCGCAGAGCGGAAGTTTGATTTACTAACTTTTTCGTTTAATTCTTCTGATAGCATATCCCATAAAGCGATCGCAGCTTTTTTGACGTTGGCTTCGCTACAGCGATAAGTCTGAGCAATTTCTTTGTACCGTTGACTGTCCCAAACCCCCAGTAATACCGCTTGTTGCAGGTTGGTTAGGTGTTTTCCCTTATTGGACAGAACTAACTCATCGACCCATTGCAGGACTTCTTGGACATCCATAGGCGAGTTATTGCGTAGTATTACGGACATTATACTACTTTTTTCACCTTCTGTCAACTTTTGGTACTAAAGTATACTTTTTTCACCGACTGATAAGAAAGTTTATCCGGACAAAGTTTATCCGATTTTATCCATTTTACTACTTGAATAATTCCGGATGGTGGTTACAATAGAAAACAGCCAGAGCAATTCAAGGAACTCGCGGCAATGCAGGCCACCTTCAGAGCGGACATGGAGTGATGGCTGGATTGGCTGCAGTCTCCTTTAAGGAGAAGATACTCTCATCTTATTTTAGGAGCCTCCCATGAGAGGGCTTGTGTGCGATCAATCTTAAATCGCTCATTCAGGCACACTTTTTGATGCCAAAAAGCAAGGTTTCATTTCTCAGTTGCTTCATTGGCAAATCGCCAATCTTTCATCTACTTAATTCAGTGGTGCAATCATTATGCCTACTTTCCCAGAAGATACCTCTCTGTTGCTTCCCAACATCCACAATAGTTCTGTTGCCTGGGCGGACTATGACAACGATGGCAAACAGGATTTTGTGCTGACGGGTTGGACAGATTCAGGCGACATCTCCAAACTGTACAAAAACACGGGCAGTTGACCACCCTAATCCCCCGTGAACACTCACTGCTAACCACCAACCAACAGTGAATGTTCACCGTAATTCTGCTCAATCCGTCATGCGATCGAGCTTAAATCGATCGCTCAGGCACGATTTTTGATGCCAAAAATCAAGATTTCATGTCTCGGTTGCTCATTTTTTGATTTCGATTCAGGTTTGTTATCTATTGATCACATTCTTGGATTGACAGTGGATTTGTGTATTTAAGGATTACCAACAGCCGGAGACTTTAATCTAAAAGTGCTTCAGCGAATTTAAGTTTTCCTTTTTGAATCAACTCTAAGAGGTTTTGTTAAACCCATGAACAATGTAGCTTTGTCCGTTGCAGTCAGTGCAGCAGCAGTAATCAGCCTTAGTCCGCTTCAAGTCCAGGCAGCGGGACTGTATGTTTCCACTTCCAGTGGCGAAGTCGGGAGCGTTGATGAAGCTTCCGGTGCTTACACTTCCCTTGTCAGCGGAACTCCTGCATTCTCTGATATTGCCTTAGATCCTGAAGGCAAACTCTGGGGAATTAACTACACCCACCTATACTCCATTGATCTGGCATCAAAAACAACCGCTAATGTCGGTTCTTTGGGATTCTCTCTTAACGGTCTTGGCTTCTCCGATGACGGCACGTTGTATGGCACTGGGGCTAAAGGTTTCTACTCCATCAACACTGGTACAGGCGCAGCATCACTCATTAGTTCCATCTTTGGATTTTCCAGCAGTGGCGATATCGCCTACGATTCCGCCTTAGATTTGTTCTGGGCTACATCCAGTGGTGATTCCCTGTGGAGTATCACCAAGGAAGGGAAAGCAACCAAAATGGGCAATATTGGTTTTAGAGGTGTGGCTGGGCTCGCGTTCGGGGATGACAACGCACTGTACGGCTACACAAGAGAAGGGAAACAAATTGCGCTCAACTTAGAGACTGGGGCAGGCACGTTCGTTAAATCTCTCTCTAATCTCAGCAGTTCGGTTTGGGGATCTGCTTCTGATCCCAGTGATGGTTCATCACCTCCGACCCCCACACTGATCGACCCCCCCCCAACCAATCCTCCAACAGAGAGCAATGACGGAACTTCCACAAAAGTTCCCGAACCGGCAACGATAATGGGATTTTTAGTGATCGGTGCGTTCCTCGTGGGTTCCAAACCACGCCGCCAACCATAAAACCAACCGCGTGAACCAACACCTTCGTAGCGCAGCCCGCCTGCCCGACGGCTGCGCTACAACTTCTGCATATCTCTCGTTCCCAGGCAGAGCCTGGGAACGCAATCTGGAGGCTCTGCCTCATTTCACCGGCAAAGCCGGTTAAAAGCCTAACAGCTTATTAGACGCTACTCAAAACATCTCGTCTCCAGTAGGCTCTTGACCGGCAATACCTCCCTTCTCATAGCGATAGGAGGCTACAACCGGGTAAACAAGACCGCGCAGCCGGTTGATGCAACCAACAGGACGGTGGACTGCTAGACCGTTCCAGGGAGAAAATCGCAGGTTCTCACAGAAATCGTATTGTTTCTCGACATCAATGATTTGATGCTTGACGGTGAGACGACCTACTGTGAAAAAGGGCGATTCCTTTTCCTTCCAGGTAATCGTGGTATCCTCGATCGACATGTTTGGGCTAGCTTGGAACTGTATGCCAAAGTCCCAACAGTATTCAGCGCCAGGTTTCGCAAGGGATTGAATGATATCATCCCGGTAGTAATTGTCCGGCTGATTCGGATCTAAGCCGAGTGCTTTAGCGCGATTGATGAACGGTAATTTAGGAATCCCCGGTCGGGACTGGAATGGAATCGTGTTGTGCGGTGGCTTGGGTGAAACTGGAGTAAACGCATACTTAACCACAGCCGGATATTCGACAGGAACGACACTCGTCTGCGAGGGCTCGAAATCGGGCGGCAGACCCAAAGCAGAGGCTGAACTGCTCCAATACCGCTGTGTCAGTAAACTTTTCGGAACCTCGCTCGTCCCCTTGAGGAGCGCTAAGAACTGCACGGGATGTTGAAAGAGCCACTTCTTTGTTGCCTCCTTTGACTCAACAACGGCAGAGAAAAAGCCGTAGTAGTCTCTGATGGTTTTTACAAAGAAAAACTCGGAATTGTGAACAATAATGTCCTGCGTTTTCGACTCATAGCTGTGCTCAAGCCGTGCCCCCTCAACCCCCATCACTTTCACTGACATTGAGCGGGTGTCTGCCTCGTAATCATTTTTTATTTGGAAGGCACCGTTGGCCAATCGCAGCCAGACAGGATATTGTTTGGGTGAGGAGAGCAAGCCTTGCTTCATGGAAATCCCCTTAACCTGGGAATAAGTCAGCGCGGTGCGCTCGCTCAATTCGCGTTTAATCGCTTCCTCATCAAAGTCAAAGATTTCGAGAGTTGCTTTAACAGCAGCGTGGCTTTTTGTATGGGTATCTCGCAGGGCTCGCTCTTTATCCTTATAAAGATCATCCATACGCATCCTGACTTGTTCAATCACAAGTTCGTAGTATTTGCGCTCATCCTGTTCGGGATATTCCGTAAATAATTTATTGTCCATAAACCACTTTTGAACTGTTGATTGTGACGGGAGGGGTTGGTCGCTCGCCCATTTTTATACTCCCCTCCACCCCCAACCCCTCTCCCACAAGGGGCTACGGTTTATACACAAATCCCTGTGATCCCAATTTTCCATCAAGTTGGAAGAGCCTCTTTCTCCCCCCTCTCCCCTTGTGGGAGAGGGGGGCTGGGGGGGTGAGGGGCAAGCTGTGGTCACATACCCAAGATGTGTATAAACAGTAGCCCACAAGGGAAGAGGGGAGAATTCTTTATTTTTCCCCCCTCTCCCGCGCTGGGAGAGGGGGGTTAGGGGGGTGAGGGTGAAAACCTTTGCAAAATGTTACACCGGCTGCCAACCCTCGCGATAGAAAGAAACATTATACTCTTTCCCTGGAGGGACATTGCGATTCAACACCTGGGAGAGCGTCTTGGTGTTCATAATCTCTTCCCACCCTACCGGTGAAAAAGTTTCTGGATTGAAAACATGCTCTGCGAGCAGAGGATTGGTGAACGCTTGTGAGAAGGCATCAATGCCTATCAGCCGGCCCACCAAGGGAGGCAAGGCTGAATTTGGCCGCAGGTCTTCTGCGTAGAGCCCCACATATAGCTCAATATTGTCTACATGCCCGTACAAGCGCTTCAGTTCTTCTTGAACTTTTTCATTGCCACTAATTTGATTGAAATCTGTGACTCGCGGATACTTGCACAACTCGCGGTAATCGTTATAAGTTCGCAGTTTGGCCGCGCGACCTAAACGAATACTGGCCAGCTCAGTGGGCAGCAGGAAATCAGGCGTGTTGAATAAGCTGAGTTGGGCTGCCGGTTGGGAACAAGATTCCTCAAATATAGCTCCCAAACCCTTCTTAATAATCATATCATTGTTCCACATCGTGGCGGGGACGGGAATGTTTTGCCCGTCGCACACGATCGTATCGGGCAGCATACTGTGCCAGCGATAGACTAGAGTAAATTCTACCGACATCCAATTCGTGCGATACCATTTCTCATTAGTAAACGCAAGGGGATCGGTAAAGAATTGAAATTGATAGGGGGTGATGTGGTTAATATAATCCTCAAGCACAATTTTGAGAAACTCAACCATCACAATGTTTCTGGCTGTGTGATACAGTCGCTCGTCATCCCAAGTGGGATAACTCTTTGCTAAGAGATCGCACACGCGATTGTGTTCTCTCAAGCAAAGAACGTTCAGCATTACATAACCGATTTGTACATTGGCCCGCTCAACCTCTAACCCCAGAGCAAATAACTTTTGTTTCTTCTCTGGGGGCAAGGTATCGGCTTTATTTACGAATTCATTGGTTACTATGTGAGGCATCCCTTTGAATTCTTCCTTGGCTTTACCATTCTCATCGTAGTAAAAAGGAGGATATTCTTCCCCATTGAGAATTTGGCTTTTTAGCTTGCCCCCTTGATAAGACCTCAACAGACGAGTAATGTCTGGGTTCAATCCATAGACATTACAAAGGTCGATTTGGTGATTTGAACTATTCCTGAGGTGATTCTGACGGTCTGTACGCAGAAAACTGTCGGTAAACCACTGAACGAAATAGGGGAAAATCAGGCTGGATTTTGGAGAGTATTTAGTTTCTCCGGTCTTCTTATATAAGGCGGCTAGGTCTTCGACAGGAGGCAGATTTTTCTCAAACTCCTCACCAGGGGTTAAGTTAACGCCTATATAGTTGCGATCGGTTAAAGGTTTCCAAGTAGTAGGCGGTAGATGGAGTCCGGAATAAGTGCGATCGTTTAATGACTCCCAAGATGTGTAAGGAGACTTCGTACTGAACGGATAGGGACGATTGGGAATTTTATTGATGGCATTATTGATGAGAGTTTTATTGACTGTCCTCTTGAGAAAATCGTTGCTTTCAATAAAAGCCCACATCGGCTTAAACTTTGTTAGCAACAAAGTCTCAACTTGATTTCTTAGCCCGTCTCTGGATGTGTCTCGCTGTGAGGCCATAATTGTTTTCCTTGTGTAATCGCGACAGATGTGATTGATTGGTTAACCAGCTAGCTATGGGGCGTCTAAAACGCTCCCCCAGCATCTCTAGGTTAGGGTTATGCTTCTAGTTTGTCTAGGTACTTTTTCAAGTTGGCCGGTCGGTAGTCCGGTCGCTGTTTCCAGCGCAATTTTACACTTTCATGCAATTCATCAATTTCATCTCCAATCTCCCGAAGTATAGTTCCCCCCAATTTTGTAGCCTTCTGGATGATGCTCTGCGACAGGAAATCGCTGGTATAATCAACGTCAAGCGGAGGATTGATTTTACTGATATCGAACTCAAGCCCCAGTCCCAGGGAGCCACAAGATTCGATCATCCACTTCAAAGTGCCATCTGCTAATTTACTTTTCTTCTGCGCCCCACCGCCGACACAGCCATGATCTCCTGGAAACCAGACTTGGCGCAGCACTTGGTCTGGGGCGTCAGGATGTTTGTGCATCGGCGTGACATTGAAGACTTTGCGCTGCTCATCAATCGCCACCGCATGGAGGGCGTTTTTAATCTTTTTATTGAGCTGAGTGTCGTGGAACCTGTATTTATTGTTGAGCTGTTGCGTGAGTGGCCCAAAGTACGATAGATCGGGAATTCCCAAAGAACCGACTGTGTCCCAGCAACCTAAAAGGGTAATTTCAACCCGACTTCCAAGACTATTTTCTTTCCGGAAGTCTTTTGCCTCCTGGTCACTCGGCGGAACGCCCCTGTTACAGTAAAGCTGATAAGCTTCCGGCGCTTGACGGATGTTTTCGCGTTTTAACAGACCGGAGTTATACATCAGTCCGGCCAGACTCCTGACTGTATAAGCGCCGCGACTGAAGCCAAACAGGTAAATTTCATCTCCCTCAACATAGTTCAGGCAAAGAAAGCGATACGCATCTTGGATATTTTGGTCAATTCCTTTGCCGAACGCGCCACCCAAAAACCTCTCTGCTGCATCCTCATCCGTACCGACGCCCTCATCATAGTAGAGCACCTGAGGCGTTCCATCAGTAGCGATCGGTTTTATCACTTGTGCAATTTTAACGACATTGGTTGGGTAAGGGTCGGTTAATTTTTGCCAAGTTCCATCACAGCAAACGATTAAACGTTTCATTTTGGCATATAATCCTTTTTGAATCTAAGTTTTCTGGTCGAATGACACTTATTTCAGTGCCTCCGAGGAAGATTGACAATAAATTTCCCTATGGGTTATCTTAGCAGTTGTGACTGTCATTTATTCAACTCCATTATAGAAATAGGGAGTCAGTGCGCGGACTCGGGCTCAGAGGGAAGGCGTAAGGCAGGCGTTACCTCCGCGCCCTCAAGGTCTCTGGGGCAGGCGAGACACCTGTCCTGCGTCCTGATCTAAGTGGCTACTGTTATAACTTCTTTGAAGTCTTTCGTAATTATCCAGTGGGACATTGGTTGTATAGGTAGTAGTATAACAGATTGATTTAAAAATGACAACCGTTTATGTTAAAAATTGTATAGTTTTTCCTGGCATGACGAAAGTCATCGTCTAAATGGCTTTTGGGGTGGCCTTCTCCTGCACTCATTGCTCGTTTATAGCAATGGACAGTCGGTTAAGGACACTGGCGCAGGGTCTGAGAGTGAGCGCTCGCTTCTTCCAGAAGCGCCCCCCGCTCCGCCTCCGACTCCAGCTTGGCAATTTCCTTGGCCTTTGTCCACTCGATGCGCCCAAAGCGGAGGGCTTCCAGTATTTCCGGGGGGAGTTTGAGCAGGGGGAACCTGGTACGGACGAAGAACTGCCACGTCATCCGCCCCAGCTCAGCAAATACCTGCTCTGTTATTTCCCGGTCTGATTTCCCCAGAAGAAAAAATTTTTATTCCCCCATTGACAAAACAAGGCTATTGCGATATACTTTATCTTAAAGTAACGTAAATTCGTTCAAAGCGAAGGAGCAATAAATGCCACGGCTTACCATTGACAGCAAGGAAAATTGTTACGTCTTAGACGAAGGTCAGTTGAAGGCTGTACAGAGCGGTGCCAATTCCATTACCTTAGATCCGGGAACCTATCTCGTCCGAATCAACCAAGGCGCTTTTAGCTATTGGAAAGATAACACCCAACAACTATTCACCCCTGAACCTTGGGTGCTTCTTTGGATCTATGGCGGCAAATTCACCAACAAAAATACGGGCGTGGAAGTCGGAGCTACCTGGGTATCTTTGAATGGATACGATGATGTTTTAGTTCTAGATGTTGCAGAAACAACGACTATTGCAGGCTTGTTTTTGGACACCTACGCAAAGGACAATGCCGGACAAGTCACCCTGTCTATCCTCAAAGATGAATAGCGGAATGGCTTGACTGTTACTCTCATTCCCAGGCATAGCCTGGGAACACCGTTTTGTCGGATCTGCCTCCAAAATATTTCGTAGTAAGGACTTCAGTCCTCACCCCACCAACTAAGAAATCAAGTTTCTTCAACAAACCTGGTTTCTTGACCGTTATTGACGAGCGCCGGTGCAGTTGATTTATAGCGGTTTTCAATTGGATAAAGTACGCCCTTTGAAACCCGGAAGAGGGTGGAGGTTTTTGGATAATGGGTAATTCGCTCATTGTCCGCTAAAAAGATAGTGGGCGATTTTCAAAAAAAATCGCGATTCGCTTCGCGCGAGGGAAGAGGGAAAAGGGAAAAGAAAAGAAGGGCAAATGGCAAAAGGGAAAGAAGGTAAAAGGCTATTAAGTTCTGGCAACAAAAACGACTGCGCGGAACCCAAAGAAGCCATCCCCGATGACCGGCTCGACCCCGACGCGGTAAGCCGCATGGCAACGCCTGGGATGGTAGCGCCAGGAACCACCACGCTGCATCCGGTATTAGCGATTTTCGTTTCCGCCAGAATTCCAAACGCTCCCATCGACGGGCGCACCGGCATAATTATCGTACCAGGGATCGGCGCACCACTCCCAGACATTCCCGTGCATGTCGTGCAAACCAAAAGCGTTGGGTGGGAAACTCCCCACATCGGTTGTCTGTTGGAGATAAACACCTTTCGGTGCGGAGGCGTAGGTGAAGTTCCCGTCGTAGTTAGCCAAATCAGTCGTAATCGTCTCGCCGAAGTGGAACGGAGTTGTGGTTACCGCGCGACAGGCATATTCCCACTCAGTTTCGCTGAGTAAGCGGTAGTCGCGCCCAGTTTTTTTGGACAGTCGGGCGCAAAATTCCATCGCATCCTCCCACGATACATTCTCCACCGGCCTGTTTGCGCCTTTGAATCGAGACAAATCTGAATTTAAGTCCCGATTTACCTTAGGTAAAGCTGCGACAGCTTTCCGCTGCGCCTGAGTTACGGCGTGCTTTCCCATAAAAAAGGGCTGCACCGTCACCCAGTGTTGCGGACTTTCACTGTCATATCGCCCTTCTTCCGAATTTGGCGAACCCATGCCAAAAGTTCCTCCCGGAATCGATACCATTTCTAAAATCACCCCGTCTCCTAAGTCATGGGTAAAATATTCAGCTTGTCGGCGCGTGCGGTTGATTTCTCGCCCCTGCGCGTCAATTGTGATTGCGTCGAAGGCAAAAGTTCGCAAAGTTTTGCCCTCACCCTCTCTACTTTCCTCTCCTAAAGAGGGAGAGGGGGGAGTCTCAGAAGTTTCATCAACTCCCCCTCTCCCCTTGTGGGAGAGGGGGGTGGGGGGTGAGGGG
>Ga0185317_100323_pt1 | contig 13473 bp, 10 predicted proteins | sample DevilsHole_FD_128020 | JGI IMG/M metagenome (GOLD analysis project Ga0185317, IMG submission 128020) | Groundwater microbial communities from Devils Hole, Nevada to study Microbial Dark Matter (Phase II) - Devils Hole (SPADES assembly)... | ecosystem: Environmental > Aquatic > Deep subsurface >...
CTTTCACCCGCTGGAGGTCTTCCGATTTTGCCGGCGGGTGAATCTCGATACCCATCGCCCGCCCCACCGCTCCCGCCGCCACCAATAGCGCCGTTCCTTCTTGGGAAAAATTCTCTTGTTTGCGGCGAAAAACAGCGGTGAGGTGGGAGAGCGCCCTTTCGCTGGCGGCTTCGTTGAGCTGCTGGCGGGAGCGCAACTGCTCGACTTGCAACTGTTGCTCCTGTCTGTCGAGTTGGTGCAAACCGAGTAAAAAGTCGGAGTGGAATTTCTCCAGGCGCTCGCTGAGAAACTCACGCGCTTGTAGCTGTCCAGCCTCGATACTATTAACAGTAATACCAGCCTCCCGCAAAACACCGGCGAGGCGATCGCTCCACTCGGGCAAAAGCTGCAAATCCAGCGCCTGCTCTATCCAATCCGACAGCGCCACCGGCATTAACTGCGTTTCCTCATAAGCAACCGCAATTAGCTTGTGGGACTGACCCTCCCAAACCGGCGCTATCCCGAAAAGCACGTCCCCCGGACTGGCATCGAACAGATAGCGCCTGGCTCCTTGGGGTGCGCCGCTGATAGTGGGGATGGCAAACACCGCCATTGTTCCTGATTTCACGACCCACACCGTATCGGGTGCGTCCAGGGGGAAAGGGGTGTTGCCGGTGCAATTAATTAATGCTATCATTCCGCAACTTACTCGGTTTACTCGGTTCCCGACTTTTGAGATGTTCGCTTTTTTTTGCTAGTCTGCATGTTACCATAAATTCAATCATCGAGAAGGCGTAGCACAGGCGTCTCGCCTGTGCACCCAGCGCGGAAATGGACCGGCGGGACGCCTGTCCTACGTCGAGAAGACGTAGCACCGGCCAGAACGCCTGTGCACCTGCGCCCCTCTCGCAGGGGTTACTTTTCAGTAAACCGCCAAACCCCATCCCAATTTGCTGGCGCACCTCGCTCTAACAGGTAATTCGTCCGACTCAGATAGAGTTCGGCTGTTTTATCCGCAGAATTCACCGCCAAAACCTGTTCAAAATAAAATTTTGCCTTCTCAAATTGCCCTGGACGATATAAGTCTATTCCCTGCTGCATAATCTGCTGAGTTTGCAGTTTTAACTCTCTAACTTCCTCAAGTTCAGCATCCAGGACTTCATAAACCGAGAGGGGTTCATTTCTACCCTTAACAACCACTCTGTCGAGGAACCGGATTTGATATTTTTCAGCGTTGCTGATATTCCGCAGCGCCTGCTCGGAAATCAGCAGAGACACGCCATAAAACTTGGTCAGCCCTTCCAAACGAGCGGTGAGATTGACATTATCGGATAAAGCGTCTCCCTCCATGCGGTTTTCCTCTCCCACCATCCCCAACATCATGTGCCCGACATGGATGCCTATCCCCACTTTCAGGGGCAAGTAGCCTTTTTTTTCCCGCGCCTTATTATACTCGTGAACTCGCCGCTGTTGGGCAACACCGGCAGCCACCGCATCATCCGCACCCTCTGGAAAAACCGCCATAATCCCATCTCCCAGAAATTTGACGATAATCCCATAATTATTGCGAATTTCCGGCCCGACACGTTTAAGATAGGCGTTGACAAAATCGAAGTTTTCCTTGGGGGTCATCCCTTCAGCCAGGGTAGTGAAAGAACGAATGTCGCTGAACATCACCGCCATAATTTTGCTGACGTGATCGCCTAGCTTAACATCCGTAATGCTTTCCTTGCGGAGAAAGCGCAGGTATTCGTGAGGCACAAACCGCCCGTAAGCTTTCAGGAGAGATTCTAGCTGTATGTTAGCATTTGTTAGCTCTTTTTCCCGCGCTTTAACAGTTTGAACCATCTGGGTGAACACCCTTGCCAGCTGTCCCAGTTCGTCGCTGCGTTTGGCGACTTCCACCAGAAGATCTGGTTGAAACGCATCTCGCTCCACCTCTGCAGCAGCCGTCGTCACCTTACCTACTTGCTCGATGTAGGCGGCTTGACGCATAATTTCCGCCTTGAAGAGAGCTTCAGCTTCCTGTCGTTTGAGAAAGTTTATATAAGCTTTGGAGTGATAGCGGATGCGAGCGACCAGTTCCACACGATCGGGCAGTTTTACCAAGTAGTCATTCGCCCCCAGGGCAAACGCTTTTGCTTTGATAACCGGGTCTTCCTTGCTGGAGATCACAATCAGCGGTATATTAGAGGTAGGCACGTCTTTCGCTCGCAGGTACTTCACCAGCAGCAACCCTTCCATTTGCGGCATTACCAGGTCTTGCAGGATAACGGTGGGCAGGCATTCTTTGGCTGCCTTGAGCGCTTTGGTGGGGTCATTACAGTAATGAAAGACGATATCTGCTTCCGGTTTTAGCATCCTGCCAATCGCTTCACCAATAATCGATTGGTCGTCAATTAGTAAAACGGTTATTTGCTCGTCCATAACAGTTATAATAGGTGGGGCAGTCAGAACAGAAACAGGTTCGTCGGTGGGGCTAAAGCCCAACTACAAACCTTTTTGAGTCAGCGCCGACCTAATGAGGCTCGCGGGTGGGGCTAAAGCCCTACTACAAACCTTTTTGAGTCAGCGCCGACCTAATTAGGCTCGCAGGTGGGGCTAAAGCCCTACTACAAACCTCTATGGCGGTTCATTATTAAACATGCAGCATCCTAGCAACTCAGGTTAACTTCTCAAGCAGGGTTGTGGCAATCGCCTCCAGAGATAGCACCTCCACAGCGGCATCCAACTCCACAGCCGCCTTGGGCATCCCGTAGATAGCGCAACTATCTTTATTCTGAGCGATCGTATGCCACCCTTGCAATCGCAAAGCCCTCAATCCAAGAGCGCCATCCCGACCCATGCCGGTCAGCAAAATAGCAGTCCCCTTGCCTTTCCTGTTTTCGGCGAGACTCTTGAAAAACACGTCAACAGACGGACGGTAGGGGTAGCTGGCAGGATTTTTGGTGTAACCAAACGTTAAATTGGGTTTTAAGTAGAGGTGATCGTTCGTCCCCGCCACCAAAACCGTGCCTTTGAGCGGGCGTTCGCCGGCAGCAGCCAGCCGCACCGGCAGTGGGGTTTGCAGCGCCAGCCACTCAATAAACCCACTAGCAAATTGACCGTTAACGTGTTGGACAATGACGATCGCCGCGCCAAAACTGGCAGGTAGCTGCGACAGAATTGCCGCCAGCGCTTTCGGTCCCCCCGTAGATGACCCAATCGCCACTAATGGCACTGCAGACGACTGTTCGCGCCGGCGCTCTAAATTAGCGTAGCGAGAGGCAAACTTGCCTTTGCTGCCGGTAAGATCAGGTTTCAGCAATTTGCGAATCATAGCAATTTTTGCCAGTAGATTGCTTGCCATTTCACCACTGCAGTCGGCACCCAAAACCGGCGTATCAACCGCATCCAGCGCTCCGTAACCCAACGCTTCATAGACTTTCGACATATTTGTCTCAGTGCAAGCAGTCACGATCAGAATCGCGCAGGGATAGCATTTCATAATGTGCTGAGTAGCCTCGACACCATCCATCACCGGCATTAGCAAATCCATGAGGATTAAATCCGGTGGCTCTTTATGGCACTTAGCAACCGCTTCCGCGCCATCGCTAGCCGTCCAAACCACCTGACAGTCGGGCACAGCCTCCAGGACAAGGCGCAGTCCAGCTAAAGCGGTCGTCATATCGTTAACGATCGCAACTTTCATACTTAACGACCTATTAAATCAGCGACCGCATTAATCATAGTTTCGTCCTGAAAACTGCTCTTTGTCAAATAGTAATCTGCGCCAGCCTCCAACCCCTGAATGCGGTCTTCTTCCCGGTCGCGGTAGGAGACGACAATCACCGGCACATAATGCAAGCGCGGATGGCTCTTCATGTGCCGGATCAGTTCAATTCCATTCATGCGCGGCATGTCAACGTCAGTGATCACCAAGTCGTACTCCTTGGTGCGAACCGCATTCCATCCCTCCACACCGTTAATCGCAATATCCACATAGTACCCCCGATTTTCCAACAACTTGCGCTCCATTTCCCGCACCGTGATCGAGTCATCAACAACCAGAATCCTCTTGCGCTTGTCTGCGATTTCTCGCTGGCTTTGAACACTCACCTTGGCCAGCCGGCCACCTTTAAGGATAGCATCCATCGAGCGCACCATATCCGACACATCCAGAATCAGAACCGGCGTTCCATCCCCCAGTAAAGCAGTGGCGCTGATATCGGGAACTTTGCCCAAGCGCGGATCTAGTGGTCTGACCACTAAATCGCGCTCGCCGAGAAACTTTTCCACGGTCAAGCCATAGGTGCTGTCTCGCTCGCTAATCACCACAACAGCAACTGACCCTGGTTTAGGAGGCGGTTCCGGCAGTTCTAACACCTGATGGGCGGCAATCAGCCCAATATTTCGATCGTTCATTGTGAAATATTGGCGATTTTCGACATCGAAAATATCCTCCATTCTCAAAGTGACAATCTGGTCAATACGAGCCAGTGGAATTGCGTAAGGTCTTCCATAAATTTCAACCAATAGCGTCCGAACAACCGACAGAGTGAGCGGCAGCTGAAAGTGGAAACTCATCCCTTTTCCAGGCGGGGAAATCGCCCTGACCGTTCCTCCGACCTCCTGGGCCATAGTTTGCGCGATATCCAGTCCCACTCCCCGCCCAGAGATTTCCGTCACCTGTTTGGCGGTAGAAAATCCGGGTAAAAATAGAAACTCCATCAACTCCGCATCGGTGAGCTGAGCCGCCATTTCAGCAGTTACTAAGTTTTGGCTGACGAGCTTCTGGCGCAAGCGCTCGCGATCGACACCTCGCCCGTCGTCGGCAATGGTAATCGCCAGCATTCCGCCCCGGTGAAAAGCTTCCAGACGAATCGTGCCTTCCGGTGGTTTTCCGGCAGCAATTCGCTCTTCGGGTAGTTCAAGTCCGTGGTCAACGGAATTGCGGAGAATGTGGGTCAGAGGGGCTTCCAACTTCTTAAGAATGTCGCGATCGACCGGCGTTGATTTGCCAGCAATGTCTAACTTGACTTGCTTGTTCTGCTGGCGTGCCAAATCGCGAATCATGCGGGGAAAACCCTGTATGCCGTCCGCAAATGGGCGCATGTGGGAACTAATCACCTCCCGGTAGAGCCGGTCGGACAAATTTGCAGTCCGGCGGGCATATAACTCCAGTTCATCTATACGATCGCCCAGCAGCTGAACGCACTCCTGTTCGCAGATCCGGGCTTGTTCCAAATATTCCTTTCCTTCTTGGCGCTCCACATGGCGGTCGAAGGCATCCTCCAACTGTTCTAGGGTTCTGGAAAGTTCGCGCAGGCGGGATTTCAAGGAGATCATGGAATCGGCAAACGGTTGCAGCCAGTTGGCTTCAATTAATGACTCCCCGGCTAACCCCATTATGCGGTTTAAGTTATCCGCACTGACTCGCACCACTCTGTCCTGAACTGCGCTTTTTTCTGAGGCGAGACTGGATTTTTCGGAGCGTTGCGGACGCTTTTTCTCCTGCGGGAGTGCCGGTGGGGGAGACGGGCTGCTGGCGGCTGCTATTTCAGGAATTAATTCGGGGCTAACTTTGCTGGTAATTGCCACTGCAGAGGTTGCATAAACAGCCGGAATTACAGACGCGGAAGATGAGGGAGTTTCCCGAAGTCCCTCTGCCGGTTTTGCCTTCTCCCTGACGGGTTGGGGTTTGTGACCGGGTTTCAAAATCGCAGAGATATCCGCTCGCGTTCCTTCAAAATCTGCTTGTTTTTCCGCCAGCCAGCCGGCTAGTTCAGCGTCGCTCACCTGACTGATATTCGCTAGCAAATCCACACCCTGAAGCAGCACGTCCACATCCTCGGAATTCAGGGTGATGGTTTTATTTTGCGCGGCGGCAAAACAGTCTTCCATAACGTGAGCCAGGTTGACTGCCACATCCAGCGCCACAATCCGGGCGGCTCCCTTAATGGAGTGAGCCGCCCGCATCAAAGCTTCCAATTCCTGCGCTGATTGAGGCTGAATCTCCGCAGCGATCAGTCCGTTATTGAGGATGGCAACTTGCGCTTCCACTTCCAGGCGGAACAAATCCATCATCGAACTGTCATCTTCACTCAAAATAGGAGCTGTATTTGAGGTAGCTGCTGTAATTGGGGCGCTTTCTTGACGGGAGCCGGTGAGCGCACTCTCCTCCTGAAAAGAAGCGATTTCTGGATTGAGTGTCTGTGGCTGTAAAGCCGGCACCGGCTCGCCGATCACCTCGATCGCAGGCGCGGATAGAATTGCGGAGGATGCCGGTTGATCAACAGCAGGCAATTGAGGAATTGAAATCGCTACCGCACTCTCTCCGACAGCCTGAATAGGCGTTGCCGCCGAAGTCGCCCCCCCAGCACTCAGGATAACGGAAATCGCTCTGGTGGCGATCGTCAGCTCCCAGGTATGGTCCGCCATCCAGCGCTCAAATTCGCCAAGAGCAGCAGCGCTCATACTCAAAAGCAAATCGCTGGCGTGGTGCAACAATTCAATCTGCTCCCCCTCTAAAGTAAGAGTCCGGTTCTGAGCCACAACAAAACACTGCTTCATCAGCTGCGCCAAGTTGGACGCCGCCTCGATTTCTACAAGTTGGCTGCTTCCCCAGAGCGAATGGACTGCTTGTACGGCTCGGTCGAGTTCAGTCGCAGAGACTGGCTCCGTTCTGAGCGCCTGCAAACATTGCTTGATGGTGGCAACCTGAGTTTCAACTTCCTGGCGAAACAGTTCCAGAATCGTGTAATCGCTCATATCCGCTTCCCGCTCTGCTACAATATTTTATCACTGAGGGTGTAAAACAGCAATTCGCTGTCCAGATAATTGACTTTCTTGCCCTCCCAGTAAACAATCCCTTGGGTGTACCCCTCGTCGGCTTTAGTAATGACCACGGGTGCCGGCTGTAACTCCTTGAGGTGAAAGCGGAAAATACCGTGCACTTCATCAACGGGAAAAACCCACTTGTCCTCGCCCTGTCCCGCCACAATCATTCGTTTGAGATCGAGCCGGTTGAGTGTGCGGGCAGTATCCTCATTTGACTGGATATTCAAAAGATGACTAAGAGAAGCGCAGAGTAAGGTTTCCCCGCGAATATTGACCAGCCCCAAAAATAACTCATTGCTCCGGTGAGGCAGGGGTTGAATGACAGAAGGATGAGTAACTTCTTGCAGCATCCGCACCGGCAGCGCCAATCTCTCATTCCCCAGCCGAAAGATAATGATAGAAATCGCCTCTGCTGTGCGGATGATGGCTTCATTAGCTTCAGCTATATCCTGACCGGCAGACGTTTCTCCCAGAATACCGAGCCACTCTTCCAAATAATCCTGCGCTGGTTCCCGTTCCAGCAAACTATCGCCCACTGCGGCATAAACTGGACATTCATGGCAGTGGATTACGGTGGGTAACTCACTGCAGGAGCGATCCCCCATCACTCCTATCTGATTCCAGCAATCATTAAAGATGGGCCGGTCACTTCCAAGGTTTTCTTCATTCATAAATATTTAATTCCGCCTTCAGTATATTATCCTTGAAAAGGTTCGTAGTTGGGCTTTAGCCCAAAAGGTTCGTAGTTGGGCTTTAGCCCAAAAGGTTCGTAGTTGGGCTTCAGCCCAAAAGGTTCGTAGTTGGGCTTTAGCCCAAAAGGTTCGTAGTTGGGCTTTAGCCCAAAAGGTTCGTAGTTGGGCTTTAGCCCAATTCCCTCGTTCCCAGGCGGGAGCCTGGGAACGCCCTACCAGAGGCTCTGCCTCGTTTTCAACCTAATTTTGCACCTTAAATTTAGAAATTTCTTCCCGCAACGAGCGGGCGGCATCGTCCAACTGCACCAAGGCGCTATTAGTTTCCCGCAAGGCATCCACTGTTTGCTGCGAAGCCTCAGTTAATTGCTCCATTGCTTCGCTGATTTGCTGCGCCGCCTGAGCTTGATCCTCCATACTTTGACCCACCTGCTCAAACTGAGGGGGCAAACTTTGCACTTGATTGATAACTTTACCAATTTGATGGCTAATCTTGCTCACCCGCTCCACACTATCCGTCACCGATTTGTTGAATTTATCCATTTCCATCACCCCCACCGACACCGCCGATTGCATGTCTTTGACAATTTGCTCAATTTCCAGCGTCGCCACTGCAGTCTGGTTGGCCAGCCGCCGAATCTCTCGCGCCACCACCGCAAAGCCGGCACCGTACTCTCCAGCCTTTTCCGCTTCAATCGCCGCATTCAGCGACAGGATACTGGTTTGATCCGCAACTTTGGTAATCGTCACCACCACATTATTAATGTTGGCGGCTTTTTTATTCATCACTCCCAGTTTCGAGGTGATAGAGTTGGTCGCTTCTGTTAGCTGGCGCATCGTGTTTTCCATTTCCTCCAGTTCGTCTCGGCTGTTGCTGGCTCCCGCTGCGGTGTTCTGAGTCATGCTGGCGACTTGCTCCATCATTTTCACTAACTTTTGCGAGGTGCGGGCAATTTCCTGAGCGGTTGCTGTGACTTCATTGCTGGAAGCTAGCTGTTCTGTCGCTGTGGCTTCCAGTTCTTTGCCCGAGGCAGCAATTTGAGTCGAAGATGTGGTAATTTGCACGCCAGACTTCTGAATGCGCCGAATCAAGGCATTCAAGTTCTTGTTCATCGTGGCAAAGGCTGTTTGCAATTTGCCGATTTCGTCTGACCGGTTGGACGCCTGAATCTGCGCCGTCAAATCGCCACTGGAGATTTTTTGGGCCACCTCTACCACCTCACTGATCTGGTCGGCTAGGTTGTAAAATGCGGTTTGCAATTGGCCGATTTCGTCTAGCTGCTCTTCCGATGACAGCACGTTCCTCGCCGTCAAATTTTTGCTGCTGGATATTTTGCCAGAAAGATTCACCAAATTCGCCACCTTGGCGGTTATAGATTTGCTGAAGTAAAATCCAAAAATTACGGCTGTGATAGGGCCAATCAGTAAAGCGACAATCAGCCAGAATGTGCCGCGAGCCGAATTTTTTTGAGCGGCTTTAGCAGTATCCATACCAAAATCTTCGTTGAGCTTTATATCTTCGAGCAGGTATTTCGTTGCCGCCTCAAAGGAGGGACGATTATTTTGGGCTTGCTGGTGGAGCTGATCCAAAACAGCACGGGCTCTTTTGACGGCTGCCATTTCAGGAGAGTTGTCTCTGCCTTGACGCAGCAGTTCAAGTTCCTTTGCCGCTGGGTTGAGAATCCCCAAGCTCTCGAATTGTTGATTCGCTAGCATGAATCTTTCATGATTTTGTTTCCACTGATTCCAGGCCGTCTTTAGCTGTTCGTACAGTCTCTTCTCTTCATCAGTTTTTTGGGAATCGTCGTACTGTTGAAATCCGCTATCAATCTGCTGCCAAGCGTTTTTTATTCGGTCGCTTTCAGCATTTCTTTCAGCTTGGCTGAGTTCAACGTTTAGTAAAGCTCGTTCTGAGGATTCAATTTGGGTTTGTCCTTCATTAATCCTCCACAAACTTATTACACTGGGCAGACTATTTGTGCTGAGCGTGTTTAGGGCTTGGCTCAGGCTGGCATTCACACTCCAACCCACTAAAGCCACAACTAACACAATTAAACCAATGAACAGAAACGCGCCGGTCAGCCGCGTCTGTAAACTCATGTTCTTTAGCATAAATCTCTCCTATTTCTCCTTTTATAAACCTAGAAATTTATCCCACATATAATCTTAGCATCAGTGCATATTGTTGGGCCCAGTATCCTCTAAATTAGTGCCAAGATCGCTGGCATAGTTTTCTCCCGCCGCCAGCAGGTAGGTATGTTTGGCGTCAGAAAATAGCTCCTCTAGCTGAATGCGCTGAATTATCCCTTTCTCATCTATCTTTATTCCACCCAAGTAAGGGGCTTCTTTAACTCGAATCCCGGAGTCTACAAAGTCTTTTTCTGGCGCGTTAAAGGTTTCTGTGATCCTTTCGGCGATTAAGCCGAGGTATTGCAGCGTGTTATTCTTCAGAGGGCATCTCACCATAATAATCCGCGTACTCAGGCAGAACCGGCTGGGTGTCCCCCGAATCAAATAGCACAGATCGATAACCGGCACGATCGCGCCCCGATAATTAAATAAACCCGCTACATACTCCGGTACATGATGAATTTTCCTCAGCGGAACGCGCGGAATTACCTCAACAACACGCGAACTCTCAATGGCGTACAAATCATTGCCAACGTAGAACAGCAACATTAACATAGTTCCTTTAATAACCCAAGTTGCTACCTATAAGTCTTGAGAAACCCGGTTTCTTTAAGAAACCGGGTTTCTTATCCGCACTCGAAAGATAATGTCCCCCGCTTTTGTAGGGGCGCATCCCGCCACACCCCGGCATTGGGGGGGGAGCTCACCTGACTAACTTGTAAGCAGCAACTTGAGTTTTAATACCAGTGTTTGAATTTAGGATGCCCGGATTTTGGGTTGGGATTGAAAGCCGGCGGAAAATAATTTTCGGGCCTAAAAGTTAATGCCCCATACCCAAAAACAAAATAGGGCCTATTTAATAGGCCCTACTTGACATTTCAGCAGAAATGTGCTACGGCAAATCTACTAACGGACACCGGCTGGCTTGTGGACGATGAAGCTGAGAACTTGGCACTGCTTCACGTTGTCAAAAGCCACCACGCGGATGTAGCAATTCGGGTACTCAGACCGGCACTGCTGCACTTCACTGAGGACTTCTTGGGGGCTGCGGGCGCTGAACAGGGGCAGCTTCCACATTGTCCAGTAGAACAGGGTGGGATCGGAGTTTTCGTTGAACTCCACTGCCGGAAAATAACCCTTATCCAAAACGTACTGGATCTGCTTGCTGATCTGCGCGTCCGTCAGGGGGGGCAGATAAGAAAGGGTTTCGTAACGGCGCTCTTTGGGTAGGGTTTTCATTGTTGCTTCCTTCGTCTGTTGCTGGAATCTACGGTAATTTTTGCGGATTTGGGACGCCCAGATTGGGGGATTTGGGGGTTTACCTCACCCATTCCCCACCGGCTGAATGCCCACTGGCACCTAACTGGAACGATTGTCCAAATTAGGCTCAGAGCTAATTTCAAGTTCGGGATGGCTAGCAGAGTCAGGTAAGCTGGCGTGCGTCATGCGCTCCAGATGCTGCCGGCGATATTCCATATTCGCCTCACGGATGCCGGTGCGAACCAAATCTGGCAAAGAGTTGGCCACTTCCTCGACGAGGTGCTCCCGCACGGTCATGATCCGGAAGGCCAGGTCTTGTTCCACCTGCAGCAGCTCCCGCAGGTACTCCTCTCCGTCCTGGATCTTTCCCGTGGAAGAAAAACCATTCAGCCAGATCGCCAAGGGCGGATTCGTCTCGCTCAGCTGAGCCATAACGGTTCGCACCGCTTGATACGTCAGGTAACTCGCCAGCACCTTGGCTGTCTCTTTGGCAATTTGTTTTAGGTCCATGCTGTCGTGAGTTTTGATATAGGTGTTTGTCTTCTAGCAAAATTCTTCCTAAAGGACTGTTACATCCTTTACTAGGTACAACACTCTACCCATTCTCCCCAGGCATTTCCAGGCCAGAGCCCAAAAGCTTTCGGGATACTTCAGACATGTCCGCAGTATTTTGCCAAAGATTGCCAAAGATGGCCATTTTCAGCAGAGCGCCAGAGCTGTCCTGTCCCTGACTGCAGCTATCACCCGTCTGGAATCCCCAGTCCTGAGTTCTGAGAGACATTTTTCCCTCAGCACCCAGCACTGGGCACTCTCAAAGTCAAGATCAGACGGTATCCATCGCCTCGAACTCGAACTTGATTTCCTTCCACAGTTCGCAAGCTGCAGCCAGTTCAGGCGACCACTTGCAGGCTTCACGGATCACGTCGTTGCCTTCGCGGGCCAGGTTGCGGCCTTCGTTGCGGGCTTGGATGCAGGCTTCCAGCGCCACGCGGTTGGCGGTTGCGCCGGGAGCGTTGCCCCAGGGGTGGCCCAGGGTGCCGCCGCCGAATTGCAGCACGGAGTCATCGCCGAAGATTTCCACCAGTGCCGGCATGTGCCAGACGTGGATACCGCCGGAAGCGACGGCCATCACCCCAGGCATAGAGGCCCAGTCTTGGGTGAAGTAGATACCGCGAGACTTGTCTTGCTCGACATAGTTTTCGCGCAGCAGGTCCACAAAGCCCATCGTGATGCCGCGTTCGCCTTCCAGCTTGCCCACCACAGTGCCGGTGTGGATGTGGTCGCCACCGGACATGCGCAGGGTCTTGGCCAATACGCGGAAGTGAATCCCGTGGTTCTTCTGCCGGTCGATCACAGCGTGCATAGCGCGGTGGATGTGCAGCAGCAGACCGTTGTCGCGGCACCACTTGGCCAAAGTCGTATTGGCGGTGAAGCCGGCAGTCAGGTAGTCGTGCATGATGATCGGCATTTCGAGTTCTTTGGCGAACTCAGCCCGCTTCATCATTTCTTCGCAGGTGGGCGAGGTGACGTTCAGGTAGTGGCCCTTGATTTCGCCCGTTTCCGCTTGCGCCTTCTTGATTGCGTCCGCGACGAACAGGAAGCGGTCGCGCCAGCGCTGGAACGGCTGGGAGTTGATGTTTTCGTCGTCCTTGGTGAAGTCCAAACCGCCGCGCAAGCACTCATAGACGGCGCGACCGTAGTTTTTCGCAGACAGACCCAGTTTGGGCTTAATCGTACAGCCCAGCAGGGGACGGCCATACTTGTTCAGCTTGTCGCGCTCTACTTGGATGCCGTGGGGAGGCCCTTGGAAGGTCTTCAGGTAAGCAACAGGAATCCGCAGGTCTTCCAGACGCAGAGCCCGCAGGGCTTTGAAACCAAACACGTTCCCCACGATCGAGGTCAGCATGTTGGTCACAGAGCCTTCTTCAAACAGGTCGAGGGGATAAGCAACGTAGCAGATGAATTGGTTGTCTTCGCCGGCAACGGGCTCGATGTCGTAGCAGCGACCCTTGTAGCGATCCAGGTCAGTCAGCAGGTCTGTCCACACGGTCGTCCAGGTGCCGGTGGATGACTCAGCAGCCACAGCAGCGCCGGCTTCTTCCGGAGGAACGCCCGGCTGGGGCGTCACGCGGAACGCCGCCAGAATGTCCGTATCTTTCGGCGTGTAGTCCGGGGTGTAGTAAGTCAGCCGGTAGTCCTTAACGCCGGCCTTGTAGCCAGTCTTTGCTTGTGTCTGAGTCGAGGCGTAGGTCATAATCCCCCTTCCTAGGAATCATGGAATGAGCAGGTTGCTTTTCTTAAGCTTTTATAAATATACCAGGCGATGCGATAAGTTAAACTTCAAATCTCTTTTTGTAAAACATAACCATTCTTTATCTTTCACCACAATGCTTAACTTTTTGTTACGCCAGGGCGAGCGAGCGCTCAAATGTTCGTGGGGCGTGGGTTGTGGCCATTTTGGACGCCCGGATTGGGGATTGGGCGTGGGCCATTGAGCGTGGGCCATTGGGTGTGGGGCATGGGGGCAGCGGCTTGTGCGGGGCATTGGGCATTGGGCGTGGGCGGGCGTGGGGTCAATTCTCACTTACCCCTTCAC
>Ga0185317_100324_pt1 | contig 13467 bp, 10 predicted proteins | sample DevilsHole_FD_128020 | JGI IMG/M metagenome (GOLD analysis project Ga0185317, IMG submission 128020) | Groundwater microbial communities from Devils Hole, Nevada to study Microbial Dark Matter (Phase II) - Devils Hole (SPADES assembly)... | ecosystem: Environmental > Aquatic > Deep subsurface >...
GGATATGAAGGCCCCATGGACGAACGATTTAGCCTCCGCGAGCCCCACTCCAATATTGACCTGTTGATTCGCTCTACCCCTTTTTTTGTAGACCTGCCAGAGGATATTGTGGAAAAGGCCACTGCCCATATTGTCAGCCGCAGCCATCCAGCCAATCAGGTGATTTTGCTCGAAAATGACTGGGGCAGTTCGGTGTACTTCATTTTGGACGGCTGGGTGAAGATTCGCACCTACAACCTGGATGGGAAGGAAGTTACTCTCAATATTCTCGGCAAGGGAGAGCTGTTTGGCGAGATGGCGGCACTCGATGAGGTGCCTCGCTCAACGGATGTGATTACCCTCGCTCCTACTGTGATTGGCAATTTGCCGGCTCAGGATTTTGTCCAGCTGATTCACACAGAGCCCCTGGCCGGCATTCGTCTGGCTCAGCTGATGGCGCGGCGTCTGCGTCAAGTCAACCGCCGCTTGCGCTTGCGGGAAGCGGACAGCACCTCGCGAGTGGCCGATATTTTACTGTTTCTGGCGGAGGGCCAAGGAAAACAGTCCCCCGAAGGTCTTGAAATTCCCAATTTGCCTCACCGGGAATTGAGCAGTCTCAGCGGTCTGGCCCGAGAAACGGTGACCCGGGTGCTGAGCAAGTTGGAGAAAAAAGGGCTGATTCTGCGGGAGCGCGATGTTCTTTGCATTCCCGACTTGCACGCCTTGGAGCGCCTGCTGGTCTAGCTGTGGGGGGCTCGCTGTGCTTTTGTTGCTATTCCCACTCTCTCAATTGTCAAGTATTGTTGTGCGGCTGCAGCTCTGACCTCAGGCTGCGCTAAGGTGAATGTGGGGAATACCTCCACCCCCCCGAAGGAGGAATTCATGAGTTTTCACAAGATTATCGTTGCCCTAGATGACTCGCAATTGAGCAAGTCGGTTTTTACCCGCTCGCTGGAGATGGCTTTGGCCCAAGGTTCCAGTCTGATGCTGTTTCACTGTCTGACTCACGAAACCCTCGGCGAGCCAATCGTGGCCATGCCGGTGGAGCTGGGTCTGTCTCCTGCGGCTGTCGATTATACTTTCCAGACTCAGCACCTGCTCGTGGAAACCCAGATTCAGCAAACGCGGGAAATGCTGGGTCGCTACTGCGATACCGCTACCCGTCAGGGCGTGCCGGCAGAATTTGACTGCAAGATTGGCGAAGCCGGTGAATTGCTGTGTCAATTGGCCAAAAGCTGGGGAGCGGATCTGATTGTGGTCGGACGCCGGGGGCGCACGGGACTGGCGGAAGCTTTGCTGGGCAGTGTCAGCAATTATGTCACGCACCACGCTCCCTGTTCTGTGCTGGTGATTCAGCACCCGCCGGAGTCGGAAACAAAGCCCGTGGCTGCCGATTCTGCGGCTGAGTCGGCGAAAGAATTCTTAGATGGCAGTTTTTAGATTTTAGGCCGCCATTTATTTAAAAACCGCAGATAAACGCAGATGAACGCAGATCAACCCAGATAATGGTAGATGTCGGCGTCTGTCGCACTGGCGTCCGGGCTGCGGTTCGGAATGGTCTGCGGCTGTCTTAATCCGGGCGGGCCTATGTCGGCTGCCCTATAATCTGCATGAGCAATCCCCAGGGAGAGGGCTTTTCGCCTGAAACAGCTAGTGCCGGTGAGGCTGAAAACCAGCTTCCCTCACCGGCAGATGAGCAATCTGCTGCTGAGCCGGTCAGCGAGTCAGATCGGTCAGATGCCGGTGAGTGGATACCGGACTATGACCTCAACCCACCGGCACCGACTTCCCCTTCCACCGGTTCGGCACCTGTTTCCGACGGGCGTGTGAGGGATGTTGCCCCTTTGATTGTGGTGGAAACAGCTTTTCTGGCCAGTACCGCCAGTCTGATTTGGCTGATCAATTACTATTTTCCCCTCGGGCCGGTGCTGCGGATCTTTTTTCCTGTTCCCATCGCCCTGGTTTACCTGCGCTGGGGACCGCGAGCCGCCTGGATGGGGGCGCTGGTTTCTGGGTTGCTGCTGGCGGTGCTGATGGGCCCGACGCGCAGTATCCTGTTTGTCATGCCTTTTGGCGTTTTGGGGGTGCTCCTGGGCGGTCTGTGGCGGCGCGGTGCCGGTTGGAATTTCTCTATTTTAATGGGCACTCTGGTTGGCTCTTTCGGGGTCTTTTTTCGCATTTGGCTGCTCTCAATTTTGCTGGGTGAAGACCTCTGGGTTTACTTGACTTCTCAAATTACTGAATTGACTGAATGGATTTTTGAGCGTCTGGGGTTGCTCGCTCAGCCAGAACTGGCTCTGATTCAGGCTATCGCTCTGATAATTGTGTTGCTAAATAATGCAATTTATTTGTTTGCGGTACATCTGGCTGCTTGTCTGCTGCTAGAACGCCTGGGCAACCCTATTCCGCCACCCCCACCCTGGGTGCAAGTCCTGCTGACTGAGGAATAGAAATTGGCATTGGGGATTTTAGATTTTGGATTGTGGATTTTGGATTGTGGATTTTGGATTATAGCGGTTTTCTGTTGGATGAAGTACATGCCAGAAACCCGTATCTTTAAGAATACGGGTTCCTCAGTACCTCACCTCGGATGAAAACCGCTATAATTGTTTTCCTCAATGCCCCATGCCCCATGCGATGATGCCCCATGCCCCATGCCCCATGCCCGATACCAAAATTGATATGATTCGCGTCTACACCCAGCTGGAACAAGGGCAGCGGTGGCTGCAAAAGTATCGGGGAATCAAACCTGCAAAAGCGTGCATTTTGGGATTCACTGACACCTGTTTGATTCCTGGGATTTCAGCTGCCGGCGCAACCCCAGAAGCAAGGCGGCGCACGGCAATTGCTGACGCCGAGTTTCTCTACAGTGGGCCGGTGCCTCGTCCCCAGTATCCCTTGCCGCCTCTGTGTGCGGGTGTCTCGCCGGTGCTGATTTCCCGCGCTGTCGTCGAGGCTTTAGATATCCCCGTTTATCTGTTCAATGCGGGGTTGCCGGAAGCGCCGGCAGTACCTGCCATAAATCTGGGCGGCGCACCGGCACGCTGTCTCTCCACCGGCAGCGCTTTGGAACTGTCCGCAGTCAAACACCTGCTCGCTCAAGGACTCAGCTGGGGCGAAAAACTTGCCAATTTATCTGCATATTTAATTATCAGTGAGTGCGTGGTGGGAGGCACCACTACCGCCCTAGCAATTTTAACCGGCTTGGGGGTGCGGGCAGCAGGCAAGGTGAACAGCAGTCACCCCAGCTGCAATCACGCGCAGAAGTGGGATGTGGTGCGAGCGGGGTTGCAGCGTGCCGGTTGGCTCGATTTGGCATTGGGGGATGCCGGTCAGGAAGCTGCTGAAAATCCCAAATCCAAACTCCAAACTCTAAACTCCCATTTCCCAAATCCCAAATCCCAAATTCCAAATCCCAAATCGCTCGATCCCCTACAGCTAGTGGCGGCGGTGGGAGATCCGATGCAAGTGGTGGCGGCGGGGATGGCGATCGCAGCTAGCCGCACCGGCGGCGTTTTGCTGGCCGGCGGCACGCAAATGCTGGCGGTTTATGCTTTAATTGAGGCCATAGCCTGCCGGTATTCCCTATCCTGGCGTCGGGAGGAAATTGTCGTGGGAACCACTCGCTGGGTGGCGGAAGACCCCACCGGCGACACGGCTGGACTGGCGGCAGAGGTGGGACAGGTGCCCCTAATGGCTACCGGGCTGAGTTTTGCCGAGTCTCGCTACTCGCAGCTCATAGCATACGAGCGCGGATATGTCAAGGAAGGCGTGGGTGCCGGCGGGCTGGCGATCGCAGCGAGTCTCTACCGGGGGTGGAACCAATCCCTGCTCTTGCAGGCTATTGAAGCCCTAGTGGCAAGCTTTGCGGCTCTATCATAAGCGAGCAGGGCTTTGGCGGGAGATCCCGAAAGATGAGTGAGTAATTATTCACGTCTGATTACATAGATTTGGCAGAAATATCGTTGTCAGAGCGGGGTTCTCCGAGATATCTGCCGGTGCTCTGTGTGAAGTTTATGGAGAGGGCATTTATAAAGAAAAAGTGAAGCCACAATAAACTGGATTTTTTGTGGTAGGGGAGCCGGAAGAACGAGCGCCACCTGCCGCAATATTTCCGGTTGATCGCCTTAATTTTAGCTTAACAATTACTTTATAAAAGCGCTCTTAGGCACATCTGCGGTAGTCAAAACTCAACACTGAACACTGCTCGCTGCTAACTGTTTCAGTGGATTCTGTGAGAGAGTAACTGTTCTTCCAAAGCCGCAATCCGGTTGTAGGCGGCAGTTAGCTGTGCGGTGAGCCGCTGGATTTGAATTTCTGGCGTTAACTCTTGCTCCGCACTGTGACCCTTGATTTCATGGCGTTTTGTATCAACTAGCACATCTTTATGTTCCAGGAGCGTATCCAGAGCGTTGTGGTTTGGATGGTGATATCGCCCGACACTAAACCCAACCTGAGACATACCGTTGTGGCTGGCAGCTAACCTGCGTTCGGACACCACTTCGGATATCTTGTTACTGAGATCCTCAATGATTTGGTAAAGCGCATCTAGCTTGTGACTCAACATGCTTACTTGCGTTTGCAGCGATTCCATATAAAGCCCCCTTTTGCAGAACTCCTTTCTTCTCCATCTTAGGAAGGTGCGGGCGAAAGCTGGATTAATTTATGGATTATTTAACCTTTGAGAGTACTGCCAATGTCTAGCTCAATACCGGGGGAAAGCGGCGAGCCCGAGGCCGGTCAGGCGTGCCGGCGAGCAGCAGCGGGTGGCTTCTGAGGGAGTCGCTGCGGTCGGGTTCGGGTATAATCATTCAGGCGGCGGCGGGGATATGTATTTTAGCTGAATCCGGGCAACGGTATCAAAACAAACAACGGGATTGAAAAAAACGTGTACCGACGGTCTTTTCTAGTGGGAGCGGGCACCCTAGCTCTGGGGCAGCTGCTGGCAGGGTGTGGTGGCCAAAACCAACCGGCACTGAGCGTGCGGCTGCTGAAAGGTTCTGTGCCCTCCCTTGTATTGAGTCAATTTCGCAAGCAGCTGCACCGATCGGCAGCTTTGGACTTCAAAACCGAGCCGCAGTTGAAAAACTTGTTCGCTCAGCTGCAAGCAGGGCACCGGCAGCCGCCAGCACCACCGCCCAAATCCAACTCGCGCTTCCAGATGCCCAACTCCACCGCCCAGCAGGTAGCGATTCCTGACTTGGTGACTCTGGGGGATTACTGGTTGGCGAAAGCAATTGAGCAGAAACTGATTCTACCCCTGACACCGGCACAGCTGCCAGGGTGGGAGAGGTTGCCTAGCCGGTGGCAGATGCTGGTGAAGCGCAACGACTCTGGCCAAATCGACAAAAATGGCCAAGTCTGGGCGGCACCCTACCGCTGGGGCACTACAATGATTGCGTATCGCCGCGACAAGTTCAAGTCTGCCGGTTTGCAACCACCCCAAGACTGGGACGATCTCTGGCGTCCGGAACTGGCTAGGCTGATTTCTCTGCCCGACCAGCCTCGGGAAGTGATTGGCCTGACATTAAAAAAACTTGGCAAATCTTATAATACCACAGAACTCGATAAAGTTCCTGAGCTGAAAAAAGAACTCCTTAGCTTGCACCGGCAAGTCAAATTATACAGTTCTGACGCTTACCTGCAACCGCTGATTTTGGGAGACATTTGGCTAGCCGTTGGCTGGTCGAGTGACTTGTTGCCGGTGCTGCAACAGCAAGCGACGATCACGGCGGTGGTGCCCCAGTCTGGGACATCGCTGTGGGCGGACTTGTGGGTCGCGCCGAATCGCGCCGGTGCCAGTTCCACAGGCGAGTTAGCGCACAAGTGGATAGAATTTTGCTGGGAGGAAAAAATTGCCACCCAGCTGTCTTTGCAAAGCTTTGCCGCCTCGCCGGTGTTTGCCGGCGCAACTGTTGCTGAGTTGCCTAAAAAATTACAAAATAATCAGTTGCTTTTGCCCGATACCAAGATTCTCGACAAGAGTGAATTTCTGCACAAATTGCCGGATGCGGCGGTTGAGCAGTACCGCTCCCTGTGGCGGGAAATCCGTTTGAGTTGATTGATTGATGGGAATGAACCGCTCAGCCAGCCAAGGACGCCAAGAGAAGGAAGAAGAAAGAGGAACTGAAAATGTTCGTAGTTGGGCTGCACGCCCTCCATGTTCGTAGTTGGGCTTCAGCCCTCCATGTTCGTAGTTGGGCTTCAGCCCAAAGGAAAGTAGTTGGGCTTCAGCCCAAAGGAAAGTAGTTGGGCTTCAGCCCAAAGGAAAGTAGTTGGGCTTCAGCCCTCCATGTTCGTAGTTGGGCTTCAGCCCTCCATGTTCGTAGTTGGGCTTCAGCCCTCCATGTTCGTAGTTGGGCTGCACGCCCTCCATGTTCGTAGTTGGGCTGCACGCCCAAAAGTTCGTAGTTGGGCTTCAGCCCTCCATGTTCGTAGTTGGGCTGCACGCCCTCCATGTTCGCCTGCGGTGGGCCAAGTTTTCATCGGTGACGGTGTGCGCACCAACAGAAGCGACTGCCTCGTTTCTCCAACAAGCAGCACTAAGCTTTTAGGCTTTTAACCTGCTTTTCTCTTGAAAGGAGGCAGTCGCGCCTTTTCTGCGCACACCACCACCAATGAAAAGTCGCGCTTCGGGCGGCGGAGATCCAGTAGGGCTAAAGCCCAACTACAAACCTTTTCAAGTCAGAGCCTCCAGAGGGCGTTCCCAGCTGCCATGCTGGGAACGAGGCAACCTGCTTTTCTCTTGAAAGGAGGCAGTCGCGCCTTTTCTGCGCACACCACCACCAATGAAAAGTCGCGCTTCGGGCGGCGGAGATCCAGTAGGGCTAAAGCCCAACTACGAACCTTTTCAAGGCAGAGCCTCCAGAGGGCGTTCCCAGGCAGAGCCTGGGAACGAGGGAAGTCAGAGCCTGGGAACGAGGGTAAATCTGGCTCCCCCCTTTTGACGAAGGGTTTTTACGGATTCCCTGACATGCCGGCACTGCCGGCGGATTCCAGACAGATGCGGCAAACGGGTTTGCCAGAGGAGCCGGTGCAGGTGTAAGCGGCTAGGAATGTTCCTCGTTTGTGGAAAACCCTGACGTTGTAGCGGTAATCCCGGGAGACTAGACCGAACTGGTTGACAAATCGGTAGCGCTCCAGATAGTTGAGCAAGCTCCAGAATTGCCGGTTGACGATCAGGTCCACCCGCCCCCGCGCCTCACCGGCACCTGGATACGCCAGCCAGTTCTGCAGCAGCTTGCTACCAAACTGGTCTTTTGCCCACCAGAGACTGGGCACAGTCAGCCCCCGCTCAGAAATTGTCTCGGCGGTTATTACTCCGGGTGGCGGTGAGGGGGATTTCGGATCTAAAGCGCTTAAATCCAAAGGAGCGGTGCTGGGTAGAGGCGGTTGGCACAGTGTCTCGACGGTTTGCGCCAGGGTTCGCTCTTCGGTGCCGGTGGCGGATTGCTGTGGTAGCGCAACCGCCAAGGTGAGGGAGATCAGGCACAGTGGCCATAGAGGCACCGGCCAATTTTGGCGCAGGGATTTTGGCTGGGCAGTTTTCACAGCAATCTCAAATCTGAAATCTGTTGGGTGGGGGTGGGTGCCAGGACAATCTTGGCACGGCCTTAGGTCCAACAGCTACAAGCTTGACTGTGGGGCATGGGGCATGGGGCTCACGGGCACGCCCGCATGGGCCAAGCCGGCAGCTGCCTGCAGGCGGGCACAAGGTCTGCTGCTACTTTACATTACAGAGCTTTACTTTACAGAAACTTTAAATACAGGCCGTTGACAAGTCTCTATCCTCAGAAGTAGTATATATCTGTGGCTACAAAGGTGACATACAGTTAACTCTTTCCTGGCCATTAGCACACAAGTGGAATTTCTGTCAAGGGTCTTGTGTGTGCTAGAGATAATAGTGTGGCAGTGCGGAAAAACCATGAATAGAAATGTTGGCCCGTAGGTGCTGGCACCGGCGATCTAGTCGGCTTTGCTCACCGGCAGCCGTGCTTTTGGCCCACAGTCCTCCATAAGGCTGGGCTGACAGCATGGTTTGAGGCTATCAGCAGCAGCCAATTTGCTAACATTTGCTGGGGTATACTATACTTTGCGCAGGCCATACGTCCCACTCAGAAAAGCGGTCGAGTTTCTGGGACTGCATCCAAATACCCTCAGGAAGTACGCAGATGAAGGACAAATCAAAAGCGTCCGCACGTCTTCAGGACAGCGCCTCTTCGACATCGGGTCGGTGCGAGAGCATACAGCTCCATCTGCCACTGTTTGCTACTGCACAATCAGTTCAGTTAAGCAACGGGATGACCTCGTCCGCCAAGTCCGGTTCATGGTCGAGCGCTACCCGGAAGCCGAAATCATTCAAGACATTGGATCTGGGCTCAACTTCAAGCGGAAAGGATTGCGGTCCCTACTGGTCAGAATTATGCGCGGCGATAAGCTCACGCTTGTGGTTGCCTGCCGTGACCGACTGTACCGGTTTTGATTCGAGCTGTTCGAGTTTATGGTACAGCAAAACGGTGGGCAGCTCTTGGTTCTCAGCCAACCTGCTCACTGCCCAGAATCCCAGTCGAGAGCGGATTTGCTCGCCATCCTTCACGTCTTTAGCTGCCGCATGCACGGACTCAGGCGATACCGCAAGGAAATCTCGAAAGATCCGAATATTCCCAAAAGCTGAGCAGAGGGCGCTGCTCAAGCAGTGGTTTGGCGTGTCCCGCTATGTTTACAACGCTACCATCAAGCACCTTCAAGAGCCGGGGACAAAAGCCAGCTGGATGGCCGTTGCCCCCATTATTTTGGGGGGGCTGCCTGAATGGGCCAAGCCTGTCCCCTATCAAATCAAAAAGATTGCCGTCAAAGACGCCTGCACTGCCGTCCGGAAAGCCAAGCGCGGCTTCGCGAAAGACAAACAAATTCGCAAGTGCCGGTTTCGCAGCCGCAAAGATAGACAGCAGACTGTTTTTATCCCCAAGACGGCAATCAGTGAGCGCGGTGTCTATCACACCATCCTGGGAGAAGTCCGCCTAGCCGAGCCTTTGCCCCTGGAGTTTAGCGATGGCCGCCTGACGCTTGCGTTTGGCGAGTATTACCTGATAGTCTCAGAAGAAGTGCAGCCACTCCAGTCCGAAAACCAAGGGCGAGTTGTTGCCTTAGATCCCGGTGTCCGCACCTTCATGACCTTCTTTTCCGAATCATCCTGCGTGCCGATTGGCAATGACGCCAACCTGCGGATTCAGAAGCTCTGCTTCAAGATCGACCGCCTTGTGTCAAAGATGAACAAGTCCAAGTCAGACCAGAAGCGCCGCTTTAGGAAAGCCGCCGACCGCATCCGGTGCAAAGTGCAGCACTTGGTTAAAGAGTTGCATCACAAAACCGCTCGATTTTTAATTGATAACTTCGACGTGATTCTCCTGCCCAGCTTTGAGTCCTCTCAAATGGTAGGCAAGTCACGGCGCAAAATTAAGTCAAAGACTGTGCGCCAGATGCTGACTCTATCGCACTACCAGTTCAAAAAACACCTAGAGTGGAAGGCTTGGGAGATGGGCAAAATTGTCCTGTCCGACATCAATGAAGCCTACACTTCCAAGACTGTCTCCTGGACGGGGGAGGTTGTCAAAATAGGAGGGGCGAGAGTCATTAAGTCCAAAATCGACGGGCGAGTCATGGACAGGGATCTGAATGGTGCTCGCGGGATTTTCCTGCGGGCATTGGTTGATACGCCTTGGTTGAGAGACGCTCTCAACTTATGTATTTGTTAGCATTTGTTAGCAAAAAAGTATCGGATATCCATCTGCTGACTGCCAGATTTATAATGTCCGAATTTTAAAAATCTAAAAAAATTTTATTAGGAGGGGGATTGACAGTGCGGTGAGGATAGATTAGAGTAGAGAAGGTGTGTGAAAACATTCAATTTCAATAGGGTGGCTCGGAGAATGACCAGAATTGAGGCTGGCCAAAAGCGAGTGCCGTGACTGACTTGGACTGAGAAGGAGGAAATAGGTGTCAGAAAACCCCTGCCTGTTATCCGAAAGCGGTAGCATAGAATACACAAAAGCGTATTTTTGGGAGCTGTGGCAGCTTGAGTGGGAATCTCTTTACCGCTGCTGTCAGAAGCAGATGGGGAGCAACCCAACCTTGGCTGAGGATGCCCTAAGTCAGGCGATGCTAGAAGCCTTGGAGAAGGTACAGGCCGGTGCCTGTCGGATTGCGAACTTTAAAGCTTGGGTCAGAACGCAGACTCGTAACCTCTGTACTGTTGCGCTCTCTCGGCAGGGACGTATTAAGCACTGAGAAGATAGAAGCTGTAGTATTCGTTGAGGATGAAATCATGGCCAACCTGGATGAAGAATGCGTTCCCGCCGCTTAGCGGCGGGAACGCGATAAAATTTCTAGCCGCGCCATTGAGGCTCTGCCACCGAGACTGCGCGACTCAATTGAGTTATACTATTATCAGAATAAGTCTTATATACAAATCGCCCGAGAGCTGGGGATAAGCTCCGCAAATGTGTGCAAGCGCATGTCGCTGGCGCGGGCAATTTTGCGAAAGAAGTTAAGCGAGGTTGAGGAGGAAGAAGATGATGTTCCTCCGGATGCTGGAATAGGGAAGAAGTCGGAGCAGGGGACGCTCAATGCACCGGCTGTTGGGGAACGTTTGGCATCGCCGTCTGGGGAGTTGGAGGAGGTGCTGCCGGCGGAAAGTGGGGAGCCGGTGGGTGCGGAGGGGTCTGTTTCGCAGGGAGAGCCTGCTTCTTTTGAGCCTTCTGCTGAAGGGGAGTTAGGGATTGCTGCCGGTTCGGAACCAATGGCTGGGCTTTCTGTTGCACCGGCTTCTTTTGAGGGGTTAGAAGAGAAGCCGTTAGGGATTGTTGCCGGTGGGTTCTCGCGGGAAGCAGGGAGCTTCGCTGTGCCGGTTGTGCCGGCTTGTGGGGAGGTGGCATTAGGGGAGTTAGGGATTGTTGCCGGTGGGGAACCTCTTTTGGGGGGGTTGGACACTGGAAGGATGATTAAAATTCTTTGCAGAATCCTCGCAACCCCACTCTTACGCCTTAAAGCCGGTTGGGGGACAGGCGGGAGGACAGGCGGGACGCCGTCCCACAGTCGGGAGGTTGGCGCATCTCTCTGGGATGGGAACCTGGGCCAGAAAGAGCCAGATGCCGGTGTGCGGGAGATGCGGTGGCTTTTTGGACTGTGCTGGAAGGTTTGGGCGGACAGTGGGGGGTGTTGGCTGTCTTCCATCTGAAAAATAGGTGGGGATAAATTCGCTTTGAATCAGTTGTCCCCTCCTTCCCAGGCGCTCGCCTGGGAACGAAGATAGTTCGGCTCTGCCTGCTTTCAAAAGACAAGCATATTAAAAGCCTAGCAGCTTAGCATTGGTGGCGCGAGCGCTTTTGTTGGAGTCCGAATCGCGGGATAAGGCATGCGAAAAAATGCGCCGTCGCTTAGGGCATGGACGCAGGACAGGCCAGAGCGCCTATGCTCTCGCAGGGTAACATAAGCCGGTGCCCTCAGCAGGCACTTGCGGAGATGGGGACAGGTTTGATGCCGGTGACTGCGAGGTATGGCCTCCCTATCTAATGTCCGAAACGATTTGGCAAGTCCTATAGCAAGTGGCGAATTCACAAATTGCCTGACAGAAACGTCTAGCTAATAGAAGCGCACAGCACCGGCTCGCTGCTCTGGCTGTAGCGGGGGTGAGCGTTTCTCGTAACGCCGGCCAATTGACCGGAGAAGTTATCTATTTTCCGGATTATGGCCGTCAGGAATGGACAGGGAATGTCGCAGCGTACCATAAGCCGGTGCGCTCAGCACGCCGGAGATGGGGACAGGCAAAATGTCTGTCGAGCTATGGGCCCCATGTCTAATATCCAAAACCATTTGGCTAGCACTAGAGCAACTGCTGAATTCATAAATTGCCTGAGCCAACCGTCTAACTAATAGAAGCGCACAGCACCGGCTCGCTGCTCTGGCTGTAGCGGGGGCGAGCGTTTCTCGTAACGCCGGCCAATTGACCCGAGAAGTTATCTATTTCCCGGATTATGGCCGTCAGGAATGGACAGGGAATCTCGCAGCGTAACATAAGCCGGTGCGCTCAGCACGCCGGAGATGGGGACAGGCTTGATGTCAGGCGAGGTATGGCCACCCTATCTAATGTCCGAAACGATTTGGCTAGTGCTTTAGAAACGGGCGAATTCACAAATTGCCAGACAAAAACGTCTAGCGAATAGAAGCGCACAGCACCGGCTCGCTGCTCGGGCTGTAGCAGAAATGGGCGTTTATCGGAACGCCAGCCAATTGACCGCAGAAGTTATCTATTTCCCGGATTATGGCCGTGACTAGCTTTAACAAAAGCACCTATCTGCAAGACAACCCTGAGGAAGAGCAGCAACTGTTACAGCGGCTTGCTGCCGGTGACATCCGTGCCTTCTGGCCACTCTGGCAAAAGTACCGAGACTACCTGTTTCGTTGCTGTCTGAGTTGGAGGAACGGCAACTCAACGGAAGCGGAAGACCTGCTGAGTCAGGCGACGCTTAAAGCTTGGGAAAAGGTGCAAAAGTTCGCGGGAAAAATCAATAACTTCAAATCTTGGCTGACGGTGCTGGTTCGGAATTTATGGCTCGATATGCAGCGTCGCCCTTGTGCGAACCAAGTTGAGGATATAGAAGTGTATGCGGAGCGAGACCAGCTGGGACTGATTTCTGCTGGCGACACACCGGCAAGCGCCTTGGAGCGGGAAGATAAAAAGATGGTGATTCGCCGGGCTATTGATAATTTACAGCCCCGACTGCGCGAGACGTTTATCCTGCATTTTTATGAAGAGCTGTCTTATCCAGAGATAGCCGCACGGCAAAATATTTCCTACCAGAATGTCTGCAAGCGCATCTCCGAGGCGCGGGAAATTCTGGCTTTTGAGTTGCGGGGATATTTTATCGGGGAGGGTGGGACTGAACCGGCTACAGCCAAGGTGCCGGCAAAACCAGCTAAGTCCAAGAAGGCGGCTCAGAAGGCTGCTCAAGTTGAACCGATTCTGCCTGAGACTGTGACAGTATCGGAACAGTTGGAGGAAGCTGAAGAGGTGTCTCATCAAGAGATGGGGAACCGGCAAGAGATTTCTGGCCAGAATGTGGGAGAGCGCATCTGTGAAGTGCCGGCAATTCTGGAAGTGTCGGATGGGACAAAAATGGAATTGGCGGTGATGCCGGTGGTAACGGAGCCGGTAATTGAGGAAATGTCCCAGGGGAATGGGGGAGTTGAGCCGGTTGTGGGGGTGCCGGTGACTTTATCTGTTGCGGTGGCGGAGGTGGCGTGTGTTGCCGGTGAGGAGTTGCCGGTGGTTGCGGGATCTGTGGGGGATTCTGAGTCGGATTCTGTTGCGGGGAGTTTTGGGGGGAGGTTGTCCGAATTTAATTTTATCGGGAAGCCGGTAGTAGGGGCATTCTCTCGGTGGCTGTCCAAGTTAGAGGAAGATGAAAAGCTGTCTCATCAAGAGATGGG
>Ga0185317_100327_pt1 | contig 13246 bp, 7 predicted proteins | sample DevilsHole_FD_128020 | JGI IMG/M metagenome (GOLD analysis project Ga0185317, IMG submission 128020) | Groundwater microbial communities from Devils Hole, Nevada to study Microbial Dark Matter (Phase II) - Devils Hole (SPADES assembly)... | ecosystem: Environmental > Aquatic > Deep subsurface >...
CTACCACCGGCATGGGCACCTCAGCAGGCGTTAGAGGCTGGCACTTTTGCAGCGCCTCCACCAGAGCCTCCATCCGCACAGGCTTGCTAATGTAATCATCCATACCCACCGCCAGACACAGATCCCGATCCCCCTGCATGGCATTAGCCGTCATAGCAATAATCCGGGGTCGAGCTGCAGGCACTACCTCCTGGCACAGTTGGCGAGTGGCTTCCAAACCGTCCATCTCAGGCATGTGGACATCCATCAGCACCACATCATAAGGCTGCCTTCGCACCGCTTCGAGCACTTCGAGTCCGTTGGCGGCAATGTCTGCCCGATACCCCAGACGCTCCAGTATGCGCAGAGCCACCTTCTGGTTGACCGCATTGTCCTCCGCTAGCAGAATCCGCAACGGATGGCGAGACGCCAGCTGCGAATCAATCGCCTCAGGTTCAACTCGCAGGGAACTGCACTTCACCGGCACCAAACCAACAATGCCGGTCAAAACATTGTAAAGCTGCGATTGCTTGACCGGCTTGTTGAGAAAAGCCGCGAAATTCAGCTCAGCTAACAGCCTGCTATCTGGCAGGTTGCCGATAGAAGTAAACATCAGCAGCGGCAAATTCTTCCTCCCCGGCAGCTTGCGGATTTCTGTAGCCAAAGTCAGGCCATCCATGAATGGCATTTGCATGTCCAGAATCGCCAAATCGAACACCTCACCCCCAAGCAGCCATTCGAGAGCCTCAGCACCCGAGGCAGCGGCGCGGGGGAGCATTCCCCAAGACTGGGTTTGCCCGCTCAAAATTTGCCGGTTGGTAGCATTATCGTCCACGATCAGCAACCGCTTGCCGGTTAAAGCTTGGCCCAATGCCGGTTCCCCATCTGCCACCGCTGGCGCTGTGACAGTGAAAAAGAAAGTGGAACCCTTGCCCACTTCACTTTCCACCCACATTCGCCCCCCCATGATTTCGCTCAGGCGCTGGCTAATCACCAAACCCAAGCCGGTGCCTCCGTACTGGCGGGTGGTGGAGGCGTCTACCTGGCTGAACGCCTTGAACAGGCGATTCATACGCTCAACAGGGATGCCAATGCCGGTGTCGCGCACCGCAAATTGGATTTCCCAATTGGGGGAGGCGTGTAGCGTCCCGCCTGTGCCCCCACCACCAGCCCCCACCGGCAGTTTAGAAGCCGTCACCGACACCACCACTTCCCCAGCTGCGGTGAATTTAACGGCGTTGCTGAGCAGGTTCACCAAAATTTGCCGCAGCCTGGTGACATCCCCGACAATTGTCTCAGGGGTTTCCAAGTCCATCAGGTAAGCTAGCTCCAGCCCTTTCTGCGCCGCCTTCGCCGCCAGCAAATCCAGACAATCCTCAACGCAGGCTCGCAGATTAAACGGATGCGCCTCTAAGTCCAGCTTGCCCGACTCAATTTTTGAGAAGTCGAGGATGTCGTTAATAATCGTCAGCAGCGCTTCCCCACTGGTGCGCACAATTTCCACAAAATCTCGCTGTTCCGGCGTCAGCTGTGTGGAAAGCAGCAAGCCGGTCATGCCAATCACCGCATTCATGGGCGTGCGAATTTCGTGGCTCATGGTGGCCAGGAATTCGCTCTTGGCTCGGTTGGCAGCATCAGCCACCTGTTTGGCTTGCTCCAAGGCCAGATTTTGCTCCGCCAGCTGCTCTCGCTGGCGGGTTTCTTGCTCCAGCAGCTGCGCTTGCGCCAAAGCAATCCCCACTTGCGCCGCCACAGCTTCCAGCAGCTCGATTTCATCCTCAGTCCACTGGCGGAACCGGTCGCACTGGTGCAGCCCAATCGCGCCATTCGGTTCTCCTTTATAGGAAGTGCGAATCGCCAGCAGAGACTTTAATCCAATCTGGTGGCACAGAGGCTCAGCCACTCTCAGCAGTGAGTCAGCGTAAACATTGGGGGAAGAAATCGCCCGATCTTGAGCCATCATCAGTTCGGCGTGGGGATTGCCGAACACCGGCACTTCCATGCTCAGCACCGACTGGCAACCGGGCTGCAAATATTCCGCCACCACCGGGATCTGGGGTTTGGGGGTGGTGATATAAGAGTGAATCAGACAGCGACTCACCCCAAACGCCTCACCAATTACAGAGCACGCCGTCCGAAAAATTTCTTCCTCCCTCAGCTGCTGGCGAATCTCCTGAGTGATCTTTCCCAGCAAAAAGCTGCGCTGCAACTGGTGCTGCAAAGCCTCTCTGGCGCTCTCGCGTTCAATTTCGCCCCCAACCCACTGAGCCATCAGCTTCAGAAGCTCTGTGTCTGCAGGTTTGAATGGGTGCGGGCGGGGTTTCGGGCTGGCAAAGCTCAGGGTGCCGTACACGCTGCCCCCCACCAGCACCGGCGCACCGATATAAGCCTCGAGCTGGCGAGTCTCGTAAGCCGGATGGTTGCGCCACTCCGATGTTGCGGCTGACTCAAAACAGACCGCACTGGCGATCTGTGACGGCGATGAACCCTCAATGGCGAAAGAATCGTAAGTCTGCTGTAGATTAAAGGCATCTCCTTTAATCAGTCGGATTGCGCCCGCAGGCAATTGCGCCGCGATCACCTCATAGCGATGGCCGGCGATTCGCCCTGCGGTGCCGATTTCCAGGCCAAACCGGCGGCATCCCATCTCCAGCATCCGCTGCAAACGTCCTTCAAAGTTCAAATCGCAAGCTGCCGTCACCTCATACAGCCCCCGAATCGCCGCCAAGCTCTCCTGCAGCTCTCGCTCGGCTTGCTTGCGCTCTGTAATGTCCTGCCCGACGGCCTGGAATGCCACCAGCTGCCCGCGATCGTCAAACATGGCCCTGTCCGTCCACTGCAGCCACCGCACCCCCCCCGCAGGCAAAATAACCCGATACTCGGAAGTCCCCACCGGCAATTCTTGCGTCAGAGTTGCCAGCGACTGGCGCACCTGCTTCCACAGATCCGCTGGAATCACTGCCGTAATGTACTGTCCGAGAATATCCTCGCGCCGCTTGACAAAATAGCGACAGTATGCTTCATTGACGAAAATCAAGGTGCCGTTGGGAAGAAAACGGCAGATGAGTTCTGTTTGGTCTTCTAAAATCGCCCGATAGCGCTCTTCTGATTCCCGCAGCGCTTCCTCTGCTTGTTTGCGCTCCATAATTTCATTTTGCGCATGCTTGAAGAGGATGGATTGCTGGATGGCTATGGCCAGCTGCACGCTCAGCTGTTTGAGCAACTCCACTTCCTGTTCGCCCCACCGGCGCGGAGCACTGCAGTGATGGGCAATCAGCAGCCCCCACAGCGATTCTCCTTGCAAAATTGGCACTACCAAATTGGCTCTCACCTGAAACCCTTCGAGCAAGTCAATGTAGCACTGGGATATGCCAGAAGTGTAAATATCCTCAATCGCGGCAATCCGACCTTGCGGGTAGCGGGAAAGAAGGCTTTTCTCAAAGCAAGGATCTTTGATCTGGGTTCCTAGAATTTCCTCCCAACCCTCACCCACCGACTCAACGACTATCACCCCACTCCAATCGGGCAGAAACTGGTAAATCACTGTGCGGTCGGTTTGCAGGAATTGCCGCACTTCCGCCACAGCGGTAGAAAGCACTTCGTCCAAATCTAAAGACTGGCGGATGCGCTCTTGCATTGCTCCCACCAGCCGCTCCCGTTCAGCCTGCTGTAGCAGCGCCTGTTCCGCTTGCTTGCGCTCCGTGATATCGTTGAGCGTCCCAGAGGTGCCTGTAATCCGATTGTTAGCATCCAAGAGCAGCCGATAAAACACCTCAAACCAGCGGAAACCACCGTTTTTGGTTAGGTAACGAACCTCGTGCTGGCAGTAATCTTTTTGGCGCTCAATTAGCTGTTGAAACAGTTCTAAATTATGCTGCCGGTCGTCGGGATGAACGTAATTTAAGAAATTCGCGCCCAGGCTTTCCTCAATTGAAAATCCCGTGATTTCCGTCCAGGCCGGATTGAGAAATGTCCACAAACCCGCTGCATCCTTCTGAAAAATCACTTCCTTAACGCTGTCTACCACAGAGCGGTATTTGTTCTCGCTTTCCCGCAGCGCCGCCTCCGCTTCTTTGCGCGAGGTAATATCGCTGGCAATTCCCATGTAGCCGGTAATGTTGCCTGACGCATCTCTGAGTGCTGTCAGCGACAGCAGCACCGGAAAGCGGCTGCCATCTTTGCGGATGTAAGTCCATTCGCGTTCGTCTGTTTCCCCCCGCCGCGCCTTGGCAACAAATGCCTCAAACCCAGGCTCCACCGGCACTCCCAATTCGGCAGACAGCTCAGCCGCCCGTTGCGCCACCTGTTTACGATCGTGGATGATATCCAGGGTTGTTTTTCCGATTACTTCTTCTGCAGCATATCCCAGCAATCGCTCCGCCGCCGCATTAAAGGTGCGGATTGTGCCGTCTGGTGTCGTGGACACGATCGTGTAGTTGGCGCTGTTCAAAATCGCCCGCTGCAGTGCTGTTGTCTCTTGCAGCGCCACTTCTTGCTGCTTGCGTTCTGTGATGTCATGAGCTACAGCGTAGATAATTTGGCGTTCCGGGTATGCTGTGGAGTTCCACAACAGCCACCTGTAGGAGCCATCTTTGCAGCGAAAGCGATTTTCCAAAGAAATTCCATTGGTGCGGGCTGCCATAAGTTTCGCAACTTCGGCAATTGTTCTTTTCCGGTCTTCAGGGTGAACAAAATCGATTAACTTTTTTCCTATAAGCTCTGAATCACTAAAGCCTAGGGTCTTTGACCAGGACGGGTTCAGCTGCTTGAAATAGCCATCGAAACCGGCAACGCAAAGCATGTCAATGGAAAGGGAGAAGAAGCGATTTCGTTCTTCTTCAGCTTGCCTGCGAGCCGTAATGTCTCGAAAGTTACACACTGTGCCGACGGTGGCATCTCCAACCCGCTGCGGCTGCGCGTAACGCTCAAATATTCTGCCATCCTTAAATTCTAAAATGTCGTAACCATCAGCGGGTATCCCGCATATTTCATTGGCAATACTAGGTTTAAGTTCGCCAAATAACCTTTCCGTCCTTTCAAGCAGGTATTTGACCCTTTCCAGAGATGCCTGAGATTCTCCCGATTGAGCTGTCTCATCGGCAATCAGCCACATTTCTTGGAACTTGCGGTTAAAGGTGACGATTTTTCCATCTCTGTCAACCGCCAGTATTCCATCTGCAGTTGAGTCGAAGGTTGCCTGCAGCAGCGCCAGAGACTTTTGCAGTTCCTCCTGCGCTTGCTGGCGCTCCCCGATTTCTTTGAGCAATTGCGCGTTAGCCGTCTCCAGCTGTACTGTCCGCTCGCTCACTCTCTGTTCCAGCTGGCTGTTGAGGGTGCGAACTTGCTCCTCCACACAGCGCCGCTCGCTGACTTCTTTTTGCAGGGTTTTGTTAACTAATTCCAGTTGGGCTTGGCTGGGCAGCGCTAGCGCCCTCGGCAGCAGCGGCACCAGTTGCAGTGCCGTCAGTGCTGAGATAGCTGCTGTCAGGGCTTTCACGAAACCTGCAATCCAGTAATTAGGGTGCCACAGCACCCACACCTCCATCAGGTGCGTCGTGCCACAGGCGACGCTAAAGGTGCCAAACAGCAATATTGTCCAGCCGAAGGGCACATCTCGCCGCTTGCAGACGAAATACACCAGCATCAAGGGAATGGCGTAATAGGACAGTGCGATTGACAAGTCGGACAGCACATACAGCCAAACCAGCTCTGGATTCCACAGGAAGCACTGCCCCTGCGGCATAAAGTTGCCAAAAGAAAAGCTTTTTAACAGTTCCAGCATCAGTCCCTCTGCTAGGTAGCCCCTATTGTCCGGCGATTGCAACCAATTGTTTAGTGAAGCTAAAGATTACTTTAGCTGATGCCACCCCCGATCGACCCCGCCCCCGCCAGTCACATCCTGCATCCTGCCTGCGATTCCCACGTTTTCCCCTGCAGCCGGCGCGTCTCCCCTCCGCAATCACTCCCGACTTGTATAGCAGCAGTCATATTGGGCACGGACATTAATGGCATGGCACATGGATCGGGGCGCATCGGGCATGGCGCATCGGGCATGGCGCATGGCAAAGACTCACAGCTTTTGCGTGATGCTCAATGCGATGATGCCCAATGCCCATGTTCTAACCTAAGTAGCTACTGCTAGATCCCTCTTTTGTCATTTTGGGGCAATTTGACGAATTTGCGCCATTTCAGGCAACGACAGAAGGACGCTATCGCGTCCCGCTTGCGCTATCAGGCTTTCACCCTTGTTTGACAAAAGAGCTATATAGCAAAATATTTGTGAATTGTCAAGGTTGAAAGTTTAAATATTTCTGAACTTGGGGGCCGGCAGCAGGAGTCAGCAGCATTTTGGCAGAGGCTGGGCACAGGCTGGGCACAGGCTGGGCACAGGCGCTCTGGCCTGTGCTACAACAGACGCAGGCGGGGGCAGATCGCCAGACAGATGTGCGGCGCTGCGCTGCGGTTTGATCCAGGGAGAACAAAGGAGCCGAAAATATGGCAGATCCGTTAATCTATCAGGAAGATCACTTTGTAGTGCTGGAAACCAACCAGCCGGAGCAATTCCTCACGGCAGCTGAACTCCAGGAAAAGCTCAAGGCTATTTTGGCCAATCTCCAGGATGACTTGCCACAGGATTTGCAAAAATTTACGGCACCCGAAGCCCAAGCCAAGTATCTGCTGGACACCAGCTGCTCCCTGGACGTTGGCCCGGGAGAATTTTTGCAGTGGTACGCTGTTCGACTGGAAAAGTGAGGGGTTAAGGGTTAGGGGTTAAGTGTTAGGGGTGAGGTGTTAGGTTTCAGGGGTTAGGGGTTGGGGGGAAAGCTTTCAGGTCGTGCTCCAACCCATGCGATCATGCCCCATGCGATCATGCCCTTTGGCGTGATGCCCCATCCTCAATTAGCCTTCCGGCGTTGCAATCAGAGCCACGTCAATGCGCTTTTCCTCCGGCTGCGTCACCTCAACCCGCACCCCTGGGCCAAAGAACTTTTCCATTTTTTCCTGTTTTTGCTGCCAAGTTGCCAAAGCAATCAGCGGCGAGTCAAATTCCATAATCAAAGCGTAAGCACCGGCAATCTCGGCTTCCCGCAACCCCTTCAACACCGGGCGCTCCTGGTCAGTGGGACTGAGGCCCAAGCGAGCCAGCGCCTCGTCGAGATGGGCTTTTTGACCGTAGCGATAGCGAGTCACGTCTTTGCGAATCTGATTTTGGATGCCGGTGGCAACCTTGTCCCGCAGCGCCAGGACATCTGCAGCGGTAGGCTCGCTGAACGGCACCGGCACCAGTTCCGCCGCTTTCAGCGCCAACCCCCCCAGCAGCAAGGGAATCCCGTAAAAGAATCCGGCCAGATTCAGTGTGGCGTTGTCGGCGAAATAAGCAGCCAGGCCAATGGCGGTCAAGACACTGCCAACCACTAAACCCAGGGTTGCCAAAGATATTTGAGGTAACATATTAACTAGCTGGTTCCACTTGCAATTCTCTTCAGCCTTTATTATCCTCGCTTTCAGGGTGCGAGAGGCATCAAAGAGGGCATGGCGCATGGGGCATGGGGTATGGCCCCCGGCGCTTGAGCCCCAGGCGCATCATCAAAGACTCACAGCTTTTTGCGATGATGCCCATCGCCCATTGCCCATCGCCCACTGCCCCAATGCGATGATGCCATGCATGCGTGATGCCCAATGCCCAATTGCAACTTGTACCAGCAGCACCAGCCTACCGGCAGCAACAGCCAGTATAGCAGCAGTCATATTGCTTAGGACATTAAGGCATGCATGCGCATGGCCCCAGGCGCATGGCCCCAGGCGCAGAGGAAAGACTCACAGATGCATGCGATCATGCCATGTATGCGCGATCCCATGTATGAGCGATCGTCCGTTTCCGTGCGTGGCTACTGCTATATCACCCAGACAGATAAGATATTTGGCTGGGATGTCGCTGTCTAATATGATTCCTTTATAACTTGAGTAATTCACATGATTGGTCACAAAAATGGGCAAGCCGACGCAAAAAGTGGCTTAATGGAGGAAATTCAATCCCTCAAGCGAGAGGATGAAATGCTCTACAACATCCTAGCAGTGGATGTGTGGGCCTTGGCCAAAACGATGGATGAGTTTCAGCCCGGTTTCTGGGCTGCTTTCATGAAAAATCGCGAAAAAGCCCTCAAACACTTTCTGGCTGAAATGATCAAAAACAAGCCGGCGGACACCAAACGCCCGCCTTTCCTGCGCTGAACCGGCACCCACATTCAATACAGCCAAATTGATGCTATAATAGTATATTACTTTTAAAAGCACGCTCCGCCGGTGCCAGTCTGCGGAACGCCGGGGCGCGAATGCGCTGCAGCCGGAGTGGGTTTCCAACACGCAACAGACAAGCTTATCCTGAAAGCTGAACGCTGAAAAAGGAAGGACATGATGGACAAACAGACACTGATCGAGCGCATTGCCAAAATTGAAACCCAGCGAGAAGTCTTGGTGCGGCTGTTAGAGAAACCAAACCTGGGCACGCTGAGGATTGATGTCAATCAGGCGCTCGAAGAAATGGACGAGCTGCTCGAGGACTTCAAACACACTTTTCCCGAAACCGAGCGCCGGTGACAGGGGTTAATCAGATATAGAGGGCGTCAATCGTGTAAATTTCAGAACCCCGGTTTCTTAAAGAAACCGGGGTTCTAGACCCAAGCGCGGTTGCGCAAATCATTTAGACCTGCTATATCACCCCAAATTCAGCGGGTCAACATCCACCGCCAAACTCACCGATAGCGGGCACAGCGCCCGCAACTGCCCCAAATCTGGCAGCACCACCGGCACCCCGGGCGGAAACTTCAGCAAAATCTGCCACCGGTAGCGGTTCGCCACCCGCATCACCGGCGCAGGTGCCGGTCCGAGCAGCTCGTATCCCCCCGCAAGCGGAGTAAAATCTGCCGACTGCAGCGCCGACGCCACCAGCTGTGCGCAACTCTCCACTTCCGCCAGATCCAAACCACTCAGCCGCAACAGAATCAAACGCCCATAAGGCGGATAGTTCAGCGCCTGTCGCTGCAGCAGCTCCCCCTCCACAAACCGCTCATATTCGTGACGGCGCACCGCCCCAATCACGGGATGCTCCGGCGTATAGGTTTGAATTATCACCCGCCCCGGGTCACTCCCCCGACCGGCACGCCCGGCCACCTGCGTCAAAGTTTGAAACGCCCTTTCTGCAGCGCGGTAATCCGACATATTCAGCAACCCATCCGCCGCCACCACCCCCACCAGCGTCACCTGCGGCAAATCCAGCCCCTTAGTCAGCATTTGCGTGCCAATTAACAAATCCGCTTCCCGGTTGGCAAATCGCCCCAGCAACTCCCGGTGCGCCCCTTTCCGCTGAGTCGTGTCGCTGTCAAACCGAATCACGCGCAACTGCGGAAACTCCTTGGCCAATTCCTGCTCCACTCGCTGCGTCCCACTGCCAAAAGCTTTCAAATAAGGAGAGCTGCATTCTGGACATTGCTCTGGGTGCAGCTGTCCGTAGCCGCAATAATGGCAGCGCAGCAGCTGTGCGGCGTTCTGGTGCGTGTGGTGATAAGCAAGAGAAACGTCACAATTGGGGCATTGTATCACATGGCCGCAGCTCCGGCAAGAGACAAACGTGCTGTGCCCGCGCCGGTGGATGAACAAAATGCCCTGCTGGCGGGTTGCGTAAAGCCGGTGCAAGGCTTGCTGCAGCGACCGGCTAAAAATGGAGCGATTGCCCGCTCGCAACTCTTGCCGCATGTCGGCAACTTCCACCGGCGGTATGGGGCGCGACTGGACGCGCTCTGGCATTGACAGGTAATGGGTTTGGCTGGATGCCGGGATTTGGGGATTTGGGGATTGGGAATTCTCCAGCGCTTTCCATCTAATTTCCACCCAGGTTTCTAGGGATGGGGTGGCGGAACCGAGAATCAGGGGGCAGTTGGCCAATTCGGCACGCCACTTGGCGACGGTGCGGGCGTGGTAGGTGGGGGCGGGCTGGTTCTGTTTGTAGCTGTCGTCGTATTCTTCGTCCAAGACGATCAGGCCGAGATTGGGCAGGGGGGAAAATATGGCTGAGCGGGTGCCGATTACGACAAGCGGCTCCCCGAGCAGCATTTGCCGCCAGGTGTCGTAGCGCTCGCCGGCGGACAGGGCGCTGTGATAGACGGCCACTTGATCGCCAAAGCGGGCGGTGAATCGGTCGGTGAGTTGCGGGGTGAGGCCAATTTCCGGGACGAGGACGATTGCCGACTGCCCGCGCTGGAGCACCGGCGCTATCGCTTGCAGGTACACTTCTGTTTTGCCCGAGCCGGTGACGCCGTGCAGCAGCACTTGGGCGAAGGTATTTAAATTGGAGAGAACTTCTAAAGCATGTTCCTGGTAATTTGTCAAGTCTTTGGGCGCGTCAGGTGTTTGGGCGGGCTGTGCCGGTGCCCGCAACACTTCCCGCTCCTGGATCGTAATGTAGCCTTTTTCTTCGAGTGCCTTCAGTGTGGGCGAGGTTGTGCGGCAAATCTCTAAGAACTCACTTAGCCACATTTCGCCGCCGCAACGCCCCAGCATTTGCAAAATTTCCCGCTGTCGCTTCTTGAGCTCAGTTGAAAAGGGATCGCCAACCAGTGTCACTGCTAGTTTTTGCTTTGGTTGCGGCTGTTTGGGCTGCTCCAGGTAGCTTTCCGCCCAGTTGCGCTGGCCCAGCTGCTGCAATCCTCTCTCGGCACCTTTGACTTGTCGCTGGATTTCCCGCCAGCTGAGGTCGCCGGTTTTGGAGGCTTGCAGGAGGGCGAGAATCTGGCGGGCGGCTGGATTTTTTAGGAAGATGTCGGCACCGGCGGGAATTGCCGCTGCGTTGAGGCGAATGCGGCGCTGCCAGCGTGCCAGGGAACCGGGGGGCAGGGCGGTGCGAATCACTTGAATGAGGGGCGTGCGGTAGTGAGACGCCACTCGTTCGAGCAGCTGCCGGTATGCCGGCGCTAAGGAACTGAAGGCGACGATCACATCTTCTACGTCGCGAACTTTTTCGGGGGCTAAACCAGCGGGCAGCCGGTCTGTGAAGCGGATGGCAATCCCGCTCAGCTGTTGCGCCCCAAACGGCACGCTGAGGATATCACCGGGCTGGACTTTTAGCTCTGGGGGCACCCGATAGGTGAAAAGTTTCTCTTCGCCCCCAGAGAGTTTCTCCTCCTCCTCCGGACTTGTCTTTTGGACAGCCGGACAGTCCACCAAGACTTCAATCCACTGCTGTGCACCGGCACCCGCCTCGTAAGACGCCTTAGGCTCGGCCACCAAGCCAGCAGCCACCTGCTCGCTATCGCCTGCCGTTTCGGGCTCTGCCACAAAGCCGGTGCCTGAGTCAAAATCGTAGTTAGACATATTGCCAAGGTCAGGAGTTGTGAGTTGTGCGTTGATAATTGGCCACTTTTCGGGGGCCGGCGGAAAGTGGGTCTCGTAGGCTGTGCCAGTCACCGGCATTTTCAGCGCCGTTGGGGCAGCGGCACCCTGCGAGAAGGCGCTTTCTTGCCGGCGCTTCCAGCAGCCGTGGCGATCGGCTGCTGGAAGCGCCGTTTTCCCGCCAGGGAGCGCGGCGCAAGCCGTTTTAGGTATTCTGGCCAGCGCCCTTGTTGATATGGAGCCGTCAAAGGAGCGATGTTATGTCTTGGCAAAAGCCGGTGCGAACAATTATACTGTAAGTAGGTTCTGATTACAATTAAATAATAATCTTTCAACAATCAACTGCTTTGGCGGCGCTGCTGATAGCGAGCGTTTGAAAATTAAATTGATTAATTTGAACATGGCTCCGGCAGAACTCTCTCCAGCTGAAGCACTCTTAACAGGAGGACAAATCAGTGGATGAAATTGCGGCGGCTCAACGTTTACCCGGATACGAAAAAACAGTGTCAGATGATTCCGTTGGCTCCTTTTTTAAAGAGATGGCACGCTATCCACTCCTGAACCCAGAGGAAGAGGTGGCCTTAGGGCATTGCGTCAAAGAGTTGGTAGCCCTTGAGGCTATCCAGAAAAAATTAGCAGCAGAATTAGGTCGCCCCCCCAGCCAGGCAGAACTGGCAGCAGCGGCGTTTTTGAGCGAAGCTGAGCTAGAAAATCGCCAGCTGGCAGGTCGGCTTGCCAAACAGCAGATGATTCGCTGCAATTTGCGATTAGTTGTTTCGATAGCTAAGCGATATCTGAATCGGGGGGTGGCATTTCAGGATCTGATTCAAGAAGGAGCCTTGGGACTGAATCGCGCTGCAGAAAAGTTCGATCCAGACAAGGGGTACAAGTTTTCTACCTACGCCTACTGGTGGATTCGCCAGGGGATTACGCGAACCATCGCCAACAGTTCGCGAACCGTTCGCTTGCCGGTGCACATCGTCGAGCAGCTCAACAAACTCAAACACGCCTCTCGGGATCTCAAGCGTTCGCTGCTTCGCAACCCCACCGAAGCCGAACTGGCGGAGGCGTTAAAAATTCCCCCCAAACACTTGCGCCAACTCCTGCAGCTGCAGCAGCAAACCCTGTCCCTCAACCATCGCATTGGGCAAGAAGAAGACACAGAACTGGTGGACTTGCTGGAAGATGACGACACCCCATCGCCAGAGGCGCAGATGAGTGAAAGCATGATGCGTCAGGAGATTTGGGAGGTACTCGCATCAGTGCTCACCGAGCGAGAGCAAGATATTATTGCCCTGCGTTACGGGCTGATAAATGGTGAAATCCACACCTTAGAAGAGGTGAGTCGCTTGTTCAACCTCTCCTGCGAGCGAGTGCGTCAAATCCAAGCCAGAGCTATGCGCAAACTCCGCTTGCCCCAAGTGGCACAACGCTTGAAAGGCTGGCTTCGGTAGAGGCACAGAAACCGGGTTTCTCGGGTGGGGGTTGAGAAACCGGGTTTCTGAATTTATTTCTCGGAGCAGAGGCCAGGTTTGTCGCAGAAACCCGGTTTCTGGCTGCCGGTGGGGGTTGAGAAACCGGGTTTCTGAATTTATTTCTCGGCTCAGATGCCAGGGTTGTCGCAGAAACCCGGTTTCTGGCTGCCGGTGGGGGTTGAGAAACCGGGTTTCTGAATTTATTTCTCGGCTCAGATGCCAGGGTTGTCGCAGAAACCCGGTTTCTGGATTCGGGTGGGGGTTGAGAAACCGGGTTTCTGAATTTATTTCTCGGCTCAGAGGCCAGGTTTGTCGCAGAAACCCGGTTTCTGGCTGCCGGTGGGGGTTGAGAAACCGGGTTTCTGAATTTATTTCTCGGAGCAGAGGCCAGGTTTGTCGCAGAAACC
>Ga0185317_100329_pt1 | contig 13161 bp, 11 predicted proteins | sample DevilsHole_FD_128020 | JGI IMG/M metagenome (GOLD analysis project Ga0185317, IMG submission 128020) | Groundwater microbial communities from Devils Hole, Nevada to study Microbial Dark Matter (Phase II) - Devils Hole (SPADES assembly)... | ecosystem: Environmental > Aquatic > Deep subsurface >...
CGGCAGCATGGGGTAGGGTGCGTTCCCCATTGATACCGCTGCACGAGACTCGGCACTCCCTTGCGGGAACGCACCCTACTGGGCTGGTGGGGCGTGCAGCCCAACTACAAACCTTTTCTAGCCCACCGGCTCGAATTGTAAATTTTTCTATAGAGGTGTAGGTAGACACCCCTCACCCCTGCTAGAGTAAAAACATGTAGATGCACCCTGATGGACACGCCCAGCGATGGGCGCTTTTTGTTTTCGGCCCGTTGGTGGGGCGTGCAGCCCAACTACGAACCTTTCCAGGCGGAGTGCCGGTGGGGCACACCGGCTGGCAGGCACGAATTGTAAATTTTTGTATAAGGGTGTAGGCAATCACCCCTCACCCCGGCTAGAGTAAAAACATGTAGATGCACCCTGATGGACACGCCCCGCAATGGGCGTTTTTTGTTTTCGGCCCGTTGGTTGGGCGTGCAGCCCAACTACGAACCTTTCTAGGCAGAGTGCCGGTGCGCCCCACCGGCTGGCAGGAGCGAATTGTAAATTTTTCTGTCAGGGTGTAGGCAATCACCCCTCACCCCGGCTAGAGTAAAAACATGTAGATGCACCCTGATGGACACGCCCCGCAATGGGCGTTTTTTGTTTTCGGCCCCCTGGTTGGGCGTGCAGCCCAACTACGAACCTTTCTAGGCAGAGTGCCGGTGTGCTCCCACCCACCGGCTGGCACGGTAAGGGCGTGCAGCCCAACTACGAACCTTTCCAGGCGGAGTGCCGGTGGGGCACACCGGCAGGCAGGAGCGAATTGTAAATTTTTGTGGCGGGTTGTAGGTTATTACCCCTCACCCCTGCTAGGCAAGAAAACATGCAGATGCAGCCTGATGGACACGCCCCGCAATGGGCGCTTTTTTGTTTTCGGAAAGTCACCCACCATCGCTGCAACACATCCCCGCCCCCTGTAGTGGCGGGGGGTGGCGAAAAAGTGGGGCAATCTTCCTTGATTATCGAATAGTTTTCAACTGCCTTGCTGCAGTGCACCCCCCCCTGATGGTCAAACCCCCGATCGGCCAAACTCCTTACGGAGCCGGATTGGGATATCGCGCCTGCACCGCATCCAGTTCCGCCAAAATTTCCTTGTCCAGCACTATCTCAACACTGGCCAGATTTTCCTGCAGCTGCTCAAGACTCGTCGCCCCGACAATGGTGCTGGTGACAAACCAGCGCTCGCGCACAAACGCCAGCGCCATCTGAGCCGGTCTCAGCCCGTACTTGCCGGCAACTCCTACATACGCCGCCACCGCCTCAGGCACGTTCGGCTTTCGATACCGGCTGCCAAAATTGGCAAATAAACTCATCCTGGCCATATCCGGCTGCCCTTGCAGGTACTTGCCAGTCAGCGAGCCAAAGGCCAGCGGACTGTATGCCAGCACCCCCAAACCCTCCCGCCGGCACGCTTCCGCCATCCCCACCTCAAATACCCGATTCAGCAAATTGTAAGCATTCTGTACTGACACCACCAACGGCTGCCCCAGCAGAGCCGCCTGCTTGCAAAACTCGCACACCCCCCAAGGCGTCTCATTGCTCAGCCCCAAATAGCGAATCTTGCCGGCTTTTATCAAATCCCCAAACACCGCCAGCTGTTCCGCCACCGGCACCGTATCCCGCTCCTGAGTCGGGTTATAAACCGTTTGCCCAAAGCTAGGGACGTAACGGTCAGGCCAGTGGATCTGGTACAGATCGATATAATCCGTCTGCAGCCGGCGGAGACTCTGGCTCACCGCCTCACCCACATTGCGTCGGTCGATTTTCCTCTCCTTCCCCCGAATCCAAGGCATATTGCGGGCCGGACCGGCAACTTTCGTGGCCACAACCAGCTTGTCCCGCTGCTGTTTGGCCAGCCACAGGCCGATATATTCCTCCGTTCGCCCCTGAGTTTCTTCCCGTGGCGGTACGGGATACATTTCCGCCGCATCGATGAAATTCACCCCAAAGGCAACCGCGCAGTCCAGCTGCCGGTGCGCCTCCTCAATCGTATTCTGCTGCCCGAAAGTCATTGTGCCGAGACAGATTTCAGAAACCCGCAGATCGCTAGAGCCAAGTTGGCTGTACTGCATCCCTTTCCCTTTAACGCTTTCCAGCACCCATTCTCTCTCAGCTGGCAAGCGGTTAAGCTAATAATGCTGCTTGTGGGAGAAAGTCGGCAGTCGCTTCGCAGATGCGCACACCGCCACATAATGAAAATTGTCTAGAGTGCGGGGGGAGCAGGTGGGGCTTTAGCCCAACTACAAACTTTTGGGCTAAAGCCCAACTACTTTCCTTTGGGCTAAAGCCCAACTACTTTCCTTTGGGCTAAAGCCCAACTACTTTCCTTAAGTTCCCCCGTTTGGCGGTAAGATATGAAGTTTGTCAATTTAGGGGAAAGGAGGGTATTTTATGGCAGGTAGCGAAGTTCGGGCCGATATGTGGGTGAGCGAGTACATCACCCCTTGGGACATCTACGTTCACGGCGTGACGCGAGTCCTGGCATACAAAAAAACCCAGTATCAGGAAATGTACATCGTAGAAACCGGCGCTTACGGCAAAGGGCTGGTGCTCGATGGCAAGTGGCAATCCTGCACCGGCGACGAGTTCCTGTACCACGAACCCCTGGTACACCCAGCTATGATTTTTCACGGTAGCCCCCGGAAAGTTCTCATCCTCGGCGGCGGTGAGGGTGCCACAGTTCGGGAAGCGCTGCGCTGGAAAAGCGTTGAGAAAGTAGCGATGGTGGACATTGACGGCGATGTGGTGGAAGCGTGCCGCGAACACTTGCCGGAAATGCACCAGAATGCCTTCGACGACTCCCGCCTGGAACTGGTGATCGGGGATGCCCTGGATTTCTTGGACACTACCACCGAGCAGTGGGATATAGTGATTTCTGACCTCTCCGACCCCATCGAGTCCGGGCCATCATTCCAGCTGTTTACCAAAGAGTATTTTGAGAAAGCCCGTCGCGTGCTGTCGCCCTCTGGATTTTTCGTGCTTCAGGCAGGGCAGGTTTCTCCAGCTCAACTGACCATCCACGCCCGCCTGGTGCGGACGGTGAGTGCGGTGTTCCCCCATGTAACATCCTACACCAGCTACACCCCCAGCTATGGCATGCCCTGGGGGTTTGTCCTCGGTTCCGCTCAGGCAATGGACAGCAGGCCAGATCCGGAAACCGTCAACCAGATCCTCGCTGAGAAAACCACCGGCGGGTTCCGTATGCTGGACGGCACTACCCTGCTGGGGATACTGCAGCTGCCCTTGCACCTGCGGCAGGCGATCGCAGCCGAAACTCAGGTGTACACTCTGGCAGAACCGCCGAAATTCTTCGGGAAAGGATCTGTTGGCGAGTAGTTTTGGGGAAAGCCTCTCGTTCCTAGGCCGGTTCTGGGAATGAGAAGTTTATGGTTGATGTATGAAAATATAGCGTTTCTCAGTTGGATGAACTATGGGCCAGAAACCCGGTTTCTTAAAGAAACCGGGTTTCTCAGTACCTCACAAAGGATGAGAATCGCTATATAGATAGGGGGTATAATGAGTTAGGTATTTCGGCAAAACAGCAGTCAAGACCAATGCCTAATCTGATTCACGCACCGGTGGGACTGATCGCCGGTGCGACTTATCCTTTGCGAGCGCTTTTTTTGCTGGTTCGCACTCCGCGCCTCTGGGGCTATGTGCTGGTTCCTATTTTGGTGAACTTGGTTGCCGGTATTGGGCTGTATGCGGGATTGCTATTCCCCGGTTTGCGAGGGGCCAACGCCCTGGTTGCCGGTTGGGACGCTAAGACAGATGCCTGGGTTGCTAATTTGCCGGCTTGGCTGTCTTGGCTTTCGGTGCTCAACTGGCTGGACGCTGGGCTGGGATGGCTGCTGCGGGTGGTGGTGCTGCTGCTGCTGCTAGTCCTGATCGGCTTTTTGCTGGTGCAATTCGGGGTGATCCTGGGTGCGCCGTTTTATGGCCAGCTTTCGGAGCAGCTGGAACTGTTGCGCACCGGCAAGCTACCGGCAGCGGAACCGCAAACTGCGGCTACAATTTTAGGCGATATTGGGCGAGCACTGGCGCACGAGCTCAATAAACTGGGGCTGGCTGTTAAGGTGGGGGTGCCGCTGCTATTGCTGAATTTCGTGCCGGGAGTGGGGACTGCGATCTCTTCTGCCGGCGGGGTGGCGCTGGCGGCGACGCTTGTCTGTATTGATTTTCTGGACGCGCCTCTGGAGCGCCGCCGTCTGCCTTTTCGGGAGAAGCTGGGGGCGATACGCCGCAGTTTGCCGGCGAGTGGCAGTTTTGCTCTGGTTTGTTTGGGTTTGGTGAGTGTTCCGCTGCTCAATCTCCTGGCGGTTCCCCTGTGCGTGGCCTCTGGGACGCTATTTTTCTGCGACCGCATCTGGCCAAGTTTTAATGAGGGTGTGGGGAGCGAGGAGTAGGGACTTGAATCAGGGGCTAGGGTTTTTTCTTTTCCCAGCCTCTGCCAGAAATTGTTACGGTTTGCTGATCTGTCAGGACTGAGTTGGGGCCGGTCAGGTGTTTTTTCAGTATTTATACTGGTGTTCAGGTGCTGTAAATAAAGATATCCTAGTACCTTAATATTTTGTTAAGGTGGCTGCTCAACCCTACTGGTATTTATGACTCAGGCCAATCTACTGGAAAAAGCCAAGCGAGGAGATGCGAAGGCAATCGCCTCCGTAATGAATTACCTGCTGCAAGATAAAGGCATCACTGCCCAAGCTACCCTCAAGGGTGGGTGCCTACAGGTGGTGTTGGAATCGGCACAAGTGCCAGAGCAAGAATCATCAGTCGCATTCATCCGTCAAGCGATGATGAAGTTGGGAGTCGAATCTGTCAAGTATGTGAAAGTCCAGGGAAAAAAGACAGGGCAACACTTTCCAACATGGACGGAATCTCTGAATTTGAATTATCAGGTCGAAGAACCAAAAGAGCCGGGGAGCGCTTTAGAACCTGCTAAACAGGGAAATCAGAAAGCGAGCGGTGCCCTGTGGCCGGCATGGTTTCCTTACCCGAGTTCTTGGGTCAGGGCGTTTATTCTGGTTCCGATAGCTTTTCCAGGGGCTCGTTTTATATTCTTGGCATTTGGAGGTCTGCTCGTCTCAGCTATTACAGCTAGCCCTGTAATCTTGATAGTTTTCGCGGGCCTGGGGCTGCTGGTGTCAACAATTATTCTATCCTTTGTTTACCAAATTTTTTGGTTCAGTTGGAAAAAGCCAGTATCATCAACCCGCAAGTTAAAGTGGGTGACCGGTTCGAGCAGCTTGTGGGAAGGTTTCTACGCCACAGCTGTCACCGGCTTATCTTTTATGGCAGTCCTCACTCTTCTGGGAGTGTTAGCTTTTTTAAGTTGTTACTTATCTCATTCGGCAGAAACAGCAGTGGAAGTAGCCCGCTGTAGCGGTCGGGAAATAGGAAGAGCAGCGGGAGGAATTTTTGGCAGCACCGATAACGTCTGGAATTTTAGCGGTCGGGGAGTGGTAATTAGAGAGGAAGATGACTTTGCTGTAAGACCTTGGTTCGTAATTTGGTTGATTATTGCCGCCTATCTTTACCAATTCGAGTACCTCATCCGTTCAAAGTTTATGCCTGCTCTGAAACGGGCCATACGCTAAGTCGGGTGCGAGAAATGTCGGCTGGCAAAACTATCAAAATATTTCAAAAACTCGGCTAGCGCTTATCGGTATTATTTCCGGAGCTTTGGGAATATACTTGTCTTCAAAATTACCAGAACTTAACCACGCTATTTCGCCTCATGTAGCTTCTCAAACTCCATCGCCTGTGCCGTCCGCACCGGCAACCTCCTTCTCCAATACTTATAAGGAGCAAACGCCTGATACTGACTCTTTCCGGCATGCAGTCAATAAAGCGACGAGTGCGGCGAATATGGCTCAATCAGCGAAATCGAGGGCTGAGTGGGACACGGTGGCAAGTTTCTGGCAGGAAGCAATCGAGTTTATGAAAGCTGTACCTCCGTCCAGTCCCAATTACAAAGTAGCTCGGGATAGAGTTGTACAGTACCAGCGCAATCTGGATTACGCACGCTCAGCAGCCAATCGTCAATAATATAGCGCTTCTCAGGTGGATGAAGTATGGCCCAGAAACCCGGTTTCTTAAAGAAACCGGGTTTTTCAGTACCTCACTAATATGAGAAACGCTATAAGCTAGTGATCGGGCAGGATTACAGACTCGACGCCGGGAGCTCTAATTAATGACTATCGCAATTGATTTTGGCACTAGCAACACCGCAATCGCTCGCTGGAACCCAGTCGCCGCACAGCCAGAAACCCTGAAACTTCCCGGTTTGACGGCGCAGCTGGGGCAGAATCCCCCCCTGATTCCCAGCTTGCTCTACGTTGAGGACGCCGCCCGCAGCCAGGTCTTAGTTGGCCAGCAAGTGCGCGACAGGGGCTGCGATGTGAAAACTGACCCCCGCTTCTTCCGCAGTTTCAAGCGGGGAATTGGCACCGGCATCCAGGGATTTCTGCCGGAACTCGATGGCCAAATCGTGACGTTCGAGCGGGTGGGGGAGTGGTTCCTCACCCAGATTATCGGCAGTCTCAAAACTACTTGGCCAGACGTGGGCCAGTCTCTGGTGCTGACGGTGCCGGTGGACAGCTTTGAAGCTTACCGCAATTGGCTGGGGCAAGTCTGTCAGGGGCTGCCGGTGGAGCAGGTGCGCATGCTGGATGAGCCCACTGCTGCTGCTTTGGGCTACGGGCTGGCTGACCGGCAGCTCCTGCTCGTGATAGACTTCGGTGGCGGCACTCTCGACCTTTCTCTGGTGCGCCTGGATGCCGGCATCCCTGGCAAAAAACCCCTCGGCTTCCTTCTCAAGTGGGGCGAGAAAATGCTGGCTGAGTCTTCCTCCCAGAAGGCAAAAACCGCCCGCGTGCTGGCAAAAGCCGGTCAAAATTTGGGGGGAACGGATATTGACAACTGGCTGGTAGATTACTTCGCCACTACGCAAGGGCTACCCAAAACTGCCCTCACCGCACGCTTGGCAGAGCGGTTAAAAATTCAGCTGTCTTTGCAGCGGCAAGCGAATGAGGTTTACTTCAACGATGAAACGTTTGAAAGTTACGAGTTAGCGATCGACCGCGCTCAATTTGAAGAAATCCTCAAACAGCAGCAATTCTTTGAAAATCTCGACGATGCCATGACCGGGGTGCTGCAGCAAGCCCGCCGGCAGGGTATAGAAGGTTCCGACATTGATGCTGTTTTGCTAGTTGGCGGCACTTCGCAAATCCCGGCTGTTCAGGCTTGGGTGCAGCAGTATTTTGACGGGGCTAAAATTCGCTGCGAGAAACCTTTTGAAGCTATCGCTCAAGGGGCGCTACAGCTGAGTCAGGGCATTGAGGTTAAAGATTTTCTCTACCACAGTTACGGCATTCGCTACTGGAACCGGCGCGACAATTGCCACAGCTGGCATCCGATAATCAAGGCGGGCCAGTCTTATCCGATGAGCGAGCCGGTGGAATTAATGCTTGGCGCTTCGCTGGAAAATCAGCCCAGCATTGAATTAATTTTGGGCGAGTTGGGTGCCGAAACTGGCGCGACAGAAGTGTATTTTGACGGCGATCGTCTCGTCACCCGCCTGCTGTCTGGCAACCAGACTGCGGTGCAACCCCTCAATGACAGAGAGGGTGCCCGCAGTATTGCTAAGTTAACCCCACCGGGATATCCGGGGAGCGACCGCATTAAAGTCCTGTTTCAGGTGGACGCCCAGCGCTTCCTGCGCATTACTGTGGAAGATTTGCTGACGAATAACACCCTGCTGGAAAATCAGCCGGTGGTTCAGTTGAGTTAGGCAGAAACCCCAGAAACCGGGTTTTTCAGAAACCGGGTTTCTTTAAGAAACCCGGTTTCTTGAGTTTCTAATCGTGCACGACTACCGGCGTGCCCACGGTGGCCCAGTTAAACAGCCACTCAGCGTGATTCACCGCCACGTTGGTGCAGCCGTGGCTGACTGGCGTGCCAAATTTGTTGTGCCAGTAAGCGCCGTGAATGGCGTAGCTCCCATCATAATACATGGTAAAAGGTACGTCGGGAACGTCGTAATCTTCACCTTGCATGCGGGCAACCCGGTGCTTGGTTTGAATGGCAAACGTGCCGGTGGGGGTGGGGGTTCCATCTTTGCCGGTGGAAATCACAACGGCGTAGGCAATTTTGTCTCCTTCCCAAGCCACTAAGCGCTGTTTGGACAGGTCAATTTCAATCCAGCGCTGATCGGTTTCTTGCAGCGCCAGAATGCGATTGGCGATTTTGTTGTGTTGAGCGTCCGCATTCGCCGGCTCCGCTAGCAATGGTGTTGCCCAAACACACAAGGTAGAAACAATAAGCGATGCACCAGCCCAGAACGTGCCGGAGCGACGCCACCAAGAAGAGTTTATCGCGCTGTTCACAGTGTACGACCTCCTGGAGCTTGAAAAGTGTACTGTTGTCTGCTGTTTTTTCTAGAATTTAGCTACACCGGCAAGTTCCCGGAGTTCGGAAACCAGCGGTCGAATTTCTCTCTATCTTAACTCATCTGTTTGGAAAGTTTGTGTTTATAAGGTAAATTAAACTCTCTGCGCCCTCTTAGAAGCTTGCCTGCGCGTCTGTACAAAAACAACTATTTTCCCGTATCGCTCCTAAAGCACCCCTCTGCGGGCCACACCCGCTGAGGAATTTTAAATTAACAATTCGCAATTAGCAATCCAGCTCAGGCACTGCTCAAGCGCTGGAGGAGGTACTCCGCCCGGGAGGCGATCGCATCCCAGTTGCCGGCAGTCACCAGGGGCGGGGGGAAGAGCTCGCCGGCAAGACCGACGGCAATGGCACCGGCATCGATAAACTCCCTGGCATTATCTAGGGTGACGCCGCCGGTGGGAATCAGGGGGATGTGGCCTATGGGGCCTTGCAAGCTTTTGATGTAACCGGCACCTCCGACTGCTGAGATAGGAAACACCTTAACAGCACCGGCACCCGCGTGCCAAGCGGTAACAATTTCCGTGGGAGAGAGGGCACCGGGCACAACCGGCACATCGGCAGCAGTGGCAGTCTGAATCATAGCCGGGTCAGTGTGGGGGGTAAAGAGGAACTGGGCACCGGCAGCGGTGGCGTCCTTGAGCTGATCTGGAGTCAGCAGCGTGCCGGTGCCAACTGTACACTCAGGCAACTCCTGGCGCAGTTGGGCAATTAGTTGAGCAGCGTCAGAAGTATTCCAAGTAATCTCAATCAAACGCATCCCGCCGGTGGCAACTGCCAGAGCCATTTTGCGGGCGAGTTCCATCTCCGGGGCGCGGATCACCGCTATGGCGCGGTGCTGTTGCAATAGGGTTAACCAAGAATTCTCAGGCATATTTATAACTATACTCCCGCCGGTGTGCGCAAGGGAACTCAAAACCTGCCGGTTCCGCCCGCACCCAAAGCGAGGGGTTGCCTGTGGGGTGCTTTTCGCCTAAAATATAATAGACACACCTCAGGCTACAGGGGAGAAGCGCCAACCATGCGGGGAGTCCAATTTTTAACCGACTGTCAAGGCAAGAAAACCGCCGCACTTGTGGACTTGAAAGAACACAGTGCCTTTTGGGCAGCGGTTTTACAGGAATACGGCGAGCGGAACGAATTCCAGTTTTTAATTGATGAGGAAGGGCAAAAAATTGCGGTGCTGCTTGATTTCGAGAATCACGGTGAACTTTGGGAAGATATCTATGATGCCATAACAATTGAGTTAAGAAAAGATGAGCCAGGTATACCCTTTGAAGAAGTTGAACGCGATCTGCTGGAGCGAGGGAAGTTAAGTGCCTGATTACTCGATCATTTTTAAACCTTCAGCCCAAAAGGAACTCAAGTTACTTCCGGTTGAAACCAGCACCCTAATTTTTGCGAAAATTATGGCGCTAGCAAGTGAGCCACGTCCGGTTGGCTGTCTCAAGTTAAATGCGGCAGAAAACGGTTGGCGAATTCGGATTGGCGATTCCCGAGTGATTTACACTATTGATGACGGCACACGCACTGTCGAAATCAGCAGAGTTCGCCACCGGAGGCACGTCTATGATTAGGTGGGACGACCGGTCTCTCTTGGACTTGCAAGGGAACAGCCGGCTCGCGAGACGCCGGCACCGCACACAGACCTCTTCACTGATTAATTTCCTCTCAATTGCGGTGCCGGCATAACAGCCGGTGAAAGAACTTGCGCAAGTTCTCTGGGCAATTGTTTGTTCTTAAGTTATTATCACATCTGGGAGAAAAAGTAAAGTCTGCGGGCCGCTCCCGGCATTCGGACGATAAGCAAAACTTATTATTTTCTCCACAGGGGCGAACAGCTGTTCCCTGCACAAGGCATTTCCCATGCCCCACGCCCTGCCCCTATACTACAGATAAACCTATTCTGCTCCCATCTATGAGCCTGTGTGTTAACCCCACCTGTCCCAGACCAGACCACCCGGATAACCAGAGCAACCGCTTTTGTCAGAGTTGCGGCTCTAACCTATTGCTGCAAGGGCGCTATCGCGTGCTGCGCCTGCTGAGCGACAAAACCGGCTTTGGCAAAATCTATGAAGCCTGCGAAGGCGACACGCCCAAAATCCTGAAAGTCCTCAAGGAAGAACTGAACAGCAGCGAAAAAGCAGTAGAACTGTTCCAGCAAGAAGCTCAGGTGCTCGGAGAACTGAATCATCCGGGCATCCCCAAAGTCGATGGCTACTTCCAGTATCACAGCCGGAACGGTCAGCCGCTGCACTGCATTATCATGGAAAAAATTCAGGGTTGGAATTTAGACGAGTGGCTGCGGCAGCGGGACAGTCAACCCATCTCGCAAGCGCAAGCCATCGCCTGGTTAAAACAGCTGGCAGAGATTTTGCAGCTGGTGCACGGCAAGCAGTATTTACACCGGGATATTAAGCCATCGAACATCATGATCGCACCTTCTGGGCAGCTGGTGCTGATTGACTTTGGCACAGCGAGAGAAATGACTGTTACCTATCTGGCCAAACGCGGCGCGGGACACCCGATCACCTCCATTGAGTCGCGAGGCTACAGCGCACCGGAACAAATTAACGGTCAAGCTGTGCCGCAATCGGATTTCTTTTCTCTGGGGCGCACTTTTGTATTTTTGCTAACAGTCAGGCAGCCTTTGGAGATGTACGATTCCTACAGTGATGCGCTCAATTGGCGGGGTTGCGTCGCTGAAGTCTCGCCCTTGCTGCTGGATGTTATCGATTGGCTGATGGCGCGGGAAGTGCGGCAGCGCCCCGTCAGCGCCAGGGAGATTTTGCAGCGGTTGCGGGAGGTGGAAGCTGAACTGGGTGGAACTGTAATTCCCGCCGGCGAATCAGAAGGCACTGAAACCGGCACTCAAACGCTGCCGGTGGCGAGTTCTGAGCAAAATCAATTTCCTCTGGCGGTGGTTGCTGCAGTGCTGCTGGCATTTTTGGCCTATCTGGACGGGAAACGGAAAAATGCGACCTCGCCGCCGGCAACTTCGCAGTCAAATAAATTTCCCCTGGTGGTGTTTATTTTGGTGATTCTGCCATTACTGGGTCTGACTGCCTTGGCACTAGCCGGCCCGCAAGTTGCCTGCTTACTGGGCTTGTCGTCTGAGAATTGCGCCATTGCTGTCCGGCGTCCCCCTCGCCCAACTCAGCCCCCACAAAGAAAGGGTAAAGTGGATTTCTTCCCGTATCAAGAAGGCAGGGATAGCAAAGGCAGAACTGCCGAATTTAGCGTGGCTGTCCTGTCGGTAGAATATAAGTGGAGCTTTGGCAGCTCCTATCAGATTCAATATAACGATAAGGTGATCGCGGTTGATGACTTAAGGGCCAACCTTGAACAAGAAGGCATCCAGAAGATCATGGAAAACCCCTCCGAGATTATTTCGATTGGCACCGCTTCCTGTGAGGGGGAGCGATCGGTTGAGGAGCGGCGGGCTTTGGAGCGAGCCAAGCAAATACAGCTTTTATCGAAAAAATTGTTTAGCAAGCTGGGGAGTGTCAAAGGGTATCGCTTGTTAAATCTGGGTCAATTTGCACGGGGCGAGTGCCAAACCAGCGGAGACTTAACCTCATACCAGAGAAGTATTATAATTATAGGAGTTCGGAAAAAATCGGAGGGGGTGTTGCTGGATGAAGCCCTGCGCTCTCGGTTGGAAAACAAACCTTTTGCTGATTTCACTCTGGAAGATTACTCGCTGGGATCGCCAGAGAAGTTTAACACAATCCCCAGCCAGCTGTAGCAATTGTTTGCCGGGGCGGGGCTGACTCGCCCTGACAGCGATAGCTGGCCAGGGGCGATTTTCTTTGAGTCCGAAAATGTTGATATAATTCCAGCTACCCTAAAAAAAGGGGGGCTCTGAAATCATCTGAAATCATCTGTTTCACGATGCAATCAAATTGCCCCTAAAGTTTCATACCCCAACTCGGCGAGGCCACAAAAAAAGCTTGGCTGGGCTCTGCCGCTCAATAATAATATTGACCGCGAGCGCAGTCCATCGTAACCAGCTCGCAAAACTCTCCATCTTTGTTCAGGCACAGTGCCGCCCGGTTGATTTTACCGCGCCAGATATTGATAACGAAGCAAGAAATCCTTCCTTTCTTTTGAGAAAGACGTTTCAGTACGGCTTGATTTGGGCAGAGGATCTGCAGAGTGCAAGTGTCCTCATCTTTAACGATCCGGTACAGGCAGTCGCGCAAGATGGCGCGAATGCTGCTGTCGAAGGACTCGTGGAAGGTGCGCAGCTTTCCCCCCAAGCTCTCTTGCCTGGGGTTCAAACCAAATGGGCCATCATCATCTGAGTGGAAGCGGTGATTCATGGTCGGCGAGTCATTTAGTTTGGATACTTCCAAGATACAGCACCGGCTTGCCAACCCGAGCCCCCCTTCCCGAAAACCGGCAGCCTGCCGGTGCGGCGGACAGCTACCAGTGGCCCGAAAACAAAAAACGCCCAGCAAATGGGCGTGTCCATCAGGGTGCATCTATATATTTTTAGTATAACCCCCCAGGGGTATAACCCATCTATCTTTGCCAAAAATTTACCTGACCGTAAAGTCTTTGTAAATCCCCTGTCTTCTGGAAACTCACGGCGCGACATATCGTCTGCACTTCCCCTGCGGCACCCATTCTCAGGCCACAAGCGTCAGGGGAATTCTGTCCCCCGCAATCTCAGTCCACCCC
>Ga0185317_100330_pt1 | contig 13156 bp, 4 predicted proteins | sample DevilsHole_FD_128020 | JGI IMG/M metagenome (GOLD analysis project Ga0185317, IMG submission 128020) | Groundwater microbial communities from Devils Hole, Nevada to study Microbial Dark Matter (Phase II) - Devils Hole (SPADES assembly)... | ecosystem: Environmental > Aquatic > Deep subsurface >...
CATAGCCTTGAGAGCATCGGCTGCTTCATTGAGCTGTTGCGTGCCAATTTTGACTTGAGTGATGCCAGTCGCCGTTTCTCGGGCAGCGGTGTTGATAGCGTTCATGGCATCTGCCACCTGCTGAATCGCAATAGCCTGCTGCTTGATATTCAGCGAGATTTGCTGATTGTTCAAAACTACCTGGTTGATGGCATCGGCCACACCGGCAAAAGCCTCGGCTGTCTCTCGGGCGATTGCCATGCCTTCTTCAACCGTCTTAGTGCCTTGATCTGTGGCCATGACAGTAGCGGCGAGCGCTGTGTGGATATCGGCAACAAGGGCGTTAATCTTCTCGGCTGATTTCTTGCTCTGGTCGGCCAATTTGCGAATCTCGCTGGCGACGACGCCAAACCCCTTTCCCCCCTCGCCGGCGCGGACTGCTTCAATCGCGGCATTCAGCGCCAGCATGTGGGTTTGGTTGGCCAGATCGCTGACCAGACTGGCGATGCTGCTAATTTGGCCGGTCCGCTCACTCAAGCGCTGAGTCTGTTGGGCAATAGCGTCTACTTTTTCTCTGAGAGTGGCCATTCCCTCCAGGGTGCGATCCACAGCCTTGGTTCCGCCACCGCTGAGAGTCAGCGCTTGACAGGCACCCCGAGCGGCAGATTCCGCTTGCTGCGCGACTTGCTGCGAGGAGACTCCCAACTCATCTAAACTGGTGGTGGTTTGATTCACCGAACCCGCCTGGTGGCTAGCGTTGCGCTCCTGCTGCTCCATCGTGACGGCAATCTCCCTGGAAGCGCTGGCAACCGCACTGGCAGACCGGCTCATCCGCTCAGCAATCCCAGAGGCAACCCACAGCCCAATGGCAATGGCCAGCAGGACAGACAGCGCTGTAGCGGCCACAACCAAAAATACAAGCGCATTCAAGGCAGCATTTTTCTCGTCTTCTCTTTGCCGCACAATATCCTTTTCACGAGCTTCAAATTCCTTTAAGAGGCGTGTAATTTCTTCATCATACTCGCGCCCATCTTTCAGCTTCCACGCTTCTATAGCCTGCTGATATTTACCCCTATCTACCAAATAAATTAGCTCTGTGTTTATGGCATCAAGCTGGCGAAAAAAAACTAAAATTTGCGGCAGCTTTTCTTGCTGATCCGGGTCTTTAACTAACTCAGATAAAGAGGCAGATAATCTCTGAACTTTTTCCTTCGCCTGCTGGTACGAATTAAAAGAAACCGCACTTCTGTCGAGCAGATATCCCCGAACCGCTCTCTGCATGACTTGAAGATTAAAAGCCATATCCTGCTCGCGGTCTAAAATCGTTCTTGACACAGTTACAAGTGAGGATTTATCCCTGACTGTTTGAACATTTGAATAAACGGCAATCGCAGCAATTATACTCAATATAATAGGCGCAATATAGCCGATCAATATGCTTATTCTTAGGCGAAATCTATCGAGCATACAGAACTTACCTCTTGTGGCGATCCTGAAACAAAAATTAAGCGGGCGCTATCACCGGCATTGTTCATGGGCGAGTGGCCATTTTTTGAATTGACAGACCGATGCAAGTTTTCTAACCTTGGGGAAGGGAAGCCAGGAAAAGCATGAAAGACGAAAGCAACAGGATAAAACAATAATTCCTTTATCATAGCCTAACCGTGGGCGATCGCACTGCCAGCAGAGAGAAAGCCGCCTTGGAGGCGATTGCTGTCCAGCTGTCCTGACAAAGAGCGCCTTCCTTGACCTAGGGGGGGGTTTACAGACATCCGTTATTACCAGCTTTCCATCTGGAATGAACCCGCCCCTACCAGCAGAAGGAAGAAGAAAAAAAGACGCATAACAGTTTCTCCCCATCTCCTCCGAAAAGCCCCTACCGGCGAGCCAACGGTTAAACTTCCTCATTGACAGTCAACTCCCCTTTGGTGAGAATTTTGGGCAGATCCAGCAGCGTCATCATCTTGTCCCCATAGGGAGCAGTACCTCGCAGGTATTCATCATTTGCGGAGTGGACTGCTGTGGGAATCGGCTTAATCTGCTCTGGGTGCAGGTACATGACATCGAACACTTCATCCACAGTCACACCGGCAACCACATCGTCGATATGAATCACCATTGCCTTGGATGCCTGGGTGATGCCGGTGAGCGGCAAGTTTAACAAACTGCGAATATCCACCAGCGTCACAATCTCGCCCCGCAAATTCATATTGCCGACAATATGCGTCGGCGTGCAAGGGATAGGAGTGACTTTGCGGATGTCGGTAAACTCCCGCACCATCTCCAGTTCCAGTCCAAAGTATTCCCCCTGCAACCCAATAATAGCTAGCGGCACCAGACCGGCAAAATCCTGCTGGTCTGTTGAGCTTCTGAGATTTTCGGCCCGCTCCCGAAAAATCGCCCGTTCCTCAGGGGTTGCGTGGGGGCAAAAAACTCTAGGCGATCGCTGTACTGCTTCCGACTCTTTAAAGTAGTTTTCGCTCTTCTGGAAACTGTCAGCACTTTCGTCGCTGATGCTCGGCTCAAAAGCTTCTGAATACCGGATTAAATTCTCGTGGTTAATCAACATCACGATACTCCCAGCCACCTGAGCGACGCCGGACACAAAAGGGTGGGAGTGCACTGGGAGTTTTCGCCCATAAAATAATTCTCTTGTCACCTCCTCTGGGGCAAGGTCTTGCACTTCGTGGACTTGATGGACGATAATGCCAATCTGAAATCCTTGCAACTCCAGGATGACAGCGCTATCTGTCAGCTGGTACTCCCGCGCTCGCTGTCCGAGGCGCAGATCGAGATCCATTACCGGCAAAATATTGCCTCGCAGATTGACGACTCCCACAATGTCCGGGGGTGCCTCCGCCACCGGCGTCAGTTCCGGCAAAAAGAAAACTTCCTGGACGCAGGACGCTTCCACAGCATACCGGCTGCCATTGAGACTGAATATAAGATAGGGTTTCGGTTCCATCTGTGCGCGTTCTGAAATTGTTGAGGTAAGAAATATGATAAAATATCTTTTACTAAAAATCTCGCCGCTTAATCTGGAAGCCACATTCTAACCCAAATGCTATCAGCTGGGGGAGAGAGAGGTCTAGCTGTCGCGCACGAGTTTGTAGTAGGGCTAAAGCCCTCGGGGCCGATCTGCGCAGTTCAGAAGCGACTGCCTACGCACGAGTTTGTAGTAGGGCTAAAGCCCTCGGGGCCGATCTGCGCAGTTCAGAAGCGACTGCCTACGCACGATTAATCGTTCCTCAGCATTTTTTGGACGTACAGCAGCAATTCACTGGCTCTCAGCTGGCTGTGCTGCTCTAGAGTAGCGTCTGGAGGCAATTCCTTGAGCAGCTCAAAAGCTGTCCTCCGCATTTTATTTGCTCTGGGCATATCCCCTTCTCCCTCGTAAAGAGAAGCCAGTTCAAGATAGGCAAATATAGAAGAAGGAGCGAGATAAATAATTCGCTTGAAAAACATCTTGGCAGCTTCAATGTCTCCCTGTTCTTCAGCGATATGCGCTAACAGGTAGTAAGGATCGGCTGAGAGAGAGTTAATTTGAATCGCCTGCTGAGTGGCAAACTTTGCTTTTTCATATTCCCCTAAATTGGCGTGGGCCTGCGCCATCAGGTAATAGGCACCAAAATTGGCCGGTTGCAGAGCGATGACTTGTTTTGCTTTTTGAATCGCCTCAGGGTAAGCTTCCTTTTGGAAAAGGGTTTGCCCCTCACTGAGGATCTTGTGTGCTACCTCGGTCGAGAGGGTGGAATCCGCCGGCACAGGAGATCCCCCGAGGGCCGAGCGAGCAATCGGATTTGGCCCTGGAGGTTTTTGGTGCCCATTGGGCACCAAATTCGCCCGGTCAGGGGAAAAAGCAGAGTGTGTTGCGGACGATTTGCCGGTTGCCTGGCGGCGCAACTGAGGCGATTCTCCTGGGATTGGGCGACCGAGCGCCGCCCGATCCCCTGCCAAGTGCTGGCGGTTGCTCCCACTGCGGCGCGAGTGCGATTCTCCAGGCCACAGGCCAAGCTTTGGCGCAGCTAACCCCGTTTCCACCGGCCAATCCTCACGCCGCTGATAGACTACTGATTCGGGAAACACCTTGGCCCGCAACCGCCCCAGCTGCTGCCCGTACAGTTCCGCATGGGCGGTGATCAGATATCCTCCCGGTTTGAGCGTGCTGTAAAATTTGTCCAAGACAGTGGCGATCGCCAGGGCGTCAAAGTAGACAAACACATTCCGGCAGATAATCAGATCCATATTGCAGACGCCGGCAGCCTGGGAAGGTAACTGATCCTGCACTAAATTGCCATAGCGAAATGTCACCATCTGGCGAATTCGTTCCTGAATTTCCCATTCTGTTTGTCGCTCAGAAAAATACCGTCTCTGTAAATCTGTATCTACCAAACGGAATGACCAATAATTGTAAATTCCTCGCTTGGCTTTCTCAATGTTAATTTGATTAATATCTGTTCCTAAAATCAAAATCTGCCACTGTTCCCAGTCGGGAATCATCTCTTGAACCAGAATGGCCAGAGAGTAGGGCTCTTCCCCAGTGGAGCAGCCCGCACTCCATATCCGCAAGCTGCGAGCTAGTTTTTGGCGTTCGATTAATTCTGGTAAAATCTGATTTTGCAGCAGCCTGAACTGTCCTTTATCTCGAAAGAAATAGCTCTCGCTGGTAGTCAGCAGCAGTGTCAGTTCCTTCCACTCGCATTCGCCAGCAGACGCATCTGGCCCATTTGTCAGGACAGTTCCCGCCTCTAACAGGTTGTAATACTCCTCCGCTACGGATAATTTTAGCGTCTTCATCCGAGTCCAAATCTTCTTGCGCAAAGCGTCCCGATCTTGCTCTCGGATGTTCAAGCCGGTGTGGGAGCTGATTAGCTTGGCGAATTGGTTTATTATAGCATCATTCATTAGCCATTTCCCGATCCTGAACGTTTTTTCTTTTATAAAACCCAACCTTTCGGAGCTAGGGGAGCCCGAAACGGCAAGCCAGCGCTGGATAATATTATGTCCTTGAACTGCCACAATTAACAGCTCGGATGTTGCTGTCGCGTCCGGAAGCTGCGCGCTCGGCACGCGCTTCCTGCTTCCCTAGCTCAGCAATGCCCCATGCCATGACCCATCTTCCGGGCGAGTGCCGGTCAGACAATCGCCCGTGACAGGGGCACCTGTACAGAGGCACTCTCAGCAACTTTAAACCGGTTTGTTAACCAGGAAATAGTGGGCGGATAGCAGAAAGGACGGAGAACAAAAGATTTTTATGAATCCTTCCGATGCCAGACCTGCCGCCCCGCCCGCTAGCTCTAGCTTTCCGGCCCCCTCAATCTAAAATCTCAAAGCTAAAATCGATATAAGGGGAGAGGGGTAGAAAATAGATTTTCTTCCAAATTTGCGGGTTTGCCCCCCCGAACCGTGCGAATCTGCCTGAATAAATAATTTTAGCTTGACTAGGGCAAATTGCCGTTTGTCTTATTCACCTGTTAGCTTACAGATAGGACAAAAAAGATAATTTGAGTGGGCCCCATGCAAATCTTTTAAAGCTGGCTGGCTCTGAACCGCACCGCTAAAAGATCCAGGTAGATCGCAACTCGCGAGCGTCAGAAGTGAACATAACCCCCACCTCTGAAACCCATAACCTGCCACAGCCCGCCCTGGCACCCTGAAGCTTGAGTGGGGAGTGGCGTTGCCGCTCTGCCTTTAGCGCAGCGGCTCCGTAGCGCAGCGGCTCCGTAGCGCAGCGGCTCCGTAGCGCAGCGGCTCCGTAGGAGCTAGGAGCTAGGAGCAGCGCGAAAATCATCTGGGCTGTCTTGCGGTTGGAGTGCAGTCCCTGTTAAGAGCTGCGACTCGATACTGGCGACTGGGAACGTCGGCATCAATTATGACTTCTGAATTTTAAATTAGCAATTCTAATTTTTACTCAAAAAATCATAACTCTTAGTTTATCTTAGCTTTTGGCGACGCCTGAACAACCAAGCCGGGCTAGGCGGCTCTCCTCTATAGCTATAGCCCCCAAGCGCCAAGCCAGGACACTTCTTTGGAATTGTCTGACGGAATTGCGCGGCACAGGGTTGGCTACAAATTATACAGCAAATGTGAGGGGCACCGCTGGCGTTGCGGGAAGCTGCCAGGTGAGGGCCTGTGAAAGCGGGCACTCGGCTGACCGGCTCGCTCGCCAGCAGCCCAGTTCGGGCTGGGGCATCCGAAGTGCCGCGCTCCGGTAGTGCCGGTGCGGCACGACCGCCCCACTCCGGGGTAGTGCCGGTGCGGCACGACCGCCCCACTCCGGGGTAGTGCCGGTGGCACAAAAGCCCGCCCCACTCCGGGGTAGTGCCGGTGCGGCACGACCGCCTCTGCCGGGGTAGTGCCGGTGCGGCAAGACCGCCCCTGCCTACCGGGGTAGTGCCCGCCCCTACTTCCCCCGCAGGGGAATTTGAATCCAGAACTCTGAACCCTGCCCGATTTCGGAAAAAAACTTGAGGGAGCCGCCATGTTTCTCCACCACGATCTGGTAGCTAATTGACAGCCCCAGACCGGTGCCTTTGCCAACCGGCTTGGTGGTAAAGAAGGGGTCAAACAAATGCTGCTTGACATTTTCCGTCATTCCAGGGCCATTGTCCCGAATCCGAATCACCACCTGTTTTCCACTCGATGCTGGCAGCTGCTGCGACGCCACCTCACCGGCGGCGTCTGTCACCTCGGTGCGGACAGCGATCTCCCGAGGATCGCTTTGGCTTTCCAGGGCGTCTATGGCATTGCTGAGGATATTCATAAACACCTGATTCAGCTGGCCGGGGTAGCACACCACCCGAGGGATATCTCCGTACTCTTTAATAATCTGAATGCCAGCACTCTTCCCTTTCGGCTTCAAGCGGTTGTGCAAAATCAGCAGCGTATTGTCGAGCCCTTCATGGATATCCACAGATTTCTTTTCCGCCTCGTCGAGGCGGGAGAAATTGCGCAGCGACAGAACGATCTGCCGAATGCGGTCAGCGCCCATCTCCATCGAGGAGAGGATTTTAGGCAAATCCTCAATCAGGAATTCCAAATCCATCTCCTCAACCCGCTCTTGAATTTCCGCCACCGGGGTTGGATAGTACTCCTGGTAGAGTTTTAACAGCCCCAGGATGTTTTGGATGTAGTTATTGGCGTAGGTAAGATTGCCGTAGATGAAATTGACGGGATTGTTAATCTCGTGGGCCACACCGGCCACCATTTGGCCAAGGCTGGACATCTTCTCGCTCTGAACCAGCTGAGCTTGCGTTTGCTTGAGATTGTGCAGCGCCTCACTCAGCTGTTGGGCTTGGGTTTGGGCCGCCAGAGCGGCGGCGTGGGTTTGGGCGTAGAGTTCCGCTTGGTCAATGGCGATCGCCAGCTGGTTGACCACCGCTTGCAGCAGCTCCACCTCGCTGTCGCTCCAGGGGCGCGGACCGCTGCAGTGGCTGCAGACCACCGCACCGAGTTGGCCAGAGCGCGTCTCCAGGGGCAGCAGCAGCTGAGACGTCATGCCCAAACTTTTCAAAAGGGCGTGCGTATTCCCATCCAAGTCGGTTGCCAGCTGCAAGTCATCGACCCGCAGCAGTTCCAGATTCTGGATTCTGCGAGCCAAACAGTCAAAGTGCTGCGGGGGACAGTCGCTCAGCAGACTCGGCAAATCAGCGGAACGGGCTTCATGGGTGACCGTCAGGCTCGGACTTTCAGGGTGCGGCAGATACCACAAGAAATGACATCTGTCAATCTGCAACAGGTTGCGGATCTCGCACACCGCCGTTTCCAAGATCGTGTTGAGGTCGAGGGAGTTGCGGATCTGGCTGGCCAGACGGAACAGCAAGCCCTCTCGGCGTTTGAGGAGAGCTTCCCGCGCCCAGCAGCGGTCAATGGCGACCGCGATGCTATTGGCCACCCACTCCAGCAGGCTGCGAACTTCTTCACTCACCGGCAGGCAGCTGTACACAGCCATTACCCCCACCAACCGCTCCTCCACAATCAGGGGGTAGCCTGTAAAATAGTTTTTCGCTGTAGTGCCGGTGCTACCTTGCCCGCCCCACCTGGAACGGGTTTGCCAGGGGTAAAGCGTGTGGGGGCATGTGTCCTCCGCGCTCGCCCCCGGAAAGTGGCCACTGCTGCTAACCGCTCTCAATTTGCCGCTCACCACTCGCAGCTGACCGCTGACCGGCTGCCGGTTGCTGGCAATAAAATCGACGATCGAGGTTTCCCCCTCGCTGTCTTCAGGGCGCGTCGGCTCGCCGCTTGTAGCCTCCAGGGAGAGCCGGTGGGCCGTGGGGTTAAATGTCCAGATGCGAGCGCCGGCAGCCTCTAAATGCTCGACCGCAGCGCCAGTACAGCGTTTGAGGACGTCTGGCAAAGCGCCGCCAGAGGCCAGCGCCATCCCCACTGCGGCGCACAAAGCCCACAGGCGGTCGCGCTCTCCGTCTTGGCCAGATTTTCTGTGAGTTACGTCCCGGCAGATGACAGACAGCCCATCCGCGTAAGGACGGGCTCGCACTTCCAGGCAAATTCCAAGAGCAGGGTGCAGAGTCTCGAACTCAACCGGAACGGCCAGCGATGCCGACCGCTCCAGCTGGAGGCGGAAAGTCGTTTCTGTGCGGGCTCTAGCCGGTGTGGCGGTCAAGTCTGGGAACAAGTCCCAGATACACTTGCCAATTAACTCATCCCTTGTTTGACACCAAAGCACCTCGGCTTGCGAGTTCAAACAGGTGAAGCGCCAGTCCCGATCCAGGGTAAAAAAGGCATCGCTGATTCTGTCCAAGATGTGGGCCATCTGCCTGCCGGTTTGTTTGCTTTCGCTCTCCTCCATCTCCACACGCTCGCTGATATCAAAGATGACCCCGAAAACGGACATCTGTCCCCCGCCTTTCACCTCTCGCTCGGGGGTGAGACTGACGGCGAGATCCCGCACCCACCTCACAGTGCCATCAGCGTGAATCAGGCGATAGTCTGTGGAGTAGGGCCACTGTTCGCCGCTCCAGCGCTGCGACCACACCCGCTGCCGGTCTTGTGGATGAATTATATTGGCCAGGGTGCGGCCATCTCCCCCCATCAGTTCTTCGGCTACATATCCGCAAATGTCTTGGATGGTATCGCTGATCAACTCGATGCCCCACCTCTTGTCGCCATACCCCAGACGGTAAATGGCACCGGTCTGATTGGATATCGCGGTTTTTAAGCCTTTTTCTAGCTCCGCACCGCCGTCGGTGTTGGGCTCGGCGCTGTCGCCAAACCCCCTAGCGTTTTCGGTAACGCTCGAGCAGGCACCGTCACGGAAGGTCAGTAGCTCAGCCGCCAGCCGGCTCAAAATCCGCAAAGCCTGCTGCTGTTCGCCACTAAGAGCTCTTGGCTGATAATCCATCACCGACAGCACCCCGATCCTCACACCGGCAGCACCCGTCAGCGGGTATCCCGCGTAAAACCTCAGCTGGCTGCTTTTTTTGCTCCGCTCACAGTCTCGATCGCTCTTGGGCGCAGATTTCGGATTCACTGCCTCGGGTGTGACAGAGCAGTCCTCCGCTAGCACGTCCGGGACAATCAGCAAGTCAGATTGCTGGCAAGTATGGTAGCACGCCGACCTGTAGCGGTAGGCTTGACTCTTCTGGCAGCCAAACTCAGACACGATGTGCAGTTGCTTTCCATCGCTGAGGCTGAGGAAGGCCACCGGCGTCAAGCACATATAAGCGGCCAGACGAGTCAGATCGTCTAAATCTGCCTGAGACGCTGCGTCACAGATGGGATACTGCTGTTCTTTTTTTTGGGGTTGCGGCGGGCACCCGCCTAGCGATGCGAAACTTTGCCACGGTGCTTTCATGTTTCTGTTGTCCTCCCCCATCGGAACCTGTCACACTCTTGTTCAGGGCAAGCACTTGACGGTGTTTGAATTTGAGTTTTTCTTTTTTTTAGGGGCGTCCGCCACTCGCATTACCGCGCTTTGATTCCAGTTAAGCCTCAAGCATGAAGTCAATTACTGCAGACCTGCGTGTTTCCCAAGGACTGCACCGGTGCCAATTGCCGGCTGCTGCCGGAAAGCAACCGCCACTTCCCTCGCCCACTCCTCCTTCTCTTGGCTGCCCGCAGATTAAAACACGCCTGCTGCACCTAGAACCAGCTAGCTCTATTATGCCCGCAGAAGGGATGTTTCTATCTGAAAATTTTTAAGCTTTTTTAAAGCCTTTTTTAATAAACATTAAATTGCTTGCCGGTCGCCAGCCTGCCTGCTTTCAAGCCGCGACCGGTTTTCCTGCGGGGGGGGAGAATTCCCCTGCAATCCAGACAGGGGTTGGGCGAGCGGTTTTTCTGTCTCGGCATCGTCCCACTCAAACAAAGAATGAAAATTTGTCCTCCCCCAGCCCCGGGCCACACCCAAAGGAGGTGAGGCCGGCGCTTGCCCTGTCGCCCGTCCGTGCGAATACTTACTATGTCTGGTAATCTGCTATCATATATAAGCCTGCGCCATTCGTTTGTGTGAATCCCTACCGGCGATTGAAATTCCCCTACTTTCAGCTCAAGGCCCCTACTCCCCCCCTCAGCAAGCGCACCTGCTTTCGAGGCCAGAAGAGGGCACAAGGGGGGCTACCGCATGGATTTGAAAACTCCTCTAAATTGGGGCGCGATTGCCCGCTGCCCTTACAGCTGTAGGGGCAAGCCCCCGGCAGCCGCCCCCCGCGACCGGCCCCTTTTTCCGGTGCCGGATTGCCGGCAGCCGGCAATCCGGCCCGCACCCTTAAAAACCTGTTAATAAACTGTGCGCAATATTAATAATTGCTTATTTGTATATAATCGGGATCGGAAATTTACTTAAGTTTAAAGTTTTTCACCGACAATCAAGGTTACGATAAATTATAACGATAAACTGATTTGGGAAACACGACTTTTCAAACTAATGCGTGAAAAGTCTTTTCACCCAGTCTAGGTCTGGGGCCCGCCTGCGACTGCTGCGGCACAGCCTGTACAATCAAGGGTTTTCCCTCGTCTAAAGAACAAGGAAGAAGCAAGAAGAAAGAAAACTTCTGCCACTCTCCTGTAGAGACGCGACGCTCGCGCTCTGCATTTTCACGCCTGCCCCAATTTCGCCTGCAGTGCCTGTCTGCGACCGCAGCCGCAGGCGGCTGTGCTTGCCCCCGCCAGGAAAACTGGCAGCCTGCAATGCGGGTTCTCAATGTCCCGAACGGCCAGAGGAGGAAACTATGCCTTCAAATTTGAATTCTGTACCGACGATTCTAGCAGTGGATGATAGCGCTGTTATGCTTGAACTGATCAAACGAACCCTAGAAGCTGACTGTCGGGTTCTAGTCGCAGATAACGCAGTAGATGCCTTGTCGATAATTTACTATGAGAAAATTTCGGGCTTGTTACTGGATGTTGCGATGCCAGGGATTGATGGCTTGGAACTCTGCCGCACGGTGCGCAACTTACCTGAGTTTCAAAATTTGCCGGTTATTATGCTGACGGCTCGTGACGGACTCTTTGACAAGGTGCAAGGACGCCTTGCCGGTGCTACAGAATATTTAACCAAGCCCTTTGACGCCGCACAATTGCGTCAGGCTGTCAGCAAGTTTTTCAATATCAATTCCTTGCCCTGAAGTCAAAGATAAACTCTAAGGGTGAGAGGTGAGGGGTGAGGAGTTAGGAGTTACGAGTTAACTTAAGTTGCTACTTACCAGTGAGTCAGGTCAGATCCCCCCCTAGCCCCCCCTTAAAAAGGGGGGGAACATCTCAAAGCCCCCCTTGTAGTGCCGGTGGCACCTTGCCCGCCCCGTTTGGGGGGATCTAGATGCTTAGACTTGTAGGTAGCAACTTGAGTGAGGAGTGAGGAGTGAGGAGTGAGGAGTGAGGAGTGAGGAGTTAGGAGTTAGGAGTTAGGAGTTATATAGCAGTATTCACTTAGGTTATGACATTAATGGCATGGCGCATGGGGCTCATGCGCATGGGGCTCATGCGCATAGGAAAGACTCACAGATGCATGCGATCATGCCATGCATGCGTGATGCGATCGTGCCATGCATGCGTGATGCGATCATGCCATGCATGCGTTCTGGCCCATGTCCGCGCCCTAAGTGGTTAGTGCTATAGCAGTAGCTACGCACGGGAACGAACGTAGGACAGGCGTTCCCTCAGTACGCGCCGCTTCGAAGCACGCCTGTCCCTTTCCCTACTAGCAAGTGAGATGCCTTGTCCTAAACTGACTGTTTATTACTATGGGAGTTATAGCAGCAGTCATATTGGGCACGGACATCACTGGCTTAGGGATATAGCTGTTACCATATTGATTAGGACATTCGCATGTTCTCCTATCCGCGTCCATCAGCTACAGGCTGCGGTTTTAAATATTGAACCGCAGCCTGTAGCTGATTAACGCAGATGTGGCAATAGACCGTCATGTCCTAACGAGAGCGTGAATATTGCTATAGGAGTTAGGAGCTAAGAGTTAGGAGTTAGGAGTTAGGAGTTATAGCAGTAGCTACGCACGGGAACGGACGTAGGACAGGCGTCTCGCCTGTCCCTTTCCCTACAAGCAAGTGAGATGCCTTAAGGTTATGGGTTAGGTGTTAGGGCTTGCGCCAATGCCCTACCCCCAATCCGGGCCTGCGGGCATCTAGACCTGCGGGCATCCGGGCATCCCAAATGACTCAGGCTGGGTAAATCCGCAGCCGCCGGTTCGGCTCGTCCCCAAAACTGCTGGACTTCAGGCGGTAATGCTCCACCAGCTCGTGCTGCATTTTGCGCACTTTAGCCGAGCGGGGGAGCAGCTCCACCGGCTGCCCCTTGGGAATCACAATTTGCTCAACCGCCAGTCGGGCTTCTTCGAGCGCTTCAATCTCGTCAGAACTGCCGCTCTGGGCAAACAAACTCAGCTCGGCAACGTCGGGCGTCCCAGGCTCGTCCATGTCCAGCATCCGCCGCAGAGCGCGAGTAATTTGGGGAATGCTGCTGCACTTAATCGTGTGAACCGGCAGCTGGCGAGCTTTGGCAATTTGCCGCAACTTAGACTGGTTCTTGACGTGGGAGCGCAGCGCCAAAACCGCCTCAGCGTCGTCCATATCCTTCGTCAGCACCACAGGCAAATTCAGCACCCGAATCACTTGCTCGAGCTGCTGGCGGCTCACCGCGTAGGGATAAACGTGCACCGGCCAATCTTCCCCATTCGGTCCGGGCGTGCGGGCAACAGCGCCTT
>Ga0185317_100331_pt1 | contig 13099 bp, 10 predicted proteins | sample DevilsHole_FD_128020 | JGI IMG/M metagenome (GOLD analysis project Ga0185317, IMG submission 128020) | Groundwater microbial communities from Devils Hole, Nevada to study Microbial Dark Matter (Phase II) - Devils Hole (SPADES assembly)... | ecosystem: Environmental > Aquatic > Deep subsurface >...
ATGGGGGGCATGGGCATGGCTGGAATGGGGGGCATGGGCGGTGCGATGGGTGGTGCGCGGGGTGGGGCCAGTTCCGATCCGGGTCAACGCGGTACTACGGGTCAGGGCGGCCAAGCAAGCAAGTCCAAGGCTAAAGAGAAACGTACGGTACAGAAGTGCGAGGCCAAGAGTGTTCAGATACGCTTCATTGATTACACCGTTCAGCCTGAGCACACGTATCAGTACCGCCTCAAGGTAGTTGTTGAAAACCCGAACGGACCGTTGGCCTATCCAGGCGGCCGTCTCGACGTTGCCGAGGAGTCGTTTGCCACAGAGCCAACGTTGGAGTCGAAGGAGTGGAGCGCCCCGTCGACTCCCGTGTTCGTCCCAGCCGACACGCAGTATTTCGTGTTGGAGCGAATCAAGACCCGGCCCGAAGCCAAGCTCCAAGTGCATCGCTGGTGGCCGGACTTGGCCGACTGGCAGATGGCGGATTTCACCATCAAGCCCGGTGATCCCATTGGTAATCCGAAACAGCAAGACTACGTCGATTGGGAGAACCGAAAGATAAAGCGAGACTTCGATTTCGCCACGCACGACCTATTGCTGGACGTGACGGGCGGAGACAAGCGGTTCTCGTTCCAGCTACCGGGCGAGAATTCCGAGCGGTCGTTCAATGAGAACATGCCGTGCCGTGTCTTCGTCGTCGATCGGTTGGGCGATTTGGCCTCGCGCAACGAAGACATCGACAGGCACGATGGCATCCGCGTCGAGCGCGAAGAGTACCTGATCGACCTCTTGGCGGGCGCCGAAAAGCTCGACCGGAAGGCGGCCGCCGCCGCGGCGAAGGCTGCGGAGAAGGGCGGCTCCGAGGATTTCGATGACGCCGTTCCAAAGCGCAAGGACAATTGACGCGATCTATCCCGCGCGGTCGAGGGGCGTCGGCTCAAGACGCCCCACCGCGCGGCGAAACGCCCGGGCCCGGTCCACAAAGTTCCGAAACATGCCGAAGCTCGCGCAGGCCGGAGACAGCAACACCGCGTGGCCCGGCGACGAATTCTCGTAACACCACCGCACCGCCTCGTCGATTCCGACGCAGTCCCGCATCACCGGCCCCACGCTACCCGCCGACTGAGTCACACAGCGACGCAACTCGGGACCGGTTTGACCGATCAATGCGACGCCAACCGCCCGCTCGGCGATGCGGCGACCAACCGCGCTCAGGTCCAGCCGCTTGTCCGAGCCGCCCGCGATCAGCCAGATCGGTTGGCGGACTGCGTCGAGAGCGGCCAACGTCGATTCCGGCGTGGTCGCGATCGAATCGTCGTAGAACCGCCGACCGCCAACCTCCGCCACTAACTCAAGTCGATGCGGCAGCGTGCGAAAGTTCCGCATCGCGCGGTTGATGTTCGGCCGGTCCGCTCCCAACGCCAACGCCGTGCAGGCCGCCCCGACCGCATTCGATTGATTGTGCCGGCCCGGCAAGACCATGCCGCTCAGCATGTCGCTCCAGTCATCCGCCGGTCGGCCGCGCCTCTCCAGGCCATAGAAAACCGTGCGGCAGTGCGTCGGCCAGCCGCGTACATCGGCATCGTCGCCGTTCAGCACGGCCAGGTTGCTCGCACGCTGAAACCGCAGAATATTCTGCTTCGCGGCGCGATAGGCTCCGATCGTCGGGTGCCGGTCCAGATGATTCGGCGTGAATGTCGTGACCACGGCGACGTGCGGGCTGCGGCGCAGTTCGCCGAGGTCTTCCAACTGAAAACTCGAAAGCTCCAGCACGACGATGTCGCCGGCGTCGATCTCGTCCGCGTGTTCGAGCAGACTGCGGCCGATGTTGCCGCCGAGCCAAGCCGTTCGGCCCGCGGCCTCGAGCATCGCGTGAATCATCGCCGTGGTCGTCGACTTGCCGTTCGACCCGGTTACGCCCACAATTGGCGCCGGACACAATTCAAAGAACAGGTTCATCTCGGTCGTCACCCGCGCGCCGTGCGACCGAGCGACAGCCAGGAACCGGTCGTCTTCGCGCACCGCCGGACTGGCGACAACGAGTTCGGCCTCACGAAAATCCCGCTCGTCGTGGCCGCCGAGATGCAGGGCTTCGATCGGAGCGTCGCCGAGCGCGGTTATGGAGTCGGCCAGGTTGTCGGCGTCGGCCAGGTCGGTAACCACGACGCGGGCGCCGCGCCGCGCCATGAACCGCGCCGCCGAAACGCCGCCGCTGAAGCTGCCCAGGCCCATCACCACCACACGTTTTCCGCGCACGTCCATGCCATCGTCCTCCGTGAACTCGAGGGTGCGGCATACTAGCGACGTACTCGAAACGCGGCAATCGGATCAGGTTTCCGCCTTGCCGGTCGTCCCGCCGGGCTGTAATACGGACCCTGGTGCATTCAGCAACGGCCGCCTCTCATGACACAAGATCGTCCGATCCAGATTCGTGGACTCCGTCTGCACAACCTACGCAACGTCGACATCGATATCCCGCGTGGCAAGCTGGTCGTGATCTCGGGCGTCAGCGGGTCGGGCAAGAGCAGTCTCGCGTTCGACACGCTCTTCGCCGAAGGCCAGCGGCGCTACGTCGAGACCTTCTCGGCCTACACCCGCCAGTTCTTGGAACGCATCGACCGACCCGACGCCGACGCGATCGAGAACATCCCGCCGGCCATCGCCATTCGTCAACGGGCCACTTCGCGCGGCAGCCGATCGACCGTCGGCTCGGTCACCGAGATCAACGACTACTTGCGACTGTTGTTCGCCAAGATTGGCCGCGTCTTCTGTCAGGGCTGCGGCCAGGAGGTGCGCAGCGATACGCCGCGATCAGCCGCCGACGCGATCAACCGGTTGCCCGCGGGCGCCGAGTACCTGGTCACCTTCCCGATCGAAACGCCGAAGAAATCGAAGCGGCAAGAACTCGCCCGCGCGCTGCTGGCCGACGGTTTCGTCCGCGCGATAACGAAACTGGGAGTCGTCAAACTCGACGAGTCGCCGCTCGACCCGCCGGCCGACGGTCAACCGCTGCGCGTCGTGGTCGATCGCCTGATCGTCGGTCGGTCTTCCGGCGACCGGCTGGTCGACTCACTCGAAACGGCCTTTGCCAAGGGCAACGGCCGCTGTCACATTGTCATGGCGGCCGATCCGGCCGAACAGCTCCGCTTCAGCCTGCAGTGGCGCTGCGAGCGTTGCGACCGCGACTATCCCGCGCCCGAACAGCGCCTCTTCAGCTCGAACAATCCGCTCGGCGCCTGTCCCGAATGCAACGGGTTTGGCGACGTCGTCGACATCGACATGGACCGCGTCGTGCCCGACCGGTCGAAGTCGCTGCGCGATGGGGCGATCGCACCGTGGAACGCGCCGGCCTACGCGCATGAACTCGAAGAACTCGCCGCGCTGGCAGTCGACTACAACATCCCGCTTGACGTTCCGTTTGAACAGCTCTCGCCGCAACAGTTCAATCTGATTCACGACGGCGTGCCGGCCCGCAAGTTCGGCGGACTCGTTGGGTTCTTTCGTTGGCTGGAACGCAAGAAGTACAAGATGCACGTCCGCGTGTTTCTCAGCCGCTGGCGCACCTATCGCAAGTGTCCGGCGTGCCACGGCCGGCGGCTGCGCGACGTCGCCCTGGCCACGCGCGTCGGCGGCCGGAACATCGCCGAACTGTGGGCGCTCGAAGTGCGCGCCGCGATGCAGTTCCTTGCCGACCTACGCCTCACGCCCGATGAACAAGCGATCGGACGCATCATGCTCGACCAGGTCGGCCGCCGGCTCGCCTATCTGGACGAAGTCGGACTGGGTTACCTCGCGCTCGATCGACCGATCCGAACCCTATCCGGCGGCGAGGCGCAGCGCGTCGCGCTCACGCGCGCGCTCGGCGCCGGACTGGTGAACACGCTCTACGTGCTCGACGAGCCGTCGATTGGTCTGCACGAGCGAGACACGCACCGACTGATCGAGATCGTCCGGCGACTGCGTGACAGTCGCAACAGCGTGGTGGTCGTCGAGCACGACGAGTCGTTTCTGCGGGCCGCCGACCATCTGGTCGATCTCGGCCCCGGCGCGGGCGTGGCAGGCGGCCGGATCGTCTTCGAAGGCCCGCTTAGCGACTTGGGCCGCGCCGCCGAATCGGCCACTGCCGACTTTCTCCAGGGTCGCCGACGAATTGCGCTGCCGGCCAAGCGCCGTCCCTGCGCGCACGGCTCAATTCGCCTGCGCGGCGCACGAGGCAACAACCTGAAGAACATCGATGTCGACTTTCCGCTCGGCCTGCTCTGCGTCGTAGCGGGAGTGAGCGGGTCGGGCAAGAGCACGCTCATCGAAGACACGCTTTATCCCGCGGTGTGTCGCGCGCTCAAGATCGCCGCGCCGACGCCGGCGGACCACGACGCGATCGACGGCGTTGGCCAAGTCGGCGACTGCGTGCTGGTCGACCAAAGTCCGATCGGTCGCAGTTCGCGATCGAACCCGATCACCTACATCAAGGCGTTCGGCGACGTCCGCCGCGCGTTCGCCGAGACGACCGAGGCCAAGATACACAACTTCGGCCCGGGTCACTTTAGTTTCAACGTCGACCTCGGCCGCTGTGCAGCGTGTGAGGGTCAGGGGGTGCAGATCATCGACATGCAGTTCATGGCCGACGTCAGCGTGACATGCCCGGAGTGCGGCGGCCTGCGGTTTCGTCGCGAGATTCTCGACGTGAAGTATCGAGGCAAGTCGATCGCCGAGGTGCTTGACATGTCGGTGCGCGAGGCGATCGCATTCTTCCGCGGATGCACCAAGGTGCTCGAAGCGCTGGCGCCGCTGGTCGGCGTCGGACTCGACTACCTGAAGCTGGGCCAACCGGCCGACACGTTGTCCGGCGGCGAGGCCCAGCGGCTCAAGCTGGCCGGCCGCCTGTCCGGCGCGTCGCACGAGCGCACGCTGCTCATCCTCGACGAGCCGACCACGGGCCTTCACGCGGCCGACATCGCGAAGCTTGTCGACTGTTTCAACGCGCTTCTCGCCGTCGGTCATTCGCTGGTCGTGGTCGAGCACAACCTGGAGATCATCAAGTGCGCCGATTGGATCATTGACCTTGGTCCCGAGGCCGCAGTCGCCGGCGGCCAAGTCGTCGCCAGCGGTACGCCTGAACAAGTGGCCCGCGCGCCCCACTCCCACACGGGCGCGCACCTGGCCCACGCCTTGGATATCACAGCCAAGACCTCACCGGGTGATTGAGCGGCCCGCCGCGCGGTGTTATCCTACGAAACCCATGAGCTACACGAGCGACCTGGATCGAGTGGTTCGCGATGTACTCAAGTCGGGCCGCATCGGCGAGCCGGTGTTCGTGCGTTGCACGGCGGGCGTCGAGGGCGACAACGCCGCGCATCGCCGCGCGATCGGTCGGCTCGCCGCCGCAGTGTCGTCGTGGTTGAACGACCCGGCCGAACGAGTCTGGGCAGTCGCATCGCCCGGTTCGGGATCGACGAGCCTGATGATCGAGTTTCGGCGCGGGGCCACAGCGCTGCTGGCAACTACCAGTCCCGGGGCGGCGGGCCTGGCTACGGACTTGGTGATTCTCGGCAACCGCGGGGCCGCGTACCACGAGGGGCTGATCGCTCGCAGCGGACCGTTCGAGACGACCGACGAGCCGAGACCGAGCAAGCCGTTGCACGAGGCGATCGAGCGAGCCATCGAGTCGGGCCAGCCGGTTGCAATCGGACTGGAGGGCGCGCCATGAGCCGGCTCAACCGAACCAAGCCGTACGGCGTGTTGCTCGTCACCGGCGCCCAGACCCATCAAGAGAACTACGCCCGCGCGCTGGCCGCCGACAAGCGCTGTCGGCTGGTCGCGCTCAGCGATGAGCGGTCGGTGACGAAGCGGCGGCGCGATCTGAACGAGCGACTCGCCCGCGAACTGAACGTGCCGCACGTGCCCGAATTGGACGACGCACTGAAGCTGCCGGACGTGGACCTCGTGAGCGTGTGCGCTGAACCAGAGCGCCGGGGCCCGATCATTGTGCGATGCGCCAGGGCCGGCAAGCATCTGTACCTGGACAAGTCGCTTGTCCCGACGCTGGCCGGCGCCGATGCGATCGTCGCCGCGGTGCGAGCGGCCGGCGTGCGCAGCCACATGTTCAGTTTCATCACACAGTCGTGGGCGCGGTGGGCCAAGCAGGTCATCGAATCCGGTGAACTGGGCGAGCTGTCTGCGTTGCACGCCGATTTTCACTTCGCCAAGGGCCGCACCGGCACGGCGAAGCTCGGCGCACCGCGACGCGAGCAGTATCCGTCCGATCCAACGACGTTCCAGCGAATCGAGGCGAAACGCGAGATGGACAACGTCGCCGTGTACGCCGTCTCGCTGATTCGCTGGCTTGTCGGTCGCGAGGTGCGAACCGTGTGCTGCCGCACGGCCAACTACTTCTTTGCCGAACATCAGCACAACGGGGCCGAGGATTTTGGCGTGATGTTGCTGATGCTCGAAGGCGGGTTGACCGCCACCGTCTCGGCCGGCCGCATCGGTTGGACCAGTCACCCCGGCAACGGCACGAACCGAGTCATCGTGGTCGGCTCGCGGCGAACGATTGCGGTCGACGCCGCCAGCCCGCGCGTCGAGATCTACACCGACGAGACGCCCTGGACGCCGCCGCCGGTCAACCCCGCCGACCCAATGGGCTTTTGGAGCAGCACACAGCAGGAAGTTCACACGATGCCCAAGCTCACGTGGTCGCCGCTCGCCGCGTCCGCCAGCGATGCGGCGTATTTCATCGACTGCCTGGACGACGACCGCGATAGCGAGATGAACGCCGCCGCAGCCGCCGCGACCACCGAAGTACTTCTCGCAGGTTACAAGTCGGCGGCGACCGGCCAAGTCGTGTCACTGCCGCTGAATCGCGGGGCTTGAGGATTCAGACCTCGCGACTCCATCAAGTCCGTCTCGCCACTTGGGCGGAGCCGCGCTGTGTTGAACACGGCGCGACGTGCTGCTACAACGGGTCCATGCAACGCCACGAGTTAGCCAACCTGCTGGAGTCGTTTCGTGCCGGCGCGACGAGCCTGGATGCAGTGCTTACGCGACTGAGCCACGGCCCTGTGGCCGATTTGGGATACGCGAAACTCGACCTGAATCGGTCGGTACGATGCGGCTTTCCCGAGGTCATCTTTTGCTCGGGCAAGACCGCCGAGTGGGTCGAAGGGCTGATGCGGCGACTGATTGAAGCCGGGCAGGACTGTCTGGCCACGCGAGTCTCCGTGGACCAGGCCGCCTACTTACGGGCCAAGTTTTCAGCGGCGGACTACAACCCGATGGCTCGCACGATCTGGCTTGCGCGGTCCGATCGCCCGGCGCCGATCGGCAGACTGCTCATCATCACGGCCGGCACGGCCGACCTGCCGGTCGCCGAAGAGGCTCGCGTCACGGCGACGGCTCTCGGCTGCGAAGTCGAACTCATCGCCGACGTGGGCGTTGCGGGGATCCATCGCTTGCTGCGGCACACCGACAAGTTCGCCGGCGCCGATGCGATCGTGGTGGTCGCGGGCATGGAGGGTGCACTGGCCAGCGTCGTGGGCGGGCTGGTCGATTGCCCGGTGATCGCCGTGCCAAGTTCAATTGGCTACGGGGCGAATCTGCAAGGAGTCACGACGTTGCTGGCGATGTTGTCGAGCTGTGCATCGAACGTCGCGGTGGTGAACATCGACGGCGGATTCAACGGCGGCTACGTCGGCGCGCTCATTGCGCGCCGCGCGGGTCAGGCGCGGCACGCGGCGTCGGAGACCGGTCGATGATGAGCAACGAAACAACCTTGGTTATGGAGCCTCCGTCATTGCCGGCGCGGGCGGCGGACAGCCACAAGGGCGACTACGGCCGCGTGCTGATTGTCGCCGGCAGTCGCGGCATGGCCGGTGCGGCGTGCCTTGCGGGCGTCGCGGCGCTGCGCGGCGGGGCCGGGCTGGTCCGCGTGGCGACGGCCGAAGGGGTTTGCGGAATCGTTGCCGCCTACGAGCCGTCATACCTCACTTGGCCGCTGACCGAAGACAAGGATGGACGGATTGCCGCAAAGGCGCTTGCCGAAATAACCGACTTGGCGCAGAGCACGAACGTGCTTGCGATCGGACCGGGCCTGGGCCAGGGACCGTCCGTGTCCCAGATTGTTACCAGTCTCTTGGCCTCGGTGCACAAGCCGACGGTGATCGACGCCGACGCGATCAACGCACTCGGCGGGCGGCCCGAGCATCTCGATGCGCTCGGACGGCGGGCGATTGTGACGCCGCACCCCGGGGAGTTTGCGCGCCTGGTCGGCGCGGAGATCGAGACGGTTCAGGCGAATCGGGTGGAACTGGCCGTTGAGTTCTCGCAACGGCACCACACGATCACGGTGCTCAAGGGACATGGCTCGGTCGTCACCGATGGCGAGCGGGTGTACATCAACCGCACGGGCAACGCGGGCATGGCCACCGGTGGGTCGGGCGATGTGCTCACCGGACTGATCGCGGCGCTGGCGGCTCAGGGCCTGAGCGTGTTTGATGCCGCGGTGCTCGCCGTCCACGTACACGGATTGGCGGGCGACCTGGCCGCACGCGAGTTGGGCCAGACGGCGGTCATCGCCAGCGACGTCGTCAAGTACCTGCCCGCGGCGCTGCGGACGGTGGAGCGGACAGACCGTGCTGTGCCGCCGATCGAGGAGGCCGCGCTGCCGTAGGCGCTGAGTTGCTGTGCTGCACAGGGTCGACCATTTCCAGGACTTTCCATCGCGATGCCGCGGCGGCGTTGTCTCGATCGGCAACTTCGACGGTGTGCATCGCGGACACGTGCAACTTGTGGAGTGCCTGCGGAGCATGGCGCGGACGCGCGGCGTGCCGGCCGTGGCGTTTACTTTCGATCCGCACCCGGTCAGCCTGCTGCGCCCGGAAATGGCGCCGGCGCCGCTGACCTGGTTGGACCGCCGGGTGCAACTGCTGCACGAGCACGGCGTGAACGAGATCATCGTGGTGCGAACAAGCCTGGACCTGTTGCGCGTCGGCGCCGACGAGTTCTTTCATCGCGTGATTCGAGACGGCCTCGGCGCGGTCGCTATGGTGGAAGGCCCGAACTTCGGCTTCGGCCGCGACCGGTCGGGCACGATCACGACGCTCAACCGCCTGTGCGCGGCCGCGACGATACCGCTCGAAGTGGTCGATCCGATTGAGGTCGATGGGCAGGTCGTGTCCAGTTCGCGGGTGCGTCAAAGCCTGGCCGCCGGGCAGGTCGATCTCGCCGCTCGCATGCTGGGCCGGCCGCATCGGATTCGCGGCCGGGTCGGACCAGGCGCCGGTCGCGGCGCGGCACTGGGCTTTCCCACAGCGAACCTCGCGGCTTGCGAGACGCTCGTGCCCGCCGACGGCGTGTATGCCTGCCAGACGATCGTGGCCGGCCGCACCTGGCCGGTCGCACTGAACATCGGCCCCAACCCGACCTTCGCCGAGTCGCACCGCAAAGTCGAAGCACACCTGGTGGGCTTCGTCGGCAACTTGATCGGCACAACGCTCGAAGTTGATTTCCTCGCCCGTCTGCGCGACACGCGACGGTTCAGCAGCTCGGCGGAACTCGTGGAACAGATTCGCCGTGACGTCGACCAAGTCGCCGCCATCGCCGGCGCGAGTCGCCAGGACGAACGCGGCCGCTAGTCGATCAGCCAGGTAACATACCTCAAAAGGCAGAATGTCCCCATTTCGCCGTCGCCACCCACCACCGTGTCCAGATCGTCGCCGCCATCCACTGAATCGTCTCCCGCGCCGATTACCTCACAAAAACGACTCCCGTCCCCTTTGATTGCTCCAGTAGTGGGTGAAACCCAATAGGTCGAATGTCCCTGGGCCGTTCGTTTCGTCCTCGTGTTCGTTCTTCCGCCCTTCCGGGTGGCGGAACGGCACCAGACGAGTCTTGGCCGGGTGGATCGTCAGGCCGTATTTGCCGAATCGCTTCGGCAGCACCTCGAGCACTCGTCGCGCGTCGGCCTCGTGCGTGAACCCGATCACGAAGTCGTCCGCGAAACGAATCAGGTAGGCCCGACCCTTCAGGCAAGGTTTCACTTCCCGCTCGAACCACTCGTCCAGCACGTAGTGCAGGAAGATGTTCGAAAGCAACGGTGAGATCACCGCGCCCTGCGGTGAGCCGGACTCCGGGTAGCTCACGCTCCCGTCCTCCAGCACGCCCGCGTGCAACCACTTGCCGATCCGTCGCAACAACACGCCGTCACGCACCCGTCGCCGGATTAGCTCCCGCAAATGGGCATGATCCAAACTGTCGAAGAATTTTCGGATGTCCACCTCCAAAACTGTACAACCTGCACTGTCCATCGTCTGCTTCCAAAACGTCTCCAACGCACCGTGTGCCGATCGCCCCGGCCGGAAGCCGAACGAGCAGTCGTAGAAGTCCTGCTCGTAGATCGGTTCCAGCAACATGACGACCGCCCGCTGCAGGATCTTGTCCTCCAGCGTGGGAATCCCGATCGGGCGCGTCTCGGTCTTCGAGCCGCCCTTCGGAATGTGCACACGTCGCACCGGCGGAGCCTGGTACGTGCCGGACTTGGCGCGGTCGAGCAGCGACTGGAGATTCGCTTCCAGGTTCTGCTCGTATTCCGCAGCCGTCATTCCGTCCACGCCCACCGCCCCGTCTTTGCGCGTGCGGCGGTACGCTTCGCGAAGCCAGTCGATGTCCATCAGGTAGGCCAGGGAAGTGAATCCCATCTGCGGCGATTGCTTGGCCAGCTCTGCTATCCGCTGTTGTTTCGTGGACACGCTTGCCGAATTTCGATGCATTCGCCGTGTTTCCTCACAACGGGTCCATGATCCGATGCCCTCCTTCCCTCCACGCGGTCCGGTCGGTTCCCGTTCCCGCGCTTCGCCGGTACTATGAAGGCACTACGACTCCTGCCGCCCCTCCCGCCTGGCTCGGTTGCCCTCGCGCGGCGGTACCATGCGGTGCGTCTCGTGTTCGCTCCGCTCGGTCCGAGACGCAGGACCGGCGGCCCAGGGTTCTTGGGGTTCGGCAACCCGCCACGCCGACTATCGCGTAAAGACGACAGGTGTTCCCAAGTTCCTGGGGAACCCCAATTGTCCCGGCGCCATGTTCCTCGACTCCGGCAGGACTGCACGCCCCTGACCGAAACGGTGCGGCAGCGTGGCCCCCGCTAAGGGAAAGACGGAGGCTCCCACATTGGGAATTTCGAAGCTGACTAGCATGGCTCCAGAACTGGCTGTCTACGCCTCGCCGGGTGAGTCGCCTCATTCCGGCGCAAGACTCGCTTCCAGGTGTTGGTCAGACTCTCCTGGGCGGGCTTTGCACCCGCAGGGTTCCGACGAAAGGTTTCCGATCTGCTTCCTACATCTCGTCCTCCTTTCCCAAGCTTCGCTTGGCGCGATCCCGTTTTCTTCCCCCGCGCTTGCTCGACATTCTCGGCCGCCATCCGGACTGCTATTTCCAGGTCTTCACCAACGGCCATTTCATCACGGACGAGGTCGCGCGCGAGCTGCGGCGGCTGGGCAACGTCACGCCGCTCGTGTCGGTGGAGGGCAACGAGATCGCGAGCGACGAGCGGCGTGGCCGGGCCGGCGTGCTCAGCCAGACGATGGCGGGACTCGACGCTTGCCTGCGCCACAAGGTCATGACCGGCGTGTGCACGAGCCTTTGCCAGACGAACTTCGATCTGTTGAGCGAGGCGTGGCTGGACCGGCTGATCGAGCTGGGCGTGCTGTACTGCTGGTTCCGCTCACCAGCATCTCGCCCGCCACGCTGGCCACGGCCAGAATCGAGTCGGCCAAATCGCTGCCGACGATGACGACCGAATCGTAGTCCAGCCCGCCATCGAGCCAGTCGCTGGCCGCGCCGCCGTCGAGCGTGTCGTCGTCGGCACCGCCCGCGAGTGTATCGGCATCGTCGCCGCCCTGCAGCGCGTCGAAGCCCGCGCCGCCCACGAGACTATCGAGGCCCACGCCACCGGCCAGTTCATCGTTACCCGCTTCGCCGTCGATCGTGTCGTCGCCGGCCGCGCCAAACGCGGTGTCGTTGCCGGCCCCTGCGAGTATTACGTCGCTGCCGTCGATGGGGTCGGTCGCGTAGCCTTCAGCTAGGCCGCCACCGAGAAGGTCGTCGTCATCGCCGCCCCAGATCGTGTCCGCACCCGTGTCGCCCCAGATCGTGTCCAGGCCGGCCGCACCCGCGAGGCTGTCGTCGTCCGCACCGCCGTCGATCAGGTCGTCGCCCGCTCCGCCGTCGATCGTGTCTAGGCCCTCGACACCGCTGAGAACGTCTGCCCCGTCGGCGCCGCCGATCGAATCGTTGCCAAGCCCACCATCGACTACGTCGTCGGCCGCGCCGGCCAGCAAGGTATCATCGCCGTCGCCGCCGGTGATCACGCCGCGCACCGTCACGTCGCCGGCGAACTCGACGCGATCGCTGCCCGCACCGGCGTCGACCTGTGCCGACACCAGATCGCTGCGCGGGTAGTCATACGTTACGTCGTTGATTACAAGTCGTGTGGTGAACTCGTCGAGGGCCGGGTAAAGGAGCTGGATCACGTCGGCGGCGTCGCTGCCCACGACACTGAGCTAGATCGAGTCGTCGCCCGCGTCACCCGCGACGCTGTCGGCCGGCTCGGCCAAGAGTGTATCGTTGCCGTCGCCGCCGCTGATCGAGTCGGCGACTTCGCCGCCGTCCAGCACGTCGTCGCCCGCGCCGCCACGCAGCGTGTCGGCGCCCGCCCCACCAAACACGGTCACGGGGACGGTGACATCGCCGACCAGTTCCACAAGATCGTCGCCCGCCCCGGCGTCGATCGCCCCGGCCGAGAGTTCATGGCGCACGAAATCGTAGGACTGGCCGCCCGTGGTGAGCCGCGTGGTCAGGTCGTCGAAGTTCTCGAGGCGAATCACATCGGCGGCGTCGCTGCCCGAAACCGTAAGCTCGACCGAGTTGATTCCCGGCCCGCCGCTGATTGTGTCGCCCGGCTCGGCGTGGAACAGATCGTCGCCGTCGTCACCCACCAGCGAATCGGCGCCCGCTCCACCGTCGAGCTCATCCGCGCCGTAGCCGCCGATCAGCGTGTCGTTGCCATCGCCGCCCGAAAGCGAAGCGGCCACGCCGAGCAGTGGGGAGACCTCGATAA
>Ga0185317_100332_pt1 | contig 13060 bp, 8 predicted proteins | sample DevilsHole_FD_128020 | JGI IMG/M metagenome (GOLD analysis project Ga0185317, IMG submission 128020) | Groundwater microbial communities from Devils Hole, Nevada to study Microbial Dark Matter (Phase II) - Devils Hole (SPADES assembly)... | ecosystem: Environmental > Aquatic > Deep subsurface >...
TGATCCCCACCCTGCTCACCGCCACCATCTGCTACATCATCGCCTTCGTTGCAGCTCCCCCAGTGGACATCGATGGCATCCGCGAGCCGGTCGCAGGTTCTCTGCTCTATGGCAACAACATCATCAGTGGTGCGGTTGTCCCCTCGTCGAACGCTATCGGTCTGCACTTCTACCCGATTTGGGAAGCGGCTTCTCTGGATGAGTGGCTGTACAATGGTGGCCCTTACCAGTTGGTGATTTTCCACTTCCTGATCGGCGTCTTCTGCTACATGGGTCGTGAGTGGGAACTTTCCTACCGGCTCGGTATGCGTCCTTGGATCTGCGTTGCTTACAGCGCTCCGGTTGCTGCTGCTACCGCAGTCTTCCTGATCTACCCGATCGGCCAAGGTTCTTTCTCCGACGGTATGCCTCTGGGTATCAGCGGAACTTTCAACTTCATGTTGGTGTTCCAAGCTGAGCACAACATCCTGATGCACCCGTTCCACATGCTCGGTGTTGCCGGTGTGTTCGGCGGTTCTCTGTTCTCTGCCATGCACGGTTCTCTCGTCACCAGCTCTCTGGTGCGCGAAACCACTGAAACCGAATCTCAAAACTACGGTTACAAGTTCGGTCAAGAAGAAGAAACCTACAACATTGTTGCAGCTCACGGCTACTTCGGTCGCCTGATCTTCCAATACGCGAGCTTTAACAACAGCCGTTCCTTGCACTTCTTCTTGGGTGCTTGGCCGGTGATCGGCATCTGGTTTACCGCTCTGGGTATCTCCACGATGGCGTTCAACCTGAACGGTTTCAACTTCAACCAGTCGGTGATTGACTCGCAAGGTCGGGTTATCAATACTTGGGCTGATGTGATCAACCGCGCCAACCTGGGTATGGAAGTGATGCACGAGCGCAACGCTCACAACTTCCCGCTCGACTTGGCTTCTGTTGAAGCTCCCGCTATCAAGGGCTAAGTTTTAAATGACAGGGAGACGCGACATGTCGCGTCTCTACAACAAAAAGCGCTCTCCGTTCCGGGGGGCGCTTTTTGTTTGGGTTTTTGCCGGTTCCTAAGCTTTTGCGCATTTAATTTCGGCTATCCATCTCTATACGATCGTTCCCAGGATCTGCCCCGGAACGAGGGAGGGCGTGCAGCCCAACTACAAACCTTCGGGGGGCGTGCAGCCCAACTATAGCAGTAGCCATATTGATTAGGACATTCATATGTTCCCCTATCCGCGTCCATCTACTTCTGCTACAGGCTGCGGTTTTAAATATTGAACCGTAGCCTGTAGCTTTCTTAACGCAGATGTGGCACTGTCCTAACTATAGTAAATATTGCTATACAAACCTTCGGAGGGCGTGCAGCCCAATTACAAACTGGGGGAGGGCGTGCAGCCCAACTACAAACTTGGAGAGGGCGTGCAGCCCAACTACAAACCTTCGGAGGGCGTGCAGCCCAACTACAAACCTTCGGAGGGCTAAAGCCTTGTCACCGGCAGCATCTGCAAATTCACGCACGGTTTTATGATGACTTTTTCTCTGTTGCGTAAAATCACTGAACAGAATCGCAAAAGCCACAAACCCGGTTTCTTAAAGAAACCGGGTTTCTCAGTACCTCACAAAGGATGAGAAACGCTATATAAACCGGCCCTTACATTAAGAGCCGGCTCATCCGAAATCTCTCCCAGAAACTTTGAGGAGCTGTTTACCCGTCTCTCCTGTGGTGAGAGTTGGCTAAAATTTAGGTTGCCGGCACCGGCATGAGCCAAGTTTTCCCCCCCTCAGTTAATTTTTGTTAAAAAATATACAAATCGTACCTGAGGCAGGAGAAAATATGCCAAGGAAGAAAAAAGGTGAGCTTAAGGGATATGTCCACATTGACCAAGAACCGATGTCAGAAACCGCGCTGTCTGTTGCCAAATCAATGTTGGCCAATTAGCATTATTAACGAAATTCCCGACGGTGTGCGATCAGCAGACAGTATAACATATCAAAACCTGTATGTCAACCGTGCGTTTGAGAAAATTTATGGCAGGCCAGTTGAAGAATTTTATCAGAATTCGCAGCTGTGGCTGGAGGTGATTCACCCAGTAGAGCGCCAGCGAGTCAAGCACTCCCTCTCTGTCTTGTTACAGTCGGGAGCCTTAGAGACACAGTACCACATTTTCAGGCCATCTGGCGAGATGCGCCTGATTCGGAATAAAAGCTGGCTAGTCCGAGATGAAAAGGGCAATCCCCAGCGCATCGACAGTATTGATACCGATATCACCGAGCGGGAGGTGAGCGAGACTTACTGGAAAACGCTAGAAGCAAATGGGCCGGCTGTCAGCTATCAGCTCATTCGCCATGCCGGTGGGGAGGAGGAATTTTCTTATATTAGCCCTAGCTGCCGAGAAGTCTGTGAGTTAGAGCCAGAGGAAATACAGTCAAATATAACGTTGATGTGGGCGCTGGTGCATCCGGAAGACCGGGAGGCTTTTATGGGTTCGATCGCCGCATCCGAGAAAACACTGCAAACCTGGAAACAGGAGTGGCGGCAGATTACGCCTTCTGGCAAGGTGAAGTGGCTGTGTTCAATTGCTCAACCGCAACGACAAGCGAATGGAGATGTTATCTGGGATGGCTTATTCGCAGACATCACGGAAGAAAAGCAGGCGGGTGAATTTCCGTCCTACAAAGAAAACTTAAAAAACCAGGTGCTAGCAGCAGAAGGAGTGTCGCCACAGGAAACAGGCAGTTTTTGGCCATACGACAGCGAACTGGAGCAACTTTTTAATTTGTCCCTGGCGCTGCTGTGCGTTGCGGGGACAGACGGTTATTTCAAGCGGTTGAACCCAGCTTGGGAGAAAACACTGGGTTACACCGCAGAGGAAATGCTTTCGCTTCCCTTTTTAGACTTGGTGCATCCCGATGATATCGGGCCAACCTTAGCGGAAATGGAGGGGCTGGCTCGGGGCAGCAAAGTTTTATGTTTTGAAAATCGCTATCGCTGCAAAGATGGCTCCTATAAATGGCTAGCTTGGGTGAGCGTGCCGATTGTGGAGTCGGGACTGATTTATGCGGTGGCTCGCGACATTACCGAACGCAAGCAGCTGGAAGCGCAGCGGGATGAATTAATCGCCTCACTGCAAGAAAGTCGGGAACTGTATCGCTCTGCGATCGCAGCTTTGGCAGAAGGAATTGTCATGCAAGAAGCGTCGGGAGCGCTCCGCGCCTGCAATGAGAGTGCCGAAAAAATGATAGCAGCGACTTGGGGAGTCGGCACAGGGGAACTCTGGCGTGCGATTCGAGAAGACGGATCTCCTTTCCCCTGGGAAGAACAGCCGGTTGCTGTCACTTTGCGGACGGGCGAGCCCCGCACTGCGGTTGTGGTAGCTCACAAGCAAGATGGCACCCTAACCTGGATGCTGGTGAATTCCCAACCGCTGTTTTATCCTGGGGAAAAAACCCCTTATGCAGCTGTGGCTTCGCTCACAGATATCACCCAACTGAAACAGGTAGAAAAAGCTTTGCTGGCGAGTCAGCGCCGGTATCAAACCTTGGCAGATTTGTCGCCGGTGGGCATTTTCCACACGGATGCGCAAGGAACTTGCACTTATGTCAATCAGCGCTGGAGCGAAATTGCAGGACTGTCCTTGGAAGCGGCTTGCGGAAAGGGTTGGGGGCAAACTTTACATACAGACGATCGGGAGCGCGTGTCGAGCGAATGGTATCGTTGCGCTCGCCACAACCTGCCGTTTAAGTGTGAGTATCGCTTTGTGCGTCCAGACGGCACAGCTAGCTGGGTTATCGGTCAAGCTTCGGCAGAAATTGGGGAAAAGGGAGAAGTTCTTGGCTATATTGGCACAATTACGGATATCAGCGACCGCAAGCGGGCGGAACTGGAACAGCAAAAGTTTGTGACGCTCGTGCAAACGAGTTCCGATTTTATTGCTATTGCTTCTCTGGATGGGCAGCCCCTTTTTATGAATGCTGCTGGACTGCAGCTCGTGGGACTGCGCAGCGAAAGCGTTGCCAGAACTAAGCGCATCCTCGACTTTTTTATGCCAGAAGACCGGCTGCCGGTACAAACTCAGATTATCCCCACCTGCCTTCAGCAAGGATTGTGGCGAGGGGAGTTTCGATTCCGGCATATTGAAACCGGTGAAGCCATTCCAGTTGACTGTCACCTGTTTACAGTCAGCAACCCAGAAACAGGAGAACCGATAGGGCTGGCTAGTGTTACCCGCGACATCACAGAGCGCAAACGGGCAGAAGCTAGCTTGCAGCAAGCCTTAGAGTCACAGCAGCGAACCTCCAACCTGCTGCGCAGTGTGATTGATACCACCGACGACTGGATTTTTGCTAAAGATACGGACTTCCGGTATATCTTGGTAAACCGATCAATGGCTGATGGCTTGGGGATTGCGCCAGAAGAGACACTCGGCAAAAATGATTTAGAATTGGGATTCTCCGAGGAACTGGTATTTGGCAATCCAGCCCAAAATATCCGGGGATACCGCAACGACGACCTCTTGGTGCTGGCGGGCCAGACGCTTGAAAACCCCCACGATTGGGCTAAGGATGCCTCGGGCGCACTGCGCATCTTCGACACGAGGAAAACTCCTTTGCGCGACAGGAACGGGAAAATTTTTGGGGTGCTGGGGTGCTCGCACGAAATCACTGATCTCAAACAGGCAGAAGAAGCGTTGCGGCAATCGGAAGCGGCATTCCGAAAGCTGGCCCAGCGGGAAGCCCTGCTCAATCGCCTCGCCAGTCAAATCCGCAAATCTCTCAACCTGGACACGATTCTGGAAACCGCTGTCCAAGAAATCCGCAATTTGTTGCAAATCGACCGCTGTCATTTTGCTTGGTATCACCCCTCGCCTCCCCTCTGGGAAGTGGTTAAGGAAGCGAAATCGGATGACTTGCCCAGCCAAATTATCATTTACCCCTGTATAGACGAAAGCCTGATCACTGAACGGCTCCTCCGCCTGGAACCGGTACCGATCGACTGCGTGGAGAATTTACAGGATACAACAGCGCGTAAAATCTACCATGTGCTGGGCTATGCTTCCCTATTACTGATTCCCATGTCGGCCAGATTTAACAGTTTTGGGGTGGTGTTCTGCAGCCATAGCACTTACAGGCACTGGACTGCTTATGAGGTAGAATTGCTGCAAGCGGTGTCGGTGCAGCTGGCGATTGCTGTCACCCAAGCCCAACTCTACAATCAAGCTTGCCAGTCCGCCGAAATGGCGGCGGCTAAGAGTAAAAAGCTAGAATCGACTCTGCGGGAATTGCGACAAACCCAAGCCAATCTCATTCACGCTGAAAAAATGTCCTCTTTAGGGCAAATGGTTGCCGGTGTCGCTCACGAAATCAACAACCCTGTAAACTTCATCTATGGCAATCTCATTTATGCCCACGACTACATCTCCGATCTCTTAGGACTGATGAAGCTTTATGAAGAAGCCTATCCCAATCCCACCCCTGAAATTGAGGATGAAATAGAGGCCATTGAGCTGCATTTTATTGCGTCCGATTTGCCAAAGATGCTGAACTCTATGAAAGTCGGAGCCGAAAGGATTCGGGAGATTGTGCAGTCCCTGCGCATTTTCTCGCGCCTGGATGAAGCCGCAATGAAAGAAGTCAATCTCCATGACAATCTCGACAGCACTCTGATGATTTTGCAGCACCGGCTGAACGCCCGGTCAGACCGTCCGGAAATCCGGGTGATTAAAGACTATGGCCATCTGCCCCCAGTAGAATGTTACGCGGGACAGCTCAATCAAGTATTTATGAATATCCTCGCCAATGCGATTGATGCCATAGAAGAAGTCCAGATGCCTTATAACATGAGGGATGGGATGCAGCCCGACTCCCCGATGCCCAACTCCCAATGCCCCATCCCCACCATTTCTATCAGTACATCTGTCCTTGACTCAAACCGCGTGCAAATTCGCATTTCTGACACCGGCACCGGCATGCGGTCTGAGGTGATTGAAAAAATCTTTGACCCGTTCTACACTACAAAGCCGGTCGGGTCGGGAACGGGACTGGGACTCTCTATCAGTTACCAAATTGTGGTAGAAAAACATCGCGGTAGCTTGCGCTGTGTCTCCACGAAGGGCAAAGGGACTGAGTTTATTATTGAAATTCCCCTCCGACAGATGCCCTGTACCGGTCAAATGGCCCTCAAATGAAACTTGTGGGGTGCGTTCCAAGTGGCCAGAAACCCGGTTTAATGGCCAGAAACCCGGTTTCTTAAAGAAACCGGGTTTCTTGACCGCCCGGTTTCTTTAATAAACCGGGTTTCCTCACCTTAATTAATCCCATCTGTTGCGCTCTCAACGATTGGACTGGGAAATTGCCTCTCGGGATATTGTACTCGCTAGCCACAAGGATTTAACAGCAGCATTGTAGCCTGCTTTGTCCTTTTGCTGCCAGTAGAGCACGGCGGCTTGCTGCAAATCTTTAACCGCTGGCTGCCGCTGGCCCAGTTGGGTGCGGGCTTGTCCGCGCAGCAGATAGCCTTCCGCCAACTCCGGCTCGAGGTCAAGGGCTCTGTTAGCCTGGAAGATGGCATTTTGATAATCTTTCACCCCAAAGGCGTTTCGCGCCAACTTCACAAAGTCATTCGCTTCTACTGTCTCAACTTCCACTTGCACCCGCACCTGCACCGGTTGCTTCTGGGTTCCTTGCGCGAGTGCCGTCACTGGTGCTATACTGAACGCCGCAGCGGCGATTCCTAAAATCGCTATACTTTTGCGAAACCAGTTCATTGTCTTCCTCCTTCTCTTTCCAAACCGGTCAGCGCCGGCTGTCTTCTCTCCGCTATAAAACTGTTTTTTCTCTTTCTCTGACAAAAAGCTGCAAGCTTTATTTTCCTAAGGTTTCATCTGATTTCCTTCAATCCTAAATCCCCCACCCAAAACCCTGTCTCGCTATCAGGGTAACATCAAAAGCTTTCTGTTGCTGATACAATCTGCTGCCGTCAAAATTTCCTCAATTCAGTCGCGCCAATTTTTCTGGCAATGACATCTTAAGGTGGGTGCCTTCGGCGCTAGAGTCCGGTGTGCTGTTCCCCGTGACACCGGGGAAGCGTTGGGAGAGTGGCGTTGCGCCCACTTGCTTTTCGTCGCTCTCACTATGATTATAGCACCGATTTACAGAAGTTGTTCTAGATTCATCCCTAACCTCCTCAGGCTTGAGTCCCGTCTTGCCATTGGACGAGGCAATCGTTTCTCCAATCCCTATGTTTCTATTATGCAACGTTTCTAGCCTTTTGGGGTGACGGCACCGGCACGGGGGCGGTGATAAATTTTGTGACGCGGTGTGAGCGCGGCACTTGACTTTTTTTCCCCCATCTGCTTTGTGTCTGAATGTTACATTTTACCCCCTTGACAATTTAACATTTTTGGTTATACCGTCGCAGCCGAGCCGGTGGGGAAAGAATGGCGGCCATTTTTGGTTAAGAAATGTAACATCCCCAGGTAGGACAGGCGTCCCTACCGGCATCCAGGCGTAGGACAGGCGTCCCGCCTGTCCCAAAAACCTGAAAACGAGGAAAAAGGCTGCCGATTGGGCGTGCAGCCCAACTACAAACATCTCCCAAAAACCTGAAAACGCGGAAAAATGGTATAATTCAGCGAACCTCAAGAGTGCGCAGGCGATTGATAGCAGCGGCGAGCTCAAACCGGCGAAACATGGCCAAGTCGCCCTGGGGGAAGGGCGTGAGAATATCCAGCCCCTGCGACTCAATATCGGCGATCGCGGCATCGAGAATCTCCGCCAGAGTGCGCCGGCTGTCCACATAGTGCTGCTTAGCGTAAACCATCGCTTCCGCAATCGCCCGCAATTGCCCCACATCCACAATCTGCTCGACAGCAGACAAATCAATATCTTCCGTTCCGAACACCACCTGATCCACATCGCGCACCTTTAACTTGACGTGCCGCTGTCCCCGACTGGGGTTAATACTTTCCGGCACCGGCACCCGCGAGGCGATCCGCCCGAAAAGCTGCCCCCCTTCCGGCACCCGCCCCGTGGCAAATTTATCAGCAATTGCTCGCGCTTTATCTGTCACTTCCTGCGGCAGAAAATTCTCCATTGCAATCACCGTATCTGCCACATCAAAATAGTCACCGCTGCCGCCCATCACCAGAATTGTCGAGACACCGGCATCCTGATAAAGCGGGCGCACCTTATCAATAAACGGCGTGATCGGTTCCCGCTCTTTAGCCACCAGCATCTGCATGCGCCGGTCGCGAATCATAAAATTAGTTGCCGCCGTGTCCTCATCGACCAGCAGCAAGCCAGCGCCCGCCTCCAGCGCCTCCATAATATTCGCTGCTTGCGACGTACTCCCGCTGGCATTAGTCGTAGAAAACCTTGTCGTCGATCGCCCCTGGGGCAGATGGTTGATAAACGGCGAAATATCCACACCGGCAACCCCTCGCCCGTCCTCAGCGCGAATCTTCACCGCTTCCTTTTGCGTCACCGCAAATTCCCGCCCATCTCCGGGAATGTGATTGTAAACCCCCAACTCAATCGCGCTCAGCAACGTAGATTTGCCGTGATAGCCGCCGCCGACAATTAAAGTCACTCCCGCCGGCACACCCATGCCGGTAATTAAACCCCGATTCGGGCAGGTAAATTCTACCCGCAGTGCCGGTGGGGATTGAAACGGCACTGCGTCAGGTGCCGGTCGGGAATCGACGCCGCTGCGCCGGGGTAAAATCGCTCCATCGGCAATAAAAGCCACCAGCCCTCGCGCCGGCAGCATTTGCCGCAACCAGTCCGCATCTTCTACAGTTTCCACATGGCGCAGAATTTCCGCACCGTTGAACCGGCGGTATTTGACAGACTTGTCAACAATTTGCGGGATATCATCGCAGAGCAATGCAGCCGCTTGTCGCCCCAAAATGCGCCGCCCCTCAGCCGGCAGTCCTGCCACAAAGCGCACTTCGACAAATTGATCATTAATAAATGCAGATGTGCGTTCGAGAACTTCCTGACCCAGCTGTGCGATTGCAATTAAGCCGCTGTTGCCGGTGCCGCGCCGGCTGCCCTGATCCCGCGCCGCGCTGTCGAACTGGCGAGTCAGGTAATCGAGCAGCGCCATTTCCCGGCTGCGGGAGCGATACAAGTCGCGGGGGATGCCAGCGACACTCTGCGGCACGATCGCCCGCAACTTGCTGGGCGCGGCGTAGGGATCTCCCTGCACATAATCGACAATCAGGGTGAACTCAGGAAATTGGTAGGTTCCCTGAATGTCTTTGTAGGCTTTGTAGCCGCGACTGTCGAGTTGCAGCAGCCGGTTGCGCAGGCTCTCTGAGTTGGCAATCATAAGTAGATGAACATCAATAAACAGCAAGGAAACAGTATCGCAACAGCGCTCCTGCGGCGTGCTCTGCTTCCCACCACTCCCAAGAGTAAGCGCTCGCATCCCTGACTGCCAACCTGGAGAGCCGGTCTTGCATTCTTCTTGTGGGCCTGCCCTTGGGGCCAGAGGGCCAGAATTTCACTGCCACCGCACTCCCAGGAACCCTGTTTATCCTATTATATAGCGTTTCTATTCGAGTTGTGAAAAGGTAGAAACCCGGTTTCTCAAAGAAACCGGGTTTCGGGCCTATCACAGATTTCACAAATCATTTATAACCGCTATAGCGGTTTTCACTTGCATGAAGTAGGCATCCAGAACCCGTATTCTTAAATCTCCGGGTTTGTCAGCACCTCACAAAGGATGAAAACCGCTATTATTTGACCTGCTAGCCAGGATTTGAGTGAGCGGCAACGTACTGTTCAAAGAACAGCTTTATTTGGGGATTGGCATCACAATTGAAGCCAACTTGATGCGCCCGATAGAACACTTGCTCTGGCGTCATTCCCTCGCGGGTTGCCACATTCATAAATGCCATCATACCGGCACGCATGCCACTGGCACAGTGGATGAGAGCCGGTTTCGGGAGCCGGTCAATTTGCTGCAAGACCGTGCCGGTCAGTTGATCATTAATTTCGCTGGGCTTGACGGGAATATTGACATATTGCAAGCCCAGGGCTTCAGCAAGCTGTCCCTCGTCGCTGAGAAATCCCCCCTCATCAGGCGAGCGGAGATTCAGCACTGATTTGTAGCCTTCCTCAGCTGCTTGCTGCAACTGCTCTGGCGTCAGCTGTCCTGCTACAGTTAGCTGCTCGTTAATCTTCTTGACGTTTTCCACGATCGATCCTTTCGCGTGAGTGGACATACATCAGCGCCAAGCCGCACCGGCACGTCGCCCCAGCTCGAAGCGGGGGAAGCGCAGGCCCTGCCGCCAATCATCCCCCGCCGCCTGGAAGGGCGGCGCACCCGCTTTTTGGCACGATTTATAAATTATATGCTAATCTGGCAATATAGTGATAATAATGACTGGTAGGGTGCGTTCCCCAGGGGGGAAGGCACCCTACTTTTGCCTCCTGGCGCAACGCACCCTACTTTTGCCTCCTGGCGCAGGACAATTTCCAGATTGACCGGCAGCGAATCGGCTGATCTCAGGCGACACCGGCACACCCTGAAGATGGCGGTTCCCTGCGGAAATCCGCAATTCCTGTGGCTGATTCCCAACCCCTCACTTTTCAGCCTGATTGGTATGGACTGTCGCCACAACGGACCAATCACGCCAATTTTGTGCCGGAAAGTCAGTTCACCCTCAAGCCAGACGGTATAGCAGTAGCCACGCACGGGAACGGACATGGGCCAGAACGCATGCATGGCCAGAACGCATGCATGGCACGATCGCATTCATCTGTGAGTCTTTCCTCTGCGCCTGGGGCCATGCGCCTGGGGCCATGCGCATGCATGCCTTAATGTCCGTTCCCAATATTACTGCTGCTATAATGTCCAGCAGCGCCCCAACGGTAACAGAAATCGTCAGCCCCAAAGGCAATATCGCCGTGGCTGTATCTCCCAGCAGGATCGGAAAGTTGATCGTGTTCAGCACCATAATCAGTAGATTGCCGCCCATGTGAATCCAGCCAGCGCTGCAGTCGCGAAATATTTGAATTTTCAGGAAGTTTATTAATTGATTTTTATCCCTCCCACATTTGCCTAATTTCTTCCGGTAAAAATCTGCCAATCTCCTGAATGGTTTCCGGAGACAGCTCGTCTTTAGTTGCAGAAAACACCGCCTTAATGACGGCTTCGGGAGCGGCTATGCTGGCAAACCAGGCTTTTTGGCGAATCCGAAACGAAATATCCGGTTCCCACTGGTAGGCGGGGCGGAGCCGGCGGAAGAAACGAACCAAGGGATTAGTATCTTCCCACAAAGAAGCTATCCGATCGTGCGGCGGTTTGTCATCTGCCTGAAATGTTACTTTCTGCAGTTCGCCAGCCAACCGGTCGGACGCCTCCAGCGGCATCAGCTCCCGCACCGTGCGGCACACCGCAAGGGCGAGATCCCGGGCGTCGGAGATATCCTCCAGCTCACCTGCAATCCTGACTTTTTCCAAAAACGGCATGTTTTTGGGGGCTATCGGGACAGCCTGCCCTTGGCCAAGAGATTTATAAAAATTCGCTTCCATTTTTGTTTCAGGGATGAAAGTTGATTAGTAATAGCACCTGATAGCTGTCAGTTGCGTTTTTAACAATAGATAGTGTTTGTAAATAACTTAGTAAGTTGGGTTGAAAAACCGGGTCAATAGTGCTGCAGTCACTGACAGGTTAGTCGGGATCTAACAGCCAACCCGGTTTATGGCAGCCCTCAATTTTTATTGACAAACACTCTCTGATAACCGGCCTCTAAATTACCGTTTAGCGATGATCCAGACGGCATGAACGATTCCGGGAATGTAACCCAGAAAAGTCAAGAGGATATTGATCCAAAAGTCCTTGCCCAAGCCCACCTGCAAGAACACCCCCAGAGGCGGAAGAATAATGGCGACGATGATGCGGACAAGATCCATAAAATTCTCCTTTCAAAATAAACATTCTCATTATAACATACCGGGCCGCCTCGATTGGGTTTCTTACTGGGATGCAAAGAAGCTGCAATTGTCGTGGGCCTTCGCTCCGCTACCGAACTCTTCAGAAAGGAAGCGGTTGGACAGGATATGAGCAGTCGGCTAACCGGCAAGCCCCGGTGCCGGCTGCCGTCCAGCGCCTTGATTGCCCCCGCACCGCACGAAATACTAGCCTCAGGCTATTTTCATTAAAATTTGTTAGGGATCGGGGTGAGTTTTGAAGAAAGCAGCAATTATTTTGGGTGTTTGGCAGTTACGGGTGAGCGGAGGGCGGGGCTGTAACTCTGCCCGCAAGTCAAGTATAATGACTGTGGGGCGGAGCGGGAATCGCAACTACTTCTCTCCTGTGAAAACTGGTATATTTACTATTCAAATTCAAAACATCAAGGCCGGTATCCCCCTACAGGTGGAAATAGCCGGCACTGACTATACAAATGGACTCATCCTGCGTACAGAGGCTGATTGCGGCAGCTGATCGCAGCGCAGATCGAGAATATTTTTTTGACAATAGGGCGAGATTTCAATTGTAACGAAAAATACTTTTTCGCACGCTAGCTTGTGCAGCGCCCTAAAAATCCTGAAGCCAGACTTGCTGAACCGTATAGCGGAGTTTAGCTGGATTTATATTAAGGAGCTTTACATGCTGAAACAAATGTGCTGGCTGCCGGTCATGGGAGCGGATGGGGAGAAGGTTTTGCACTTGAGAACCGCACTCAACCAGCCGTGGCGACCTTATAACGCTTTTCCAGAATATGCTGTGCCAGACTACCAGATTCCAGGCGGCTCTAAGGGCTGGGCAACCTACCAGAAACTGAGGATCGCCGGCTGGGAAATACTGCCGAGTAACCCAGACTTGCATCAGAAAAGTGCGTAAACTCGTCCTCTCTCAACAAAAGCCCGCACCGGCGGGCTTTTTTGTACAGATCGCATCTATAATCTGTAGGATAGAACGCTGGAAAGCCCCCACTCGCTTTCGTGAGATGCTCCCAGATTCAGCTTTCCCATGTTTGTAGTTGGGCTGCACGCCCCACCGGTGGGCCTCGTAGTAGCGCATAATTTTCACTTGAAAATAGTCTTGTAGGGGCGGCCCCCCGTGGCC
>Ga0185317_100333_pt1 | contig 12961 bp, 10 predicted proteins | sample DevilsHole_FD_128020 | JGI IMG/M metagenome (GOLD analysis project Ga0185317, IMG submission 128020) | Groundwater microbial communities from Devils Hole, Nevada to study Microbial Dark Matter (Phase II) - Devils Hole (SPADES assembly)... | ecosystem: Environmental > Aquatic > Deep subsurface >...
GGACAAATTTGGGTGGAACCCCAGGGCGGTAGTTGGAATGGCTTAAATTTAAATCTCGGCGATCGGGTAACTGTGGTGGGAGATCGCGACGATTTAGAAGATTTTGATGCGGCCAGCATTACGGTGACGAATTCGGCAGGGAATACACAAGTTTTATCGCCGACTTCTTTAAATAATCAGTCTGCCATGCCGCCAGCGATATCCCAGGCAACTAATGTCAGCATGAATGGGGTGCAAAATATCGGCGGATTACCAGTGAGAGAAGATGTCATCGTCACCATTGCTGGGGAAGTGGCGGCGGTGCGCGAGGATGAATTTTTACTCCAAGATAGTACGGGACAAATTTGGGTGGAACCCCAGGGCGGTAGTTGGAATGGCTTAAATTTAAATCTCGGCGATCGGGTAACTGTGGTGGGAGATCGCGACGATTTAGAAGATTTCGATGCCATCAGCATTACTCGCACTAACTCCCCAGTCACCCTGCCATTTAGCTGGGAAAACCAAAACTCAAATAATGGACAGCAAGGAACTGCAAGCCTGGAAGACGATTTAATTTTCGGAGACGAAATGAACCCCACTACCGTCAACGGAAATGATGGAAATGATAAAATATTTGGGGGCAAAAATAATGACATATTATCGGGTAATCGCGGCCTAGATTTCATTGCTGGGAGTGGCGGTAACGATATTATTTTTGGCGGCAAAGATGATGATACACTCACGGGGAATCGCGGCCAAGATATGCTATTTGGCAATATAGGAAACGATCTCCTTTTCGGCAGCAAAGACTCAGATTTTCTGGATGGAGGGGAAGGAAACGATACCCTGAGTGGGGATATGGGACAAGATTTTCTCACGGGAGGTCCGGGAAATGATGTCTTTGTTTTATCTGCTGCCACTGCAGCAACTGATTTAGCCACAGCAGATCGCATTCTTGACTTTGAAAGCGGGTTTGACCGCATTCAACTAAGTCCGGGATTGACCTTTGCTGACCTGAGTTTAGCAGCAACTGACCTAGGCACGGCAATTCGGGTGGGTCAATTTAATCAAGTGCTGGGAATTGTGGATAACCTCACCCCGGAAATGCTGAGTGCTAATGATTTTATGGTAGCCTAAAAGATAAAATGAGTCAAGGGGGGGGTAGAGGATCAAGCACCCTTCTGACTCAAAGCTGGGATTGCTTGAGAATCCCGAGCGGCGGTATGGAAGAGCCGGTTTTGGGTAGATGTTAAATTTACCCCCTACTTGTCTCACTTTGAATTGATTGGGTGGCAGTGATGCGAATTCTCTTAGTTGAAGACGATCCAGAACAACTCGAACCCCTGCATTTTGCCTTAACTCGTTCAGGACATATTGTCGATGCGGTTGGCGACGGTATAGATGCGGAATGGTTAATCGGAGAAAAAGATTACGATTTGCTAATTTTAGACTGGATGTTACCGGGGAAATCAGGAGTTTCCCTCTGTCAATTATATCGAAAATCTGGCAAAACAGCGCCGATTTTAATTCTGACTGCCAAAGATACCACCGCTGATAAAGTTCAGGGTTTGGATGCTGGGGCAGATGATTATTTGGTGAAACCGGTTGACCTAGAAGAATTGTTAGCCAGAGTGCGAGCATTGCGACGGAGGTCCCCTCTGTGGGTGGGCAATATTCTCCAAGTGGGCGATTTATCCTTGCATCTGGATACAATGTACTTAACCAGAGGAGAAAATCGCATTAAATTGGGCAGCAGAGACTTTCAGATGCTAGAATATTTTATGCGGCATCCCGGCCAAGTTATCACCCGCGATCAGCTGGAGCAAGCTCTTTGGGAATGGGGCGAAGAACCGGAAAGCAATGCAGTTGCTGCCCGCGTTAAACGTCTGCGCAAACGATTGCAAGAACTTGATGTGGACTCCTGGCTAGAAACCGTTTATGGGATGGGTTATCGTTTGGCACATCCCATCAACCAACTTAACTAACTCTTGTATGAAAATTAACATTTCTCTATTCTGGTGGCATCGACTGCCAATTCGGATTCGTGGTTCCTTGATTATTGGCATTCCTGTAACTTGTCTTTTTGCAGCTTTATCTACATTGTCTTGGTTAAAAAACAGCATGATAGAAGATGATAAATGGGTGGAACATACCCAGGTTTTCAGACTGGAGACCAAACATCTTCTGAATGCTTTAATTGATGCTGAAACTGGAGTTCGCGGTTATGGATTAACTTTACGATCCGATTTTTTAAGGCCCTATCACAAGGCCATAAAAGTTATTCCTAATTCTTTGATAAGATTAGAGGTTTTGGTTAGTGATAATCCCAATCAAAGCTTACTTTTAAAAGAAATTGACCAGACAATTAACGAACTTTTAGAAATTTTTTATCAAAAAGTAACCTTACAAACAGAGCTAAAAAAAATTCGCGGTTCTGTTGATGTATTAGTCCCGGCAGCTTCGCTATATGAATGGTTGGAAGAAGGTAAGGCCACAATGGATGAAGCGAGGGAATTAATCGATCGCTTTGCCGAAACCGAAGAGCAATTATTAAAAGAACGCCAGGAACATCATAAATTTCATCACCAAATTACTTGGATGGCTTTATGTATTTTTTCTGGCTTGGGCGGAGTGGGATTTTGGTTATCGATTCACTTATTGTATCAACTAGAGCGAGAGTTGGCCAATCGAGAATTAAATTTACAAGAAAGCAATCAGCAGTTACAAGTGGTTTGCCAGCAACTTCAGCGGTTTACCGCCAATGCTTCTCACGAATTGCGTACCCCATTAGCGGCAGTTTTGAGTAATGCTCAAGTGGGACTAATGGCTTTATCAGACTTAGGAGAAGTAGAAGCATCAGAGGATTTAGAAGACGGTTTAGCTGCTCTCCGGGGGAGATTGCAAAAAATCGTCAAATTGGCCAAAAATATGAGTGACTTAGTGGGGCAATTACTATTTTTAGCTCGCCATGAAGGGGGACTGGCGGCTGAATCTTTCCGGCAGCTTAATTTAACGGAATTGATGGATAACTTATTGGCTGATTTTGTCCCCGAAGCAGAAGCCAATCAATTACAGTTGAACTATCAGAGGAGGAATGATTCAATTATGGTCAATGGTGAGAGCAGTTTACTACCCCAAGCCATTGCCAATCTTTTAAATAATGCTTTTCGCTACACTCCTCCTGGTGGCAGCGTTGACGTGACGTTATTCGTCGAAGATAACCGGGCGATAGTGGCGGTGAGAGACACAGGAATTGGCATTCCTGAAGAGGAATTAGCGCAGATTTTTGAGCGGTTTTATCGCGTGGCCACCCAGGACAATCGCTTGTCGAGTAAAGGCTTTGGCTTAGGATTAGCCATTACCCAGCAAATTGTGCAGTTACATCGGGGTAAGATTGAAGTATCTAGTACCCTAAATCAGGGGTCAACTTTTCAAATATCTTTGCCATTAGCGAGTTAAATAAATTCTGGAGGCTAGATGACGAAAATTTTACCTTGGGGGAAACTCTTGGCCACTGATGCCGCTGGATTTATTCTCAATGATTGCCATCAGGATAAAATATTGCCCCCCTGGACAAGGTTAGTCGCTGAACTGCGGGAAACTTGTTTGCAAGTTTGGTCAACTCGTTTACAACGGCTTTATTTACGGGGTTCAGTACCTCGGGGTTTAGCCATTCCCCAGGTTTCTGATTTAGATAGCTTTGCGATTCTGACTGGAACAATTACCGAAACGGATCTGAATTTATCCCGAAATCTTGCCCGTGAACTCAAGAAACGTTATTTGTTCTGTAAAAAAGTTGAACTAATTTTATTAGGTTGGGAAGAGATTTATGAATCTAATTCAGTTTGGCCGGGAATTATCCAAACCAAAAGCTTAAAAATTGCCGGAGATGATAGACCATTAAACTTACCGGAGTTTAAACCAGGGGTGGCTCTCATCAACTATGCTTATACTTGGGAAACAGATTTAGCCCAAACTCTGGAGATTTTGGTAAAGTTATCGCCTCATCATCTAAATTTTTCGGCGGCAGTCAAAAAACAATGTGCTTGGATTGCACGACGCATGATTAGAACGGGATTTGAATTGGTGATGGAACGAGACCAAAGCTATACGCCGGATTTATATTATTGCTGTGAGAGGTTTTCTGCTTATTTCCCTGAGCAAGAAGCGGCGATGAAAAAGGCTTTAGAACTGGCGATTATTCCTTCTGCCAATCGTCCGGGTTTAATCGTATTTTTGCGGAGTTTTGGCTTGTGGTTATTGGAGCGGGTTCAAGAAAAGCTTTATCCTCCAATTGCCTCTGAAGATTCTACCAACAATATGCCTTGAGTGACTAGCAGAGTTAACAGCGGAATCACTTCTGTCTCTACGTCAAGGAATGGCGACCATTCTGCTAGGTCGAGCAGCGTAAATCCTTCTGGACGAAATAGATTTTTGACTAGATATGGTGGTAAACCTTTGATGGTGGCTTGTTTGGAGCCAATTATAATTTGAGTTTGGTTTTCTCCAGTGGTTAAAATTTGCACCAGATGTAATTGAGAGCAAATAAATCTGGTTTCTAGTCCTCCATCGAAAATTTTACTGCCAAGCTGGTGGGGAAAAGAAAAAGGGAGAGGCGGTCGATCGCAATATCCTAAATAATCCAGATAATCGCTGATCGCTTCTGGGGTCTGGAGCCTAGAAATCAGCTGATCGCGCAATTTTTCTAAATGATTCTGAACTGCTGTTCGGTCTGCTTGAGGCATCAAAGGTAAATTTTCTCGCCATTCTGGATTTTCCGGCAATTTTTGTCCTAACCAAGTCATCCAATCTAAGCCGGTTTGACAGTCAATTCCTAACGTTAAATGGAGGGACGGAGAATAGTCTTCCTCGGAGGGACTCCCACAGGCAATCGCATAATGCCAATGTCCCCTAGGAATATATAAAACATCCCCCGGTTTCAGAATACATTGCAGATAAGGAGGCACATCTGGGGGAATTTGCTCGGACGATCGCATACTGGAAACCGGAGCGGCGATCGTCTCTGGAAAAATCAACCATTCTTTTTCCCCATCAATTTGTAAAATTAGCACTTCATGGGTATCGTAATGGCAATTAAACCCTTTCTCTGACCGGGGAGAACAATAGAGATTAATCTGGCTGCGATACCCAGTCTCTTGGCGAATATGAGCCGCCAATTTTCTTAATTCTGGAGTGCGAGTATGCACGCCATTAATAATTAATGTGGCTCCTTGCTGAATTAGTTCTAGCCATTGCTCTTTTTTGGCGTTCGGGAGAGAGCCTCCATCCTGGACAAATCGCAAATCTGGATAATTAATCTCATGGTAATTCAATAAATAATTAAGCTGCTCCCAGCCAAACAAATGGAAAAATTTGCTAAAATCGTCATTAGATATTAGCATCGCTTTTTTTGTCCAGTTTTCTGACCAAAACTTTTCTAAGGAATATGGATGAAGTAGAGATGCTAAAACCTTCATAAGTTTAACTATATACAATTGCCATAAATGACACATAACCGCTAAATTTAATTTAACTCAAACTATCGGGACGGTTATGTGTCGATGGATTAACTGTGGCCAGAAAAAAATTATTCCAACCAAGTTTTGGTTAAAAGGCCAAAAGGGCGATCGCTTATCCTTGCCAAATTTGACGAGTTTGGCGAGCCCGATTTTGATCTGCATCCTGAGTTTGATCGTAATCCTGAGTTTGATCGTAATCCGCATTGGCGACTAACATCGCCCCCGCCGTACTCTCAGCCGATTCTACTTTCAGGTTCACCACTTCTATTTCTATGGGAGAATTGACATCAGTCTGTGGTGAGCCAACGCCGAGGTTAGCTTGAACCGGAGAGATTAACAGAAAGCTGGCTTTGGCACTCAAAAAACAAGCCATGAGGAAGTTAGAAGACTTGATGCCGGACATAAACAAAATTTCTCCTTAGATAGAGGTGGTTGGCAGCGGCTTTTGGCTGCTGTTAAACTCACCCTAGCTCAAGATTATGACCAAAAAATGACAAGTGCCACGGGGGGGTTGGCGAATTTTCCCGTCATTTTTCCGTCATAGTTGGGTTTTAGACTAGATGCCAAATTAGGGAGATGGCACTATGAAAGCACCGATGACCACATTATTCACAGCGGCAATATTCGCCATAGCCATCAATCCTAGCACGGCACAAGTTCCGATTCGAGACTTACAGCGAACTGCGGGACTGACTATCTATGGGGAAATTCGCTCGGTGGTGGGCAATGAGTTTATTCTCGATGATGGCACCGGTCAAGTGATTGTAGATGCTGGTCCGCGTTGGTATCATCAATTGAATTTGCGCCAAGGGGAACGAGTGATGGTTGTGGGTGAATACGAAGGTTATGATTTTGATGCCTTCACGATTACTCGTGAAAATGGAGAAATTCTGCGAATTCGCAACCCCCAAGGTCCACCGCCTTGGTCCGGTGGTCGTCGCAACCACAACCGAAATCGATAATTGAGACACTGACTTTGTAAGTAAGTCTGGATCATTTTATGCAGAAATTGGGTTTATACCCACCCTATTAAATAGCAACATTTCAAAGAAATGTTAATCAATGTTAGCAGCACTACTCTTTACAAGAGTTAGGCAAATAGGGGACAATCGCCCTACATAGGATTAGGTGGGCATTGCAAAAAATCTAGGTATTTCGTGGCATTGCCCACCTGTAATTATCATCAAAAATATCGATATATTGGGTGCAATCGCCGCCAAGTATAAGCAGAAATTTATTGGCGCAGGAACATCATAAGCTTTCTCCTTCTGTTTAACTCATAAACCAGTTTTTGATTTGAGCAAAAAATGAAATATCCAGTAATTTAGTCTTGGTCTCGTCTATCATTTTGCCGGGAATGATCGGTAATTATTGGCATTCCAATTGCTTGTTTGAGCGTCACATTAGTTGCATTTTGCTGGCTGAAAGAAAAGGGCAATTTGAGGAATTTGCGCCATTTTAGGCAACGACAGAAGGACGCTATCGTGTCCCGCTTGCGCTATCGGGCTTTCACCCTTGTTTGACAAAAGAGGGGTATAGCAGCAGTCATATTGGGTAGGACAGGAAGAGCGGGGGAGTGAGGGAGCGGGGGAGCGGGGGAGCGAGGGAGCCAGAATGTCCTCACCTAAGTGGCTAGTGCTATTACAGTCTAGCCCCCCGTGTCACAAACCATAAGTAAAGCAGTACAACAGTAACGTTCAGTGGTGGGAGTTGACCTTCACTTCTCCACAAGAATTTTGCTCCCGTCCGAGCCATCGCGTTGTTGGAGCGAATTACCCAACAGATAGCTGACTCACAGCACGGCAAGAGCTTTAAAACAGCGACGTGTCAACTCTATGCGAGCGGCTGAATCTTTCTTGTTACGGATATCGATATTGGTGGCAAAAAAGTAAACATTATCTCCTTTTTCCAAATAACCCACATACCATCCAATATTCGGGAGCGAGTCGTTCCCAAAACCAAACCAACCTGTCTTGGATCTGATTGTGTAGCCTGGAGTTTTTTCAGCAATCATTATGTCTTTGACGATGGAGAGCGTTCTCTCCGAAAAGGGTAAGTCGTTCTTATAGAGACGGTGGAGAAATTGTATTTGCTGTTGAGCTGTGATTCGTAATTTCCCATTCAACCAGAATTGATCGATCTCATCCTTCCTACCAATTTCTTGGTTGCCGTATCCTGCTTGAATCACCCAGTGTTTCATTCGGTCGTATCCCACGCGGCGAGCTAGAACTTGATAAAACCAGACGGCGGAAAGCTTGAACGCCTCTCTCAGATTCAAGTCTCGATTCCATTCAGGAAGCTCTCTTTGAATTCCGTCCCAAGTGAGCACTGCTATTTCATCCGAAATCACCCCAGTTTCTAACGCAATCAGGGAGTTGAGAATTTTAAACGTTGATGCAGTTGGAAAATCCGTTACATTTCGCTGTGGGTTATGTTGAAAGACACGATCGTTCTTCGAGTCATAAATCATAATCGAACCCTCAACCTCCAGTTCTTGGAACTGTCGCCCAAAATCAACGTTTTGAGCAACATTTGTCGGGAGCGAAGTCTTAAGTGTTGATTGTGGCATGGTTGATGCTGGTTGCACTGTTGGAAATAGGAAAAAGACAATGCAGATCAACGAAACAAGAGCAGTGCTTGTAAAGCGCACAATTCGGTTCATAGTCTTACGTTAGTTAGTGAAATCATCAGCAGCCTTAGACGAGACTAGAAGCCGACAAGTCAGCCCCACCGGCGCATCCCGCATCCCTCCCCCTTTTTGTTACTCCTCAGATAGCAGCAGTTCCATTTCAGCTAACAAAGCCTCTACTTTCTCCCGCTTGTCAAGATCATCCCACACCTTCAGCTGCTTAATTTTCTTAGTCATAGCCTCCATGCGGGTTGGCAGTGCATCCCTGTCTGTGCCTTGCTGTTGTTCGTTAATGCGCTCTCGAATTTCGCTTAGAGACAGAGAGTAAGCGCTCGCCTCTTTGAGAATTTCCGCTCTGAGGTCAGCGTCTTTAATCTTACCAATCATTCTTCCCTTGGTGTAATTAATCCGACCCTGACGGATAGCATTCAGAACCTCCGCTGGCAGGTTAAGAATGGGTAAACGGTTAGTTCTGAATGACTCCGGCGAAAGCCTGCCAAGACTTTGAAAAACCGATAAGATGGCTTCCCGGTCTTCTGGGGGAATAGTTTTATCGGCCAACCCTCTTTCAGCTTTAGACATCTGGTTCAGCAGTGAAATGACCTGGGAGCGGCCAGTTTTTAGGCTCAGCTCCAGCAGTTTCAAAATCCCCTCGGTTTCCTCAACTGGGTTCAAATCCTCCCGTTGCAAGTTCTCCATGAGGGCGTACTGCAGTGCTTCGGCATCGTTCATCTCCCGCACCACGGCAGGCACTTGAGTGAGTCCCGCCGCTCTCGCCGCCAGATATCGGCGCTCCCCCGCCACTAACTCGTAGTGGTCTGTCCCGAACGGTCGCACAAGAATCGGTTGAACGACACCATGCTGTTTAACGCTCTCAGTAAGTTCTGCCATCCTCTCTGGAGAGAAATAGCTTCGGGGCTGCAGCTTCGAGGGAGAGATTTGCTCAAGCGGAAGTTGGATAGAAGCAGGGGAGCTTTTAGGAGTTTGAGTCTTTTTGGTGTTCATTCGCTGTTGGGTGATCTGCACTACAGGGATGTTAATTCAACCAGCGGGCCCACATTCAGCCCGTTGATGCCAAAACCACTTGAATTTTAACCCGATTTGATTTTCTTGCCGGTCCTCTAGCGGTTCTCAGTTGAATGAAGTGCGCCCCAGAACATAAACCCGGTTTATTTAAGAAACCGGGTTTCTTAACAACCTCACTAATATGAGAACCGCTATAGAGATATCGCAATGGACAGTCAGTTTACGACAAGGCCAGAAGGCTCGCTGACTATATACAGTTGGTAATCTGCAACTCGATCGGCATAAACCCCCCGCCAAAGTCGCGCTGCCATCAGGGTGTTTGCCTGCTCTCCCGGGGTGCCGGCACTCGTTCCAGAAACAGGTTGTGCTTTGGGGCAACTCACCGGTCGTTCCAGGCGCTAGGGACTAAACTGTAAACACCGGCACCCACCTACCAGGCGACGCTGGCTGTTGCCCGCAGTAACAGGGGGTGCGCCCACCACAGCAGCAAAATAAAGCCGGTGACGCCCAAATAAGCCGGACGGACAAACTCTCGCCACTCAAAAGTTTGACGCCCTTGAAGGATAGCCAGAAAAGGGATCACTGAAGTGCGAGATTTCACAGCCTCAAACGCTTCACCGTAACGAGCTTTCAGGCGGCGGTCCCCATGCCAGACAGCAAACAAATGGTGTAGCACTAGACCGATGGAGGTGAGCACGGTGAAAGACGTGCCAATCCAGAGCGTGTGGCCAACACACCAAATCACCTGGCCCACCATCTGGGGGTGCCTGGTGACGCGGATGATGCCGGTTTCGTAAAGGTGGACTTGGGGCTTTTCAATCGCCGCAATTTCCAGGAGGTTAAAAGTGGCTGGATAGAGAAACAGGAAAGAAATCGCCGACAGCACCCACACCAGCGGTTGCGCCACCGGCACGCCTTGAACCTGCCACAGCTGCTTTCCGTCATAGCGGTGATTAAAGAAGTAGACGATCAGCACCACCGCCAGGGGGAGGCTAACCAGAGCAAACAGAATCCGGTAAAGCCGCGCACCGATCAGTTTCTCACCCCAGGGGCGCAGAGCCGCCAAGCCGCTGTGGGCAACAGCAAAACCCAGCAGCAGCCCGAACATGGTGAAATGGCTGGGAGTCAGCCAGTCATAGAACATCGCAGGCACTCCAAAGGACACAATAAAAGTCAACACCGGTTAATGAACAAGGGAACAGTCGGGCAATTCCCGGTAAGCTGTTACGCTTTTAATATGCTTTTCCCTTGAAAGCAAGCCGAGCCGGCTCTCGCCACGCCCCCAGCCTGTATGGGCGGGCAAACTTGCCCGTACCGGAAGGTGGGCGCAGAAATGTATAGTGCAAATTAAATGCTCAACTGCTTGCCCTCACAAAATACCGAATAACCCATAGCTTTTATATATTTTTAATATCGGGTAAATCTTAATACAACAGAGGGCGCTATCGGTGAGAAGGGACACCGCTCCCCTGTTGTGCTACTGTCGTAGTCGTTGAGGCCCAAAAACCCAATCGGCAACGTATGAGTCCAGTCCCAACCCCTAGAATCAGTTAGTTGTCTCCAGGCTCCTTTCTCCGTTCAGGTTAAGCCATATGTCCGACCTTCCTTTTACGTTAGATCAGTTACGCATCCTCAAAGCCATCGCCGCTGAGGGCAGTTTCAAACGGGCCGCAGATAGCCTCTACGTCTCGCAGCCAGCCGTCAGCCTGCAAGTGCAAAACCTGGAGCGGCAGTTGGATGTGCCACTGTTCGACCGGGGGGGCCGGCGGGCGCAACTTACAGAAGCGGGACACCTACTGCTCAGCTACGGAGAAAAAATCCTCTCCCTGTGCCAGGAAACCTGTCGCGCCATTGAGGACCTGCAAAACCTTCAAGGCGGCACCCTGATTGTGGGCGCGTCTCAGACAACAGGCACCTATCTCCTCCCCCGCATGATTGGCATGTTCCGGCAGCGGTATCCCGATGTAGCGGTGCAATTGCACGTTCACTCAACCCGCCGCACCGCTTGGAGCGTGGCCAATGGCCAGATAGATTTGGCCATAGTCGGGGGTGAGGTTCCCGCAGAACTGCAAGAATCTTTAAAAATAGTCGCTTATGCCGAAGACGAGCTGGCCCTCATCCTGCCGGTGTTTCACCCCCTCGCTCAAATCGAGATCATAGAAAAAGACGACCTTTACCAGCTGGAGTTTATCACCCTTGACTCCCAATCGACCATCCGCAAAGTGATTGACCAGGTACTGACTCGCTGCGGCATTGAGACACGCCGTCTCAGGATAGAGATGGAACTGAACTCGATAGAAGCCATTAAAAATGCCGTGCAAGCCGGTCTGGGAGCGGCCTTTGTCTCCGTTTCGGCCATCGAGAAGGAATTGCAGATGGGTATCCTGCACCGCAGCAAAATCGACGAGGTTGTGGTGAAGCGCATGCTGTGGGTGATTTACAACCCCAATCGCTACCGGTCGAAGGCGGCAGAGGCGTTCAGCCGGGAAATTTTGCCCCAGTTTGCCACCCTGGGACTGGACAAGTCTCTGCTAGCGCCTCTTTATCAAGAATCAGATTCTTTAGAGACAGCCACCCCCAACTGGACTGGCAGCTAATCGAGGTTAGGCTATAGGCTAGAAGCGATAGGCTTAAGGAAACCTGTCGCCCTTAAAGCCCCTCGCCCATAGCAGATTATAGCGGTTTTTATTTGGGTGAAGTGCGCACCCCCTACCAAACCCGCTAGTGCGTGGAAAGCGGGGGCTGCTAATAACTAATCCCTATCAGGGACTGAAATAAAATGGAAATTCTTTGCACCCGACCGGGCTGCCCCCGCCCCCTTAACTTTTTTGCCGATCTCGATGACAGCGCCACTCTCAAAACGGTGCAGCAAAAGTATTGCATGGCCTGCGGCATGCCGCTGATTTTGAGCGGGCGATACCTGCCGGTAAAGCTGCTGGGTCAGGGAGGATTTGGGGCGGCGTTTCTAGCCCGAGATCGCTACACTCCCGCCATGCGCCGGTGCGCGGTCAAACTGTTGCAACCGGGCGGTGACTTGAGCCCGCAACAGCTGCAAATCGCCCAAAACTTATTTGAGCGGGAGGCGGTGGTTTTAGAGGAACTGGGCAACGAACACCCCCAAATTCCAGATTTGCTGGCGTTCTTTCCCTTACAAGTTCCCAGCCTACAAACGGGCAAGCAGGATCAGTTTTTCTATCTGGTGCAGGAATTCATCGACGGGCAGAATCTAGAGCAGGAACTGGGGCAAAAGGGCCTGTTCTCTGAGGCAGATGTGCTGGAAGTGCTGCAGGAAATGCTCAAGGTGCTGCAATTTGTCCACGAACACGGTTCCATCCACCGGGACATCAAGCCGGCTAATATCATGCGCGACCGCAATGGTCGGCTGTATTTACTGGATTTCGGAGCTGTCAAGCAGGTGACCGTGGGGGCAGCGGCAGGGGCTCGCGGCGGCAGCACCGGCATTTATTCTATGGGGTTTGCCCCGCCAGAGCAGATGTCCGGCAGTACCGTTTTCCCCTCCACTGACTTGTACGCTTTGGCTGTGACTTGCATTACCTTGCTGACCGGCAAGCCCCCACTGGACTTGTTTGATTCCTACAGCAATCAGTGGAACTGGCAACCCTACACCCGGGTCAGCGATCGCTTGGCAAAGGTTTTAGACCGCATGCTGCTCCCGACGCCTTCCCAGCGCTTCCAGTCAGCTGAGGAGGTGCTGGCTGCCCTCACTCCCAGACAAGCACAACCGGCACCTCCTGTCAATCCTCCCCAGCCGCCGTCTTCCCTACCGACACTTGTCACTGCTCCCCCT
>Ga0185317_100334_pt1 | contig 12905 bp, 11 predicted proteins | sample DevilsHole_FD_128020 | JGI IMG/M metagenome (GOLD analysis project Ga0185317, IMG submission 128020) | Groundwater microbial communities from Devils Hole, Nevada to study Microbial Dark Matter (Phase II) - Devils Hole (SPADES assembly)... | ecosystem: Environmental > Aquatic > Deep subsurface >...
CTCCCTCCCCGAACTCCCCCCATCCCAGCAAAATCTCCGAATCCAGGCATCCCGCAAAGGGCGTAACGGCAAAACCGTCACCGCGATCACCGGCTTTCAAGCCAAACCCGAAACCCTCGCCTCCCTCCTCAAACAGCTAAAAACCCAGTGCGGTGCCGGTGGCACTGTTAAAGACCAGGACATTGAAATTCAAGGCGATCACACCCAGAAACTCCTCCAGATCCTCACCGGCCTCGGCTACAAAGCCAAAATCAGCGGCGGCTGACCCACCCGGTAACTTTTAGGACATCCGTTTGATTGATAACATTTAAAGCCGTTCCCGGCTCCGCCCGCGAACCCCTGGCACTAGGCTCTGCCTCCCGACGCCTACTAAATTCGCGACAGTGCGACCGCAAGGGCCGGCCCTGCTGCCAGCTCCCCCAATAAATAAACTATTGAACCGGATTTTCTCTAAGGTGTAGGATTGCGGATCAATTGCCGGTCTAAACTCAAATATCATAACCGGTTGATTAGCTGGAATTAGCAAGATGTTGTTGGCGCTCTCCGTGAGGGGTTAGACCTTTTCGCTGGGAAGGAAAAAGGGCGTTAGCGAAGTAAAGAGGGCTTTCGCATTGGCGAAGCGCGTTATTTCGGGCGCAGTCGTAAAGATCCGCGCCGCCAATGCTAGCTGAGTCACGCAGCCGAACCGCGCACTCCGCGCCGCAACGCTTACGCGCTTCGCCCCTGAGAGTCGATCTCCTGTAGGAGCTTTCGCATGAGCGCGACTGTTTCTGCAATCGGTGAAAAGATGACATCCGCTCATGCAACGCCTATCTCCCAAGCGCTAATTACAGACAACCTCTAAAAAATTAACCCCAAAAGGGGGTATAAAGTGGGGAAGACCCCAGATAAATTCGCCAAAAGCATCTTAGCAATGCCCCATGCCCCATGCCCCATGCCCCATGCAAAATCCGGGCATCACCGACTTTGGCGCAGCGGAATTTCAATAACGAACTCCGCCCCCAATCCCGGTTCCGAAAAACACAGCAACTGACCGCCGTGTTGCCCGACAACAATCTGGTAACTGACAGACAGCCCCAGCCCCTTCCCAGAACCCACCGGCTTAGTCGTGAAAAAAGGGTCAAAAATGCGGGATTTGACAGCCGGCGTCATCCCTATTCCATTATCCGCTATCCGAATCACAACAGATGATTGCGCACTGGGAACTGGGCACTGGGCACTGGGCAAATGCGAACACATATCTTGCCCACGCCCCATTTCAGTGCGAATCGAGATCCACTTGTCGGGGTTCGGACTTGCCTTAAGGGCGTCAATCGCGTTACTCAAAATACTGAGAAACACCTGATTCATTTGCCCTGCAAAACATTCCACCGGCGGCAAATTCCCGTATTCCTTAATCACCTCAATATCCCCCTCGGCATCACCGGCAGTCAGGCGGTGCTGTAGCAGCAACAAAGCGCTGTCGATACCTTCATGCAAATTCACCCACTTCCTCTCAGCTTCATCCAGCCGAGAAAAATTGCGCAAAGACAAAACAATCTGGCGGATACGCTCAGTTCCCACTCGCATCGAATTGAGTATTTTAGGAAAATCCTGCCTCAAAAAATCGAGATTAATATCTTCAGCAGCAGCCTGGAGTTGCGGGCTGAGAGAGTCGCTCTCTTTCAGCGAGAGATCTGCAAAATTTATCAAATCATAAACGTACTCCTGAATATAGGTCAAATTGGCCGATATAAAATTCACAGGATTGTTAATTTCGTGGGCGATACCAGCCACCATACTGCCGAGACTAGACATCTTTTCACTGTGAATCAATTGAGCCTGAGTTTGTCGCAGCTCGTGCAAAGCTTGGCTAAATTGCTGATTCGACCGACTCAATTCCTGCTGGTACTTGTAAACCCGAATACCCGCTCGCACCCGCGCCTGCAATTCCAGAGGATCGACCGGCTTAGAAAGAAAATCATCCGCCCCTGCATCCAATCCCGCCACCCGGTCAGCCACAGTTCCCTTAGAAGTTAACAAAATAAAGAACGCCCTCGCCAACACTGGGTCAGCCTTAACCAGCCGGCAAACCTCCACCCCATCCATCTCAGGCATCACCCAGTCGCAAACAATCAGCGCAGGTTGCATTTTAGACGCAGATTGCAGCCCTTGCAACCCGTCTTTGGCCACAGTCACCTCATACCCTTCTAATTGAAGGTCTCTTTTCAGAAGTAACCGAGTCGCCCCATCATCTTCAATTACGAGAATTTTTGACATGAGTGGCCGGACTTGTTCAAAGTTAAGGGGTGAAGCAGAACAAAAGGAAATTCATCAAAACTTTAACATCTTCTAGAATACCCCCTAACTCGGCGAGCATATCAACCGCACCATCAACACAGATATAGCAGTAGCCACTTAGGTTAAGACATGGGCATGATCGCCAGAACGCATGCATGGCATCATCGCACGATCGCCAGAACGCATGCATCTGTGAGTCTTTCCCATGCGCCATGCGCCATGCGCCATGCGCCATGCGCCATGCGCCATGCGCCATGTCATTAATGTCTTGACCTAAATGACAAGTGCTATATAGGGTGGCTTCCGCCTTCTGTGAGTTCCCGACACAAATCGGGATAGCGCTACAGACGAACCCACCCAGCGCCAACTCCACCTTGGCGTCCGAGGGCTGGCTGAGCGGTTCCAACCCAGCCCTTGACATCCTAAGAAAGCGGGAAGCCGAGAAAGCGCGTCTATGGCTGGCTGAGCGGTTCCAACCCAGCCTTTGACATCCTAAGAAAGCGGGAAGCCGAGAAAGCGCGTCTATGGCTGGCTGAGCGGTTCCAATCCAGCCCTAGGCGTCCTAAGAAAGCGGGAAGCCGAGAAAGCGCGTCTATGGCTGGCTGAGCGGTTCCAACCACAGAACCCACCCGAAAAAAACTAAAGGGGCGTCCAGAGAGCGCCCCTCGTTTGAGGTGTGGCCGTGGGCGGAGCTGCGCCCGCCCTACTTCTGCTAAATTAAAGTTTTTACGCACCTTTCCCGAACTCAGTAACGCCGAGCAGCGCGGGAATTTCAGGAGCTGACAACTTCGGTGCAGTAAAACCAGAGTACATAATTTCGCGCTGCCCGGCAACCAGGGGCAGGGCTTGGCGAACTTGAGCAGCGACTGCTACCGTCTTCACATCATAAGTTTGAGTGGCCAGCTTGGGGTACAACCCAATACCGATGATCGGTAGCAACAAGCAAGCGGTGATGAATATCTCGCGAGGCTTGGCATCCACCAACTCCCAAGGATCGGCCATCAGTTTTGGATTCTCAGCGCCGCTGAACACTTCGCGCAGCATGGACAGCAGGTAAATCGGAGTCAGGATCAGCCCCACTGCAGCGAGCAAAATCATCACGACTTTGAAGCTGGAGGTGTAAGCGTCACTGGTAGACAAGCCCAAGAACACTGTCAGTTCGCTGACAAATCCGCTCATTCCGGGCAAAGCCAGAGACGCCATCGAACCGGCGGTGAACAGAGCGAACACTTTCGGCATATATTTGGCCATGCCACCCATTTTTTCGATGGCCAGAGTGTGGGTGCGCTCGTAGGCAACGCCAGCGAGGAAGAACAGCGCCGCCGCAATCAGCCCGTGGGAAATCATTTGCAGCATTGCCCCGTTGAGGCCAAGTTCTGTATATGAAGCGATGCCAATCAGAACGAAGCCCATGTGGGAAATCGAGGAGCAAGCCAGCCGCCGCTTCAGGTTGTCTTGAGCGAAGGCGGTTAAAGCGCCGTAGACAATGTTGACCACACCCAGCACCACCAGCACCGGCGCGAAGTGGACATGGGCATCGGGAAGCATCTCAATGTTCATGCGAATCAGCCCGTAGCCTCCCATTTTCAGCAGCACCCCAGCCAAAATCATCGAGACTGGCGCTGAAGCTTCACCGTGGGCATCTGGCAGCCAAGTGTGCAGGGGGAAGATCGGGAGTTTAACGCCGAAGGCAATCAATAACCCGGCGTAGGCGAGGAGTTGAAACGCCATTGGGAAGTTCTTTTGCCCGATCGCCGCCATGTCAAAGGTGACGGTATCGCCATAGAAGGCCATTGCTAAACCGGCAACCAGAATGAAGATCGAACCCAGTGCGGTGTAGAGGATGAATTTGGTCGCCGCGTACTGGCGCTTCGGTCCGCCCCAGATCGAGATCAGCAGGTACACCGGCACCAGTTCCAGTTCCCAAATCAGAAAGAACAGCAGCATGTCTTGGGCGGCAAACACCCCAATCTGGGCGCTGTACATTGCCAGCATCAGGAAATAAAACAAACGCGGCTTGTTGCTGACGTTCCAAGCCGCGAAAGTCGCCAGGGTGGTGACCAAGCCGGTGAGCACGATCAGCGGCATTGACAGCCCGTCCACCGCCACCGACCAATTCAGGCCCAGCTGTGGCACCCAGGAATAGCTCTCTGCCAGCTGTAGTGTTGAATTTTGCCAGTCGTAGTGAGTCCAAAACGCCCACACGCTCAGGGCCAAGTCTATTAACCCCACCCCCAGGGCGTACCAGCGGACGGTTTTGCCGCTTTTGTCGGGTATCGCGGGAATGGCCAGGGCTGCCGCCAGGGGCAACAGGATGATAGTCGTTAGCCAGGGAAATTCAATGGGAGGCATGGTTGAGGATATATACCTATTTGCTTGTGTCTCTATTGTATTAAGTTACATGAACTTTTGCAAACTACTTTTCCCTAGAAAAAACACACAACCATCATAAATGCGACTCAATACTTGACTTGCAGGCATGGACATTGGGATTTATACGTTTAATTAGTTTTTACATGTATATGGGGCTACAAACCTACAAGTCAAACAGGGTCAAAACCAAGCTGATTTTTCTCTTGTATTAAAAAAATTAATACCACGGATAAATAAAAGTTAAGTTTTGTTAACTGGAGGGTCGCAACAAAAAACGGTAGCGAAAGCTACCGTTAATCCCGCTTTATGGCCACTCCTGCGTTCTTAAAGAATTGTTACTAGGCCGGGGTGGCCCCCTTTGCAGTAACAGAAACCTGGTTTCTGGGTCACTGCTGCGTTCTTAAAGAATTGTTGCTAGGCGCAGGTTGCCCCTTGCGTGTCCAGGGAGAGGACTTTCACGGAGGCGGTAACCCCCGCCTGCTGCCAAGCCTCAGCCATTGCCGGCACGACTGCCGGTGCGCGGCTGGCATCGGCCAAGGCCAGCAGGCTTGGCCCAGCGCCACTGATGGCGATTCCGTAAGCGCCGGCATCCAGCGCCGCAAAGCGCACCGCCGAGTACCCCGGAATCAGAGACTGCCGGTAGGGCTGGTGGATGCGGTCTTGCATGGCCACTCGCAGCCAGCTGCCGGTGCCGGTTTCCAGCCCCCGCACCAGTAAACCCAAGTGGGCTGTGTTGAAAATGGCGTCAGCGCGAGTGTAGTGCGCCGGCAGCGCCCTTCGCGACTGGGCTGTGGAAAGTTCAAAATCCGGAATCGCCAGCACCGGCACAAGATCCGAGTGCCAGGGAATCTCACAGATTTCCCAGCCACTCGTGCGCCCCACGTTATTAATATGGGGCTGGCTGGCATAGTCTTCATCGGTAACAGCAGCCAACCGGCACCCTCCCAGCAGTGCCGGCACCACATTATCTGGGTGCCCTTCCATAGATATAGCCAGCTGCATCACCTCCTCTGGCGACAGCGGCGCACCGGCAAGCTGGTTTGCGCCCACCAACCCTCCCACAATCGCCGTCGCCGAACTCCCCAGCCCCCTCGTCAGCGGGTAGCCCAGCCCAATCTCGATCCGTGCCGGTGGCGGCAACTGGCCGGTGTGTTCATATAACTTTACAAATGCCCGGTAAGCCAAATTGCTCTTATCAGTTTGGACTCGTTCAGCATTAGTGCCTGTGACACTGATACTGACTCCCCCTCTTTCCCCCCCCAGCCCCCGGGTTGAATCGAGACAGGTGAATTTAAACTGGTTGTAAAGCGTCAAAGCAGCCCCGATGCAGTCAAAACCCGGGCCGAGGTTAGCCGTGGTAGCGGGAACGGTAACAGTAACACTAGAGATAGAACACATAAAAAATTCCTATTCGGGCAAAACCGGAGGTGCCGGTGACAGAAGCCCCGCTTCTGGTGAAACCCTCCCTGCGGGAAAGCCCAGCACCGAGCGTGGGATAACCCCCCAATCATCTTTGATTAGGGGGGGTAAGGATGTCAACTACTTTTGGGGCATCATCGCCAGATCGCATCATCGCATTAGCTGTTAATTTCGGTTAATTAACAGGACTTTTTTTATCAACCGCCAAGACGCCATAGACGCCCCAGGTGGGGAACATTCTCTTGCGCCCCCCTTTTTTAGGGTGGTTGGGGAGATCTAAATGCTGGGACTTGTAGGTCGCAACTTTAATTATAATATAAAAGTCTCACTCTTTTCAAAGACGGAGGTTAATGCGATGTCTAACGCCATGATGGTGATTTTTCCCTACCGGCACGAGCGCACCAGGGTCTTTGACGATCAGAGTGCCGGTTTGGTGCGCGAGCCATTTGTGAGTGGCATCCCAGAAATGATTGACGCACTCGTAAAAGACATTCCCCAAGCGGAAAAAGGGTTCAGGTTGCTATTTTCAGCCAATCCTTTTCCGGGATATCAGGCGGTGTTGATTTGGTTGGCGCAGGAGTATGGCGGGAACTAGTATCGCTGGAACGCAAAAAATATGGAAGTTTGGCTGTGTCCGGCGCTGTTTAAATACTTCAGCTAAGCGCCCCAAAAAATCTACTGCAAGGCGGAGAAGGTTTAAGGGTTAGGGTTTAAAGTTTAGGGTTTAGAGCTGATTTATAAATAAAAGGTGAAGCCAAAATAAACCGGGTTTCTTTTGGTGGAGAGGCGGTAAAATTATGCTACAGTCCAGAAGAAACCCGGTTTCTGGCCATCACGAGGAGCAAATCAGGTCGCCAATTAAATGGTTTCCATCGCTCATACAAAGCTTTTATTAAACAGGCACTTGGATATTCCAGATTTTACTTTTTCCATTTCCAATAGCCAATAGTCGCCTGCAAAGCATCCTCCATACCATCAATACAATTTTCTAGAGCCTCTTTAACATCTTCACGTCCCCAGTCAACACCTATATAAATTAAGGCGTACTTGGAACTCCGTAAAATTTCAATTGGATCTTCTTCAAGATTCATAACTTTTTTGACTCCTAGAATACCCCTTGCCTCCGTGCCAGAAAATAAGGTGGGACTTGCCCACCCAATCCTCTTCTAGAAACTGCTGTAATCCGCAACAGCCATCTTTACCCTGTCAATTGCCTCAGCTACCGACATGACACCCAATTCCCCAGAAGCGCGGGTGCGAACGCTTAGAGTTTTCGTCTCAACTTCCTTCGCCCCCACAACAGCCATCACCGGTATTTTATCTTTCTCCGCATTGCGAATTAATTTGCCGAGGCGCTCACTGCTGGCGTCAGCTTCGGCGCGAATGCCGAGCGAACGCATCTGGTTAGCAACCTCTTGCGCGAAAGGCAAAAACTCGTCACTTACTGGCAGCAGGCGCACTTGCACCGGCGCGATCCACAGCGGGAAATCGCCGGCATACTCCTCAATCAATATGCCAATTAAACGTTCTAGCGATCCAAATGGTGCGCGGTGAATCATCACCGGACGCTTGCGGGTGCCATCTTCCGGCACATATTCCAAATCAAACCTTTCTGGCAAGTTGTAATCAACTTGCACAGTTCCCAATTGCCATTCGCGATCGAGGGCGTCTTGGAAAATAAAATCCAATTTTGGCCCGTAAAACGCCGCTTCTCCGGGTGCCTCGAAATAGTCCATGCCCAGATGCTGCACTGCTTTGCGGATAGCGCTTTCAGCTTTTTCCCAAGCTTCATCCGATCCGATATACTTGTCGGAAGCCGGATCGCGGAAACTCAAACGGGCTTTAAAATTCTTGAGCTGCAAGCTGTTAAACACGAACAGGATTAAATCCACGACGCTGAGGAATTCGGCATCCAGCTGTTCTGGGGTGACGAACAAGTGGGAGTCATCCACTGTGAAGCCGCGCACCCGCGTTAAGCCGCCCAGTTCGCCGGATTGCTCGTAGCGGTAGACGGTGCCAAATTCGGCTAGGCGCAGGGGCAGTTCCCGGTAGGATCGCAATTCGCTCTTATAGATTTGGATGTGGAAAGGACAGTTCATCGGTTTGAGGACAAATCCCTGCTCGGCGACAGCAGCTTCGGCGTCTTCCGCCATCATCGGGAACATGTCCTCTTTGTATTTTTGCCAGTGTCCAGAGGTTTTGAACAAGTCCACTCTGGCGATGTGGGGGGTGACAACAGGCAGGTAGCCGCGCTTGATCTGCTCCTGTTTGAGGAAGTCTTCTAGCAGGGAGCGCAAGACTGTCCCTTTGGGTGTCCACAGGGGCAGTCCCGGTCCTACGGGATCGGCAAAGATAAATAAGCCCAGTTCTTTGCCCAGTTTGCGGTGATCGCGTTTGAGGGCTTCTTCTTTGCGGCGCTTGTACTCTTGCAGCTGTTCGGGGGTTTGCCAAGCGGTGCCGTAAATTCTCTGCAGCTGGGCTTTGCTGGCGTCGCCGCGCCAGTAGGCACCGGCAACGTTTTCCAGTTCAATTGCTTTGGGGTTGATGTCGCCGGTGTTGGCCACATGTGGGCCAGCGCACAGATCCCACCACTGGTCACCCAAGTGGTAGATGGTAATCGGTTCCTGAAGCCCTTCTAATATTTCCAGTTTGTAGGGTTCGTTAATTTCCCTAATCCGGCGTTCCGCTTCCTCCCGACTGACTTCTTCCCTAGTCACCGGCAGTTTGCGGTTGACTATTTTGACCATTTCCTTCTGGATGGCTTTCAGATCCTTTTCCGTAAACGGTTCTGGATGGTCGAAGTCGTAATAGAAACCATTCTCAATCCAAGGGCCAATAGTGACTTGGGCCTTGGGGAACAGCTTCTGCACTGCCATCGCCATCACGTGGGATGTCGTGTGGCGAATCTTTTTCAGCGGCTCGGATTCGCTGGTGCGGGGCAGGTGGATTTTTTCGGGCGGTTGGGCAGAAGCGGCAGAGTCTTGTCCTTGCACCGGCTGCTGAACCATTGGCGGATCACCTTTAACGACTAATCAATCTATTGGACTGTTTTTCTATCTTAGCGAGTCCGCTTTCCCCCCTGCTGCCTCTCGCCCCTGTTTGTTCGGCTCAGAGGCCAGCACATTTTTGTTACAATGTCAATATTTATTACCGCAGTCTTTTGTCAGCCCTACCGGCACTGCCTCTTGAAACCAGCGCCGGGAAATGTTACAAATTGTAAAGCGCGTTAAGATTAGACTAGCAACAGACACTGACTTTCCATTTATGCTCAATCCCAATCTGCCGGACCCCAATTTGCTCAAGACGGTGTTAGAGCCGCTGTTAGAGGACTTTCAGTATTGGTTTGGGCGATCGAGGACACTGCTGGAAACTGAGGAAATCGCCTTCTTGGGGGCAGAGAGGCAAGCTGACTTGCTGGCGCGGGTGGTGCTGGCGCAGCAGGAAGTGAGTGCGGCGCAGATGCTGCTCCAAGTCACCAGTGGGCAAGCCGGTGTGGAAATGCAAGTCTTGATGCTGTGGCACAAACTGCTCACGGAATGCTGGCAGGTGTCGGTGCGCAACCGCATGCAGAAGTCCGGTAGTGGCTGAGCCCCTCTGGTGGGTTGAGCAGCGTGCCAGACGTTAAATTAATAAGACTGGCTGCCCTCGCTCACAGCAAGCTTCTCGGGCCATTTAACATGCCATTACCTTCTTAAACGTCTCTTGCAAATCCCAGATTATCTGTCTTACCTGGAGGAAAACCGTATGTTACACTTGCTTTACATTCTGGCCTTTACCACCCTAGCTTTTCTGGCAGTTGGCAATTTGATTCGCTCTCTGCTGACGCTCGGTTTGGAATCTCAGCGCTCCCTCTCCGCCACACCCCCGACGAACCGGTATCGCTCTCAGGTTCAGGCTGTACCCCACCCAGAATTTTTAGACGATTCTGGCAATATTGTCAATGAACCCCTTTTGGTGATGCGCTCGATGACAGTAGAAGACGCCCGCGAACAGTTGGATGCCCTCTACAACTCATCTCCCGGTTTTACCGGCGACTCCCGCGACGATATCTAGTTGCCCTGGTTCTATAAATTTCTAGGGCAATTTTCAGCTGGGATGGCGGATAGAAACCGGGTTCCCTTTGTCGCAAATAACCCCGGTTTCTTATAAGGGGAAAAATTGGCGTGCTGTTCGCATGCTTCTAGCGCTAAAACCCCAACCGCAACCCGGATTGCCTTCGCCTCTTTCCGCACCGGCAATTTAGAAATATACCATGAGAGTGTCGGGGCAAAACATTACCCCATAGCGGGTGCAAACAGCAAAATAACTGACATTAAACTTATCTATCCCAATACAGCCAGTATCTATAGTTTAGCCATTCATAAACATTTTATATGCAATTTATTTGATTAGTGCTGCCGGGTAAACCTCACCAATTAAAAGTCACTCTAGTGTGGGAGGCTATTCCCCAGCGCCATTCCCCGACGGCTTGCAGATTTTATTCCACTCCCACGGCGAAGGTAAGATCGAGTATACCTTACCGGTGCCGGTGGTTTCAAGATCGCAGGGCTGAAAAATCAACCAGCATTAGACATTTCCTCATCCTCCCCATACTGGAAGCACGGGAGGGAGGGAGCTGTAGAGACGCGACTGGGGGGTGACACACCGATGCGGGGGTTCGTTTTCTTGCTATATTTAAAGATTGTTACCAACCGGCTTTTGATGGCACCAGCAGCGACATGAGAACAGGAAACCGCACCCAGACTGCAATTGAGCTATCCCGCCGTGGCGGGAGTCTCAAAAATATGCGCCAGTTCGGGAAACTGTGCGCCACATCCCTAGGCATTTTCCTGCTGTGCGCTTTACCGGCTAGCGCCCAAAAAATATCCAGCCCCCAGCAGCAGCAGACTCTCACCCGCCAGCAGGTTCAAGAACAGCTAGCACCGGCAAATGTGGTGTACCTGGGAGAAACTCACGATCGCCCAGAAGATCATTTGGCGCAATTGGAGATTATCCAATCACTCCACCGGCTCAACTCTAAAATTGCCATTGCTCTGGAAATGTTCCAGCGCCCCTATCAAAGCGCCCTTGACGACTACCTCGCTGGCAATATTGCAGAAACAGAGCTGATTGAGCGAAGCGAGTACAAGCGCAGGTGGGGCTTCCCCTGGGAGTATTACGCTCCAATTTTGCGCTTCGCTAAGGAAAATAAGCTGCCGTTACTCGCCCTGAACACCCCTAGTGAGGTGACGCGCCAAGTCTCCCGCGCCGGTTTGTCCAGCCTCACTCCCGAACAGCGCCAGCACATCCCCCCCTTCTCGGAAATCCGCACCGACAGTGCTGAATATCGCCAAATGGCGCTAGAATCTTTTCAGATGCACCAGCGAGCCGGTTACGGTTCCGCCGCTGACAGCGAGCGGTTTTTTCAGGCCCAAGTCCTTTGGGACGAAACAATGGCTGATAAAATTGCCCAGTTTGTCGCTGCTAACCCAGATTACCAGGTCGTCGTGCTTGCAGGTCAGGCTCACATCCTCTGCGGCTACGGCATTCCCAGCCGCGTCGCCAGACGGATGAACAGCGCTAACTTCCTCCAGCGCCTGATTCTGCTCAATCCCAGCCCTGAACTCTCCTGTCGCACAGATAAGCCGGTGGCTGATTTCTTGTGGTTTAGTTCTTAGGGGTTGGGGGTTAGAGAGTGCGGGCTTATGGTTTGGGGCTGATTGGGGGAACGGGGGAAAAGTGGGAAAGCGGCGGCGCATTATACCACACCGGCATGGATTTTGAACAACATCCAAAAATGCTAATCACACCCCCCGAAAAAACTCGTGCGTCACACCAATTTCATACTACAGCCCCACTACAGAAAATAGGGGCTATAAAATGGCCAATACTTACGATTTTACAGACGATCTAGCTGCGGAGTCCGGCAGATAAGAAGCGATTTTTCCGAAAAAGACAAGATGCGCCCAATTTATTATGTGAAACATATGATAGCAAAATCTATCAAAATTGTCAAACGGCGCAAAATCGTTAAATTACTGAGAATATTTATCAACTATTTTTCGGGTGCTGACGCCCTATCTATTCAAAATTTAAAATTAAAGCGCTCGATTGATTTGCTTTGCTTATAGGTTGGGCGGGTGTGGGTCAACCGGACTGGAGAGGGTGTACTGTCAGGGTGGAGGGGGTAAAAGCTACAGACAGATTGCGATTTTCCAGCCTGTAGCCCAAAATTGAAAAAGTTATGGAATCGCAGCGCTACAGTCCAGGGTAAACCCTAGGAAAACAGGAAAAATTGATGTCTCGCGACGTAATTTTGTGTTCTGGCGGGGATTGCCCCCTCAAGCAAAACTGCTATCGTTTCACGGCGGTGCGGTTGGGGAGGCAGGATTTTTTTGGAGTGCCGCCTTACAATTTTGGCAGCAAAAGTTGCGAATACTTCTGGCCGCCCCGTCCGATTGAGGAGGCTGATATTCAAACAAGGGCTTATTATATTTGGCAAACTGAGGGCTGCCCTGAAGGTAAAACGGTGGATAACTGGCTGCAAGCTAGGCGGGAGTGGGAGGAAATTCGGCGCAGGTGGGGTTAGGTTTCAGGGGTGGTGTCGGTGAGACATATATAATAATGTGTTAAGTCCGAATGGGGGCAGAAACCGGGTTTCTTTTGCTGTCAAGCAGAATTTTTCCGCTGAATCGCCAGAAGAAACCCGGTTTCCTTTATGCCCGCCTGGGGGCAGAAACCGGGTTTCTTTTGCTGTCAAGCAGAATTTTTCCGCTGAATCGCCAGAAGAAACCCGGTTTCCTTTATGCCCGCCTGGGGGCAGAAACCGGGTTTCTTTTGCTGTCAAGCAGAAT
>Ga0185317_100335_pt1 | contig 12899 bp, 10 predicted proteins | sample DevilsHole_FD_128020 | JGI IMG/M metagenome (GOLD analysis project Ga0185317, IMG submission 128020) | Groundwater microbial communities from Devils Hole, Nevada to study Microbial Dark Matter (Phase II) - Devils Hole (SPADES assembly)... | ecosystem: Environmental > Aquatic > Deep subsurface >...
GGCCAATGTTTCCATCACGGCGGCAATTCCAGAAGACCTGAAGAAGCTTGGCGTGGGGGCATTGGTCAGACTCAACCCTGGCACCGTGACTCAGGATGAGCACACCTGGACGGAACGCGCCCCCTCCGCGCCATTATCGACTTCGTGGCGATGGACTCACCGACCTACGCGGCTCGCCTCGGTACGCGACTCGCCGAGGCTCCCGGGCGATTACTTCGATCGCCTCGCAGTGGTTCGCGCATACCTGAGTTCGACCTGGATCACATCCGCGAAGTGCTTTCCGTGCGTCCGTATCGCATCATCTACGAACTTCGGGGAGAACACGGCTACGTTGTTGCCGTGGTTCACGCTAGCCGCGATCTGCCCACGCTGTTTGGTTCTGAAGCCCCGGATTGCGAATGACCCTGTGCCAAACTCACCGGCGATCATTTGTCTACAAATGGAACCTGACGTTTCATGATTCTCGAAGGCATCGTCACCACGCTGGACGGCGACGGCCGAGTGAACATCGCGCCGATGGGTCCACAGGTCGATGAGGCGATGCAGCGATTCGTGCTGCGTCCGTTTCAGACATCGACGACTTACCAGAACCTGAAGCGGCGAGGCGAGGGAGTGCTGCACGTGACCGATGATGTCTGGCTGCTGGCCCAGGCGGCGATCGGACCTGTCGAGCCGGTGCCGGCGATGTTGCCCGCCGAGCGAGTCGAGGGCATGATCTTGGCCGGGACATGCCGCTGGTTCGAGTTCCGCGTCACGCGACTGGGCGACCGCGAAGAGCGGACGACGATCGACTGCGAGGTGGTACACTGCGGTCGACTGCGCGATTTCTTCGGCTTCAATCGCGCCAAGCACGCCGTCGTCGAGGCGGCGATACTGGCGACGCGGACCGAATTCCTGCCGATCAACGAGATTCTGGCCGACTTCGCCAAGCTTTTGGTGCTGGTTCAGAAGACCGGCGGCCCGACTGAACATCGCGCATTTCGGTTGCTGCTCGATCACGTGAACCGAACGGCCGAACAGAAGGGATTCGCGCCGCTGTTCCATGCCTGACATACCGCACGCGGCAGGTCCGGCTCGTTTAACGCGGAGCCGCAGGCGACCGGAGATGCACCATCCCAGCCATGTTCTGGCGGCGCCTTCGGCTGGGCGTTAAACGAAAACGTCTCATTTGATGGCCGCGTGCGGTATAACGTAGTCGCCCATGCAACGCACTGTGGAAACGACCGATCTGGCCGTGCAAGTCGTGGCGCCCAGCCGACTGCACTTTGGCCTGCTGGCGTTCGGGCGGGACTCGTCGCGTCAGTTCGGCGGCGTCGGCGTGATGATCGATCGGCCGGCAACTGAAGTAGTCGTCGACCTGCCGGCCGGACGGTCGGCCGACGCAGCCTCAGCCCTCGATGTCGAGCAGCGAGCGATCGCGTTTGCCCAGCAGTTTCGACAGAACCTGCAGGCTCGCGACCGGTCGGACGTGCTCGGTCGGCTTCGCGTGCGCGTCATGCAGCATGCTCCGCAGCACATCGGGCTTGGCAGCGGGACTCAATTGGCGTTGTCGGTCGCGCGGGGGCTTTCGCTTTGGGCCGGCACCTCGGACGCGCCCGCGGCGGAACTCGCGCGGCGAGTCGGTCGCGGGCGCCGGTCAGGCATCGGCGTCCATGGGTTCCACGTCGGCGGGTTCATCGTCGAGGGGGGCAAGAGAGATCGCGACGCGATTTCGCCGCTCGTCGCGCGGCTGGACTTTCCGGCCGACTGGCACTTCGTGCTGGTGATGCCGGCTGGCGCTCGGGGCCTCCACGGCGCGGCCGAGCGCGAGGCGTTCGAGGCATTGGAGTCGCTCGCCCCTTCGGTCACGGCCGACTTGTGCCGGCTCACGCTGCTCGGCCTGTTGCCAACTCTGGCCGACCACGACTTCGACGGCTTCAGCGTGGCGCTGGGCGAGTTCGGCCGCAAGGCCGGCGAGTGTTTCGCGCGGCTGCAGGGCGGAGTCTATTCCAGCCCGTTAGCCGCGCCGGTGATCGAGTTCCTGCGGCGCAACGGCGTCCACGGGGTCGCTCAGAGTTCATGGGGACCGACCCTGGCTGCCGTCACCGACAGCCGTTTCCGCGCTGAGTGGATCGCGGCTCGGCTACCCGACGTGATCGGCCCCGAGGCCGCGGAGATAGTCTGCACTCCAGCAAGCAACGTCGGCGCGCGGACCAAGCTGCTGCGTTCGGGACGTTGAGCACGGCGGCTCTACCACAGGTTCCGCAGGCTCCGAAGGCCGATCGCCTCGCGGCTCATGAACGGCTCGCCGTAGTCCGCGCCGATGGCCCAGCCCCAATAGCGGCCGCGCGAGCGAAGTTGGTCGATCACGCTGGGGTGAGCCGACGCGGCTGCGTGGCCGAACTGCGAATCGTAGCAGGCCACCGCGCGGAGCTTCGTCTCCATGTGATCGGACACGTCCAGCACGAACGATGGACGTTCGACGACTCGCAGGTGAAGGCTGAAGTAGTAGAAGATGCGTGGCGTCCAGTGCGGCTCTCCGGGCATGTCGGTCTTGGTGAGCTTGGCCCAGAACCGGGCCGCCTCGGTCAGTTGCGTGGCGGCGACATGGTCGGGGTGGGCGTCTTCCCAGTACGGTGCAAACAGCAGGCATGGCCGGGTTTCGCGGATGACGCTCGCCAGCGCCCAGCGTGCGTCGAGCGTGTGCTCGAGCGAACGGTTCGGCAGTCCGAGGCAGCGCCGCCAGTCGATTCCGATCGCCGCGCTGGCGGCTTCGGTCTCGCGCGATCGCGTCTCACGCGACCCGTGCGGAGTCGGCTCGCCGTCGGTGAGATCAACGATGCCGACGCGACGCCCCTCGGCACGAACCAGCGCGATGGCGCCGCCCATGCCAATCTCAGCGTCATCCGGATGCGGTGCAATCACCAGGCAGTCCAACACACGTCGTACCTCCGCGAACAGGGCAGTCTGCCGTCAGCGATCAGCGGTGAGCCGATCTTCAGAAAATCCTGTGGAACGAGGGCCGGTTTTGCCGATTACGATGACGAAGGACCCGTAGATTGCCATACCGCACGCGGCTATAAAAGGGACGGTCCCGTTTAACGCCCAGCCGAAGGCGCCGGCAGAACATGGCTGGGACTGTGCATCTGCGGTCGCCTGCGGCTCCGCGTTAAACGAGTAAACCTGCCGCGTGCAGTATAGAATGGTCTCACGACTGAGACGCAACCATCGTAGGAGTTCGCTCATGCTTCGCCGAAGTATTGTCGCTTTGCTGTTGCTCGTCGTTTGCTCAAGCTCGGCCGTCGCCCAGGGCGTCGGCACCGTGACCACGATCGGCGATCCTCTGTCGTACTCGATCTACCAGCGGCAACGCCAAGCCGCTCGGACGCAGTCGCAAAACCTGTCCAGACGCATCCAGGCGCTCGAACAGCGCAAGCTGAAGAAAGACGTCGGTCAGGCCGCCCCGCGCGCCGGGTTTCAAACTCAGTTCGACTACTTCCAGAACTTCCGCTAACCCGACTACGGGGTCTTGAGCAGCCGCTTTGCCTCTTCCAGCACGAACGCCGGATCCATGAACGGCTGGAAGCTGATCTCTTGCCAACGAATCTTGCCCGCGCCGTCGATCATGAACGTGCCGTGCAGCGGCGACCGTTCGAAGTCGTCGAACACACGGTACTTTTTGAAGATCTCCAGGTCGGGGTCGGCGAACAGTCGGATCGGGAACTCCTGCGCCTCGTCTTTTCGGAATCGCTCCAGAGATTTCTGGACGGCGTCGAGCGAATCGGTGCTGATCGCCACCAGGTCGATGCCGGCGTCGTGAAACTGCTTGTTCATCGGCGCGAACTTTTCGAGTTGCTGCACGCAGTGTAAGCACGAGTATCCCAAGTAGAAGATGACGACAACCGGGCGACCGTGGAACCCTTCGAGCGACGCGGGGGTGCAGGCAGAATCGAACAGCGTCCACTCCGGCGCCGCCGCCGGCTGCCAGCGTAGCGGTCCGAGCGTCGCCAGCGGCGGCCGTTCGCCCAAGTCGCTCGGCAGCGTGCGCGGCAGCCGCCAGTCGCCGGTGATGTTCAGCTCCTTGGCAAGAAACGCGGCGACTCGCTGGAACACGGGCAGATCCAAGTCAACGTCGCTCGCCAGCGGCCACAGCTCGGCCAGCGCCTTCTGTGCTTCGTGTTTCTTGCCACAGCGATGCAGGATGTCGACGTAGTTCGCGAGCGGATAGACCTCGTTCACGCCGGACCTTTTTGCTTCTTCGGCGAGCTGCACAGCGCGGTCGTTTCGGCCGGCGGCCAAGTGGAACTGCGCGAGATGTTCCTTGAGCACGCCGCTTGCCTGGCTGAGCAACTTCAGGGCCTCGTCGAACTTGCCCTCCGTCATCGCCAGCCGACCCTGCAAGTCGTGCAGGGCGTTTTCGAGTTCTCGGACCTGGCCGTTGAGTGGATTGCGCGCGTCGTTCTTCGCTTTGGTGATTTCGGCGTCCGGTTTGTTCGCCTCGCGAGCCTTCTTTTCCGCCTCGTTGCCGGCCGCGTCTTGCTTGGTCCTCACGTCATTGAGCCGCTTCTGCAGATCGGCAATCTCTTGCCGGCCCTTGTCGACGTCGCCTTTGCCGAAGTGCGCCGCGCCCAACGCGCGCAGCCGCTTCACTTGCTCCGTCGTCGACGCCGTCGGCTCCAGGTACATCGAATCGCACAGGCGGATTATCTCGTCCCACAGCTCGTAGCGGTTCAGCACCTCAAAGAGCCGCTGTCGGCCGTAGCCGGCGCACGAGCCGCCGTTCTCGACGCGGTTCAGACTCGGGTGCCGCGGGATCTCGATCAGGTTCTTCGCCAGCGTGATCGCCTCGTGTACACGCCCGATGTTCGACAGGCTGCGAATCAGCCACTCGTTGTTATGCGAGTAGTTATGAATCTGGTACGGCATCGTTCGGTCGCGGATCATGCGCGCGTGGTCGGTGCGGGCCGAGGCCTCCTGCTCGTACGCAGAGTCGTGGTAGCGATGCACCTTCCAGTAGATGTGCCCCGACATGTGCCACATATGGGCCACGCCCGGCGCCGACTGCCCGCAACGCGCCGCCGACGGCAACGCCTGTTCGGGCCGTTCGCCGTCCCACAAGTGAATCTTGTAGTGGTGCACGGGGTGAAATGGATTCTTGCCCAACACGTCGTCGATCAGCGCGCTGACAGCGACATGGCTGGGGACCGGCACGTTGCCCTTCGCCGACCAGATGGCCCACGCCAGAAAGGCCTTCGCCTCGAGTTCGTCCGGAAACTCGTACGTGATCTGCTCGAGGCTGCGGATGTACGTTTGCCAACGGTTCTTGGCGTCGCCGGTGGCGGTGAGGTATGCGTTCAGTCCGTCGATCCAGAGTTGCTCGCGGCGCGTGGCCTTGGGCTTGCGCGCGACGGCCTTCTGGATGAACCCCTTCGCGCGGTTCGAGTTGTTGAAGTTTGCCATCGCCATGCCCCAGTAGGCCATGGCGCAGTCGGGGTCGAGCGCCGCCGCCTGTCGAAACGATCGCTCGGACTCGAAATACCAGAACCCGTGCAACTGGCCGACGCCCTGATCGAAGAACTGCTGCACCTGCGGCACGTTGCTGGTCACCGCCAGGTGAACATTCCCCGTGTTCCCCGTAAGGTAAGCCGCCTGGCGCGGTCCCTCGTTGAACACCTCGCCGTGCATCGAATGGCCTGCGGGCGGCTGGGTCGCGTTTGTCGTCTGCCCGGCGGCCGCGGCCTGTTGTGCCTCGGCCGCTTCGGGCGAACACGCTCCGACCACGAGCCCAACAACCGCCGTCCAAACGGCAAGACTGCAATGCTCTCGCATCATTTCGCGTCCTGGTGAGGCATGGGGCAGGAGTCAAACGTGACATACACGCTATTCGCACAGCGTCGGAGTGTCAACGCAACCCGATCGACGCCATCACTGAACACTGGAGCGGGAGCCGGGACCGGCCGCATTTGGCCGAACCACGTCGGCGGCGTATAATGGCCGCCATGATTACTCAAACAACCCAGTCCGATTCGGGGACAGTGGTTCCCATCGTGAGCGAGCACGTTGCCATCAAGCCCGGTTACTGCGGCGGCAAGCCGCATATCGCAGGACACCGAATCAAGGTACAGCACATCGCCGTGTGGCACGAGCGAATGGGCATGACGCCGGAGGAAATTGTCGCGACGTATCCGACCCTCACGCTCGCGGGCGTGTACGCGGCTCTCGCCTATTACCACAGTCACCGGGCTGCGATCGACGCGGACATTGAGGCGGATGAACGGTTCGTCGCCGAGATGACTGCCAGCGCAGGTCGTTCAAAACTCCAGGAGCGGCTCGCCGAGAGACATGGCAAGGACGATCCGATTCCACCTGGATGAAAGTTGCGACCCTCGCATCGCCGCGGGCCTGCGCCTTCATGGCATTGACGTGACCACATCGAACGAATCCGGCCTGCGAAACACACCCGATGCGGTGCAGATCGCCTTCAGCATCGCTCAGAACCGTGTGATGATCACACAAGACACGGACTTCCTCCGCATCGCCGCCTCGGGCCAGGAACATCCCGGCATCGTCTACTTCCCCGCACAAGGGCGATCAGTCGGCGAGGTCATCCGTGGCGTGCAACTGATTTGGGAGGTGTACGAGCCGGCGGACATACAAAATCGCGTTGAGTTCATTTGACGCCGGCCCTGGCGTCGCTCGCATCGCGGCGAGCGGATTCAGCGAACGTACAGGAACTCGTTCGTGTTCAGCAGCACGCGGCAAAGGGCGGCGAGGTCGTACTCGCGGACGAAGTCGGCAGCCGAGGTGCGCTGCGTGGGAGTGGGATCGCGACTCAGTGCGAAGCGGTAGGCCCAGACCGCATAGTCAGCGGTGTCGGCGGTCGGGCCGGCTGCAGCCTGGATGCGCCGGGCCAAATGTTCTGCCTGAGCAAACACGAAGGCGTTGTTCATGAGCGAAAGCGCCTGCAGGGCCGTCGTACTTTGCTCGCGGCGCGGCGTCTGAACGGACGGATCAGGGCAATCGAAGGCGCTCATGAGCGGCTCTTGGAACGTGCGAATGTTGAACATGTAGACGCCGCGCCGCCAAGTTTCGGGGCCTGGGTTCTCGCGGAGCAGGTAGTCGGGCACGTTTCCGTCGCGATAGTCGAAGAGCCGGAAGCCTGGCCCGCCCGCGGTGAGGTCGAGATTGGCGGCGGCGAACAGCACCGCGTCGCGCAGCGACTCAGATTCCAGACGCCGGGCGTTCATGCGCCAGAGCAACCGGTTCTCGCCGTCGACGGCCGCGGCCGCTGGATTGTGTTCGGACGATTGCCGATACGCCTCGGACAACACGATCAGTCGGTGCAGGCGCTTGATGCTCCAGCCGTGCTCGACAAAGTCGGCGGCCAGCCAGTCGAGCAGTTCCGGGTGCGTCGGCCGATCGCCGCTCGCGCCGAAATCGCTGGGCGTGCCCACTATGCCGCGACCGAAGTGATAGTGCCACACGCGGTTCACCATAACGCGAACCGTAAGCGGGTTGCGCGGATCGACGATCCAGTCAGCAAGCAGCCGGCGTCGCTGCGGGCCTGAATCGTTTGCCGATGGCACCAGGTTGCGGGGCATCGACGTCACCGCCGCCAATCCCGCCGGCTGAACCGGCGCGCCGCGATCGCGAACGTTGCCGCGCTTCAAGACGAACATCTCGCGCGGCTCACCGTCGCGCACCGAGTAACTCACGGGCAGCGGAGCGAGTCGTCGTAGGTCGGCCTCGGCCGTCCCCAATTCCTCGGCCAGCTTTGCATGCTGGGTTCGTTCATCGCTCGTGAGCGCGGCCAGCAACTCATCGAGTGCGACCTCCATACCGCGAGCGGTCGCCCGCTCAAACGACTGCCGGCGGCGCGATGAGCTGACTTCGGTCCAGGCCTCGCCATCGAGCGAGACTTCCAGGCGATAATCGGTCGGCAGGCGGTCGGTGAACTTGGCTTCGCGGTCGCGCGCCCACGCGACGCGCCGGACTGCGGCCGGCTCGGCCAACTCGATCTGGGCCCAGCCCTTACCCGGCTCGTTGCTGATCCAACTCCACGAATTGCCGTGCTTGCCGTCGTTCAGGTGGTGGATTTGGTGAATCGGGTAGCCTGGCAGCAGGGACGACGCCGTGGCCTTCGCCCCAGCGCCCGCCAGGGCAAGGTTTCGTTTGTCGTCGGCGTAGACTTCAAGTTCGTCGATGCATGGCTCGTTGCCACTGCTGGTGGCCGACACTGTGAGCCGCACGAACCGGGCCGGCGTCGGATCGAACGCGTCCTCGTTCTGGTCGATGGCCACCATCGGCAGCTTGCCGTCGGGCGGGGCGGGAGTCCTGGCCGCTCGCGCGGCGAGGATTCGCGAACGCACGGGGTCGAGCAGCAGCTTGCTCCGCGCCTTGACGGCGTCAATGCGCTGCTCGGCGTCGCGTGCAGCGGCCTCGTGCCGCGCCCGCTCGGCGGGTGGGGCGATCACGTTGTCGCCTCGGTCAAGACCACTGAATACGGCGGCCAGCGCGTAGTACTCGCTCGATCGAATCGGATCAAACTTGTGATCGTGGCATCGGGCGCAGCCGATCGTGAGGCCGAGAAACGTCGTGCCGGTCGCCGACACGAACTCGTCCAGTTCATCCTGGCGCGTGATCATCTTCTCAAGCGAGCTGATCGTCTCGACGTCGTTCTTCGGGCCGGCGACCAGAAAGCCCGTGGCCACGAGCGCGTCGGGATCGCCGGGCCGAATGGCGTCGCCGGCCAACTGTTCGCGCACGAACTGGTCGTAGGGTAGGTCGCGGTTGAAGGCGCCGATCACGTAGTCGCGAAACGGCCAGAAGTTCGGCCGAATGCGATCGCGCTCGAATCCGTTGCTCTCGGCGAACCGCACGACGTCGAGCCAATGACGGCCCCACCGCTCGCCATAGCGCGGGCTGGCAAGCAGGCGGTCGACCAATCGCTCATAAGCGTCGGGGCGTGTATCGTCCACGAATGTCTGCACGTCGTCGTAAGTCGGCGGCAGCCCGTGCAGATCGAAGGTGACTCGACGAATGAGCGTCGCGCGGTCGGCCGGGGCGGAATAGCCGAGCCGTTCGCGATCGAGCCGCGCCAGCAGAAATGCGTCGATGGACGTGCGCTGCCGCTCGGCTTCCGGCGCAAGCGGCGTCGCCGGGCGGACCACGGGGCGCAGCGACCACCAGTCGGCGCCCGCATCAGGCGATTCAGCCAGAAGCCAGCCGATCAGACAGAACGCTGTGCCCATCGAGTGCCATCCACGAGAACGGATTTCTGCGGAACGCTATCCGCGCCGTTACCTTGGCTCAGTCAGCATAGGACCGAAACCCCAAGGCCACAAGGCGGCAGACCGTGGTAGTGTACAGCTTAGCCGACAGGCTGATCGGAGCTACGAGCGTAAGCGCGTGGGTGACTACCATCTCCGCTCCTCACGGTCGCGGCTCGGAACCCCACGTGAGATCCATCTGTACCACTACCGATCCACGATGGCGTTGACCGCTGCTAGGTGCGGCCCTAAGCTGATCGATTCCTGAGCGGTCCTGCGGTCGCTCGGCATGCAACCACGACAGGAGAATGAACTCATGCGTAAAATCACGGTCGGCAATATCTCCGAGACTGTCGTCGAACGGTCCGATTACCCGATGGACCGCGTCCGTCAGATCCTGCAGAAAGAAACCGTCGCGGTCGTCGGCTACGGCGTTCAAGGACGCGGGCAGTCGCTGAACATGCGCGACAACGGCGTGCGGGTGATCGTCGGAATGCGGCCGGGCGGCAAGGGCTGGGAACTCGCTCAGAAGGACGGATGGAAGCCTGGCGAGACGCTGTTCGACATCCCCGAGGCGCTCGACCGCGGCACCATCATTCAGTACCTGCTCTCCGACGCCGGACAGAAGGAACAGTGGCCGATGGTCAAGGCGCGGCTGAAAGAGGGCGACGCCCTGTACTTCTCGCATGGGTTTTCGGTCGTCTACAACAAGCAGACCGGAGTCGTGCCGCCGCCCAACGTGGACGTGATCCTGGTCGCGCCGAAGGGATCGGGCACCACGGTCCGCCGGCATTTTCTGGAGGGCAAGGGCATCAACGCCAGTTACGCGGTGCATCAGGATTTCACCGGCCGCGCCCTGGAGCGGTGCCTCGCGACCGGCATCGCGATCGGGTCGGGCTACATGTTCGAGACGACGTTCGAGAAGGAAGTCTTCAGTGACCTGACCGGCGAGCGCGGCGTGCTGATGGGTGCGATCTACGGGCTGTGGCTTGCCCAGTACGAAGTGCTGCGCGAGCACGGCCACTCGCCCTCCGAGGCGTTCAACGAGACGGTCGAGGAGGCGACCCAGAGCCTCTATCCACTGATCGCCGAGAACGGGATGGATTGGATGTACGCCAACTGCTCCACCACGGCACAGCGCGGTGCGATCGACTGGTTCACGAAGTTTCGCGACGCTTCGAAACCTGTGTTCGAGGCGCTGTACGACTCGGTGAAACGCGGCGATGAGACCCGCCGCGTACTCGACTGCAACGCGCGGCCCGACTACCGCGAGCAGTTGGAGAAGGAACTCAAGGAAATCCGCGAGTCGGAAATGTGGCAGGCCGGCGCGGTCGTCCGATCACTGCGCCCAGAACGGTCGGGAGGAAAGTGAGGCGGTTCAGATGGCGACAACTATCACCTGGCTCGGACACGCGGCGCTGAAGATCGTCACCGGCGGCAAGACCGTGCTGGTGGACCCGTTCCTCACCGGTCAGCCCACCGCGCCGTGCAAGGCCGACACACTGACGGCCGACTACATCCTGCTCTCGCACGGCCACGGCGATCACCTCGGCGACACGGTCTCGATCGCGAAACGCTGCGGCGCGACGGTGATTTGCAACTACGAACTGAGCGAGTACCTTGCCAAGCAAGGCATCAAGACGCACGGCCAGCAGCACGGCGGCGGATTCCAGCATGCGTTCGGCCGCGTGAAGCTGACCATCGCCCATCACGGCTCGGCCTTGCCCGACGGTTCCTACGGCGGCAATCCTTGCGGCTTCCTGCTCTATCTGAACGACGGCAAGATCTACGCCGCGTGCGACACCGGGCTATTTCTCGACATGCAACTCATCGGCGACGAGGGAATCGACCTGGCGGTGTTGCCGATCGGCGACAACTACACGATGGGTCCGGACGACGCGGTGCGGGCCGTGAAGCTGATCCGGCCGAAGCGGGCGTTGCCGATTCACTACAACACCTTCCCCGTGATCGCCCAGGACGCGGCCGCCTGGGCCGACCGCCTCCGCCGCGAGACGACCTGCACACCCGTCGTGCTCAAGCCCGGCAACTCGTGCGAACTTTCGTAACACCGAACATCAAACACAGAGGCACAGGGGGCACAGAGATTGGTTGGCGAGCGTCGGCCTCGCCAGCCCGTCGTGCTCTCTGTGCCTCTGTGTTTCACTTGGTCGCCGCCGCCACCGCGAGTTCGTAGATCAGTACTCACCTCGTTTAACCCCGTTTAACCCGCAGCCGCAGGCGAGGCACAACAAACGCCAGCCATGCCTCGCCTGCGGCTGCGGGTTAAACGACGAATTCGGACCCCTTTCAATGTGGAGCAGTACTCAGTCACCAATCCTTGCTCACGGCGGTACCCTTCGCCGGCTTGTTGTGTGCGGTGAGTCGTCGAGCGCGGGCCGCCTGAGCGCGCGCGATGGCGGACCGAAGCTGTTCGGCCGCTTCCTCAGCCGACAGTTCCTCTTGTTGGGCGGGTTCGGCGCCGCTGTGCTGCTCCTGCGTTTCCGGTTCCCGCGATGACGACTGCTGGGGCTGGTCCTTGTTCTCCGGCTGCTGATCGTCGCGCGATTCCGGGCGCGGCTGGCCTTGACTGCCAGTCTGATCCTGCTTCGTGTCGTCCTGACGCTGGTTCTCGTTCTGCTCTTGTTGCTGCTGTATTTCCGCGATCAGTCGCTTGGCGAGTTCGGCGTTGTGTCGCGCCGATTCATTGACTGAGTTCGGACCGGATCGGTCGGTTTCGCGACTGATCGCGTCGCGGTAGAACGGCAAGGCCGCGCGGGCGTCGCGCGTGGCCTGGTCGGGCTGGGTCCGGTTCGCGAGCGCCTGCTGCAGGTGGCAGTTGCCGAGGGCGTAGTTGATCGCGCGCTGCATCGCCGGCGGCGCTTGCACGCGAGCCTGCTCGTAGAGCCTGGCGGCCTCGGCGTATTGGCCCGCTTGAAACATCGCCGCGGCGCGATTGAACAGTGGCACGGCCGAATCCGGCGCACGCTCGGCCGCTTGAGCGTAACGCTCCGCGGCCTCGGCAAACTTCTTCTCTTGATACAGTCGGTTGCCCTCGCGCACGAGCGACCGCGCGTCGTTGGCCATAGCCGCCTCGGTGCCGAGAACCGCGCCGAGCGCCGCGGCGACCGGCAGGACCGACTGACGCACGCGCGCCGCAACAGTGCTTCTCCCTCTCCCCTCTGGGGAGAGGGGCAGGGGTGAGGGGCTTGGCACGCGCCGCTTCGCACTCAGCAGCATCTCGACAAACAGCAGCACGCACGCCGGCGCCAGGAACCACTGAAACCGGTGGCGCAGCCGCTCGCGCTGCGTCTCGCCTAGGTCTCGTTTCGTCTTCGGTTCGATCACGTCGCGGAAGATGCGGTCGAGTTCGATAGCCCGCGTACCTGCCGGGACGAACACGCCGCGCGTAGTTTCGGCGATCTCACGCAGCGTGTCTGGATTCAGTTTCGACCACACGACCTCGCCGTCGTGTTGCAGGAACGATCGCTTGCCTTGTTTGTCGGTGACGGGCACGCGCGAACCTTGCTGCGAATCGCCCAGCCCGATCGTGTAGATCGTGACGCCGGCGTCGCGTGCGGCCGCGGCCGCCTCAAGCGGAAAGCTCTCCATATCTTCGCCGTCGGTGATCAGGACGAGGTCGCGGAAGTTCTG
>Ga0185317_100336_pt1 | contig 12886 bp, 5 predicted proteins | sample DevilsHole_FD_128020 | JGI IMG/M metagenome (GOLD analysis project Ga0185317, IMG submission 128020) | Groundwater microbial communities from Devils Hole, Nevada to study Microbial Dark Matter (Phase II) - Devils Hole (SPADES assembly)... | ecosystem: Environmental > Aquatic > Deep subsurface >...
TTGCCGTATATTCCGCTTTTCAAAAACGGGAAGCTTATAAGTTAAGCGAGGAGCAATTTTTCGCGTGTGTCTCTGAGAAGCGGCTAATGCTGGACAATCCTTTACTGCGAGAAATTTTGAGCGATCCGTCCGGAAATATTCCCGATGGTATCGTCGAGTATGACACTGAATCTGTAGAATATTCTAGCGTAAAATCTGGTAAATATCGCAAAGATGACTTGCACGATTTGGGTGATTTGTTTAATTAAGCGTGAGCGAATACCTGATGATCCAAACAGCGCTAGTTCTGCCCGATCCTGATCTGGAAGCCTTAATCCAGGGGCGAACAATCTTAGCTATGCCTCGGATATTTATAAATCCGGGGCAAGCATTTTCCCTCTACCCAGCTGATGCCTCAATTAATTTACTCCCTCCCGAACGTTACTATAGCTCAAATTTCTTGCCTGTCGCTCAAACTTCTATCAGTCAGCCGGGTGAGCAGCCGGTGGCGATTAAAGCCTGGGCGAGGTGCGAACTCTGCCAAATCGTAGAGAGCAGTGAATCTTTAGATGTCCTGTCGCGTCTGACAGTATGGACACCTGAGGCTTTACAGGAAACACTCGCGCAGCGACAGCGTATTTTTCTGGCTTTCTTGCGCGTTTACCGGCTGCCTCAACCGGTTGAGGTGCCTGTGAATCCCAACAGCCAGCAGATGATAGGGAAATTTATCCCTTTGCGCCACACTCTAAGCGTGAGTGAATCTGTACCGGCACTGAGCGATTCTCAATTCACCCACCGGCGGGTGAGGTTGGAAAAGCGAGAAGTGCCGGCGCATCCTGAATTTGAAGAATTGCAGGCGGAACTCGCCGATCTCGCCCTCACAAACCCAGCGGCTAAACAGCTAGACGAGGAACTCAAAATTTTTCTGGGCTGGCGTGGCGAGGTGCCGGTGAGTCAACCCGATGCTGATTGGGATTGGATTAGAACTATTGCTGAAGTTGGCAACTCCAGCGACGGTCAATCTTTTGAAAAGCTTGTCCGCCGCAGTTTCGTCAAACTCGGTTTCTCCAACTCCAACCGCAAACCAGAAGCCAGCCTAGATCCGAATGCAAACGGCGGCGCTGGGGGGTTAGATTTCTATTGCGAAACTCCCTATTCTGTGGTAGGAGAGTGTAAAGCCAGTAAAAATGAAAGTGTGCCGGATAGTGTGTCTGCCCAGCTTATCAAGCTTGGTCACAAACATCTCGATGCGCAACAGTTTGACCGCTCAATCAAGATAATTGTTTCTGCTGGCCCCTTAACTAGACACGCTCAAAAGACAGCTGTTGGAAACCAAATAAATGTTATGCGCCCAGAAACTCTGCAAAAGCTACTTGAACTCAAAGCAAAGTACCCGGGATCTATAGACTTGTTAGAGCTAAAACCCTATTTGCAGCAACCCCCTTTTGGTGAGGGGGCTGACGCTGAGCTGAACCGCTATATTAACAAGGTGTGGCAAAAGATTCGGCTGCGAGCTCACATTGTTGGGCTTGTGAAAGATTTCTTGGCCAAAACCAAAGATGAAACGGTTGGGTTCAGCCAACTTCACGGGGTGTATGTCTATTCCAATCCACCTCAACCTCTGTTAAGTCGCGAGCAATTGCGGGATATTTTGATTGAGCTTTCTTCTCCTTTAACGGGTTATTTAGGGCGCGATGAGGCAAGTGATTGGGAGAGCGACCGCTTTTACTTCCTCCGTGAGTTGCCGGTGGACGGTTGAGGCACAGCCTGCTTGTAGGGTGCGTTGCTAAGAGTAATGAGTTTGGGCGTTGCACAGTAGAAGGATAATTGAACTTTTTGCACTCATCCAAAACCCTCTCTCAGTCCCCCTCCCCGCTTGCGGCTACGGCTTATACACAAATCCCTCTGATCCCAATTTTGCATGAAGTTGGAAGAACCTCTTTCTCCCCCCTCTCCCCTTGTGGGAGAGGGGGGTTGGGGGGGTGAGGGGCTTTGCGTGCAGTCACATACCCAAGATGTGTATAAACGGTAGCCCTTCATGGGAGAGGGGTGCCTTGGGGGGTGAGGGGGTGACAATCTTTGCAAAAACGGGATGCTCTCAACCCGGTTTATGATATGAAGGCTATTGCTGGGCTAAAGCCCAACTACAAACGGGGGCTAAAGCCCAACTACAAACGGGGGCTAAAGCCCAACTACAAACGGGGGCTAAAGCCCAATTGCAAACGGGTGCCAATCTAAAATCCAGGACTTACGCAGCGGCACTTAATGTGGTGTGGTGGGTTACGCTGTCGCGCTCCCCACCCTACAGATATAGCGTTTCTCAGTTGGATGAACTATGGCCTTTGAAACCCGGTTTCTTAAAGAAGTGGTGGGTTACGCTATCGCGCTCCCCACCCTACAGATAGAGGCGCAAGCATAAGTCCTGAAATCCAAAATCTACTGTCTAAAATCAAACTATGCCGATTAAAATACTGCTGGTAGAAGATAACCCCGCCGACGCTGATTTCCTGCAAGAACTCCTGGAAGCATCTGCGGGTGTGGAGTGGAACGTGGTGCCGGTGGAACTGCGGCGAGAAGCGCAAGAGCAGCTGAGAGCCGGCAGCTTTGACATCGTTTTGCTAGACCTTTCCCTACCCGACAGTCACGGATTGGAAACTCTCACCCGCCTGCGGGAAGTCGCACCCGACACGCCGATGGTGGTGATGACGGGTTTCGATAATGAGGGGGCGGCGCTGGATGCGGTGCGGATGGGGGCGCAAGACTATTTAGTTAAGGGTCAAATCACCACTCAATTGCTGGTGCGAGCTATTCGCTATGCCATCGAGCGCTCCCAAACTTTGCAGCTGCTGCAGGAAAGCGAGCGGCGCTTCCGCGCTATTTTCGACCAAACTTTCCAATTAATTGGACTGCTGGCACTAGATGGGACTGTGCTGGAAATGAACCAGACGGCGCTCAAATTTGCCGGTGTCTCTCAAGAAGAAGTTATAGGGCATGTTCTTTGGGAAACGCCAAGTTGGGATCTCTCACCGGCACGCGAGCCGCTGCAAAAAGCGATTTTGGCAGCGGCGAAAGGCGAGTTTGTCCGCCTGGAGGTCGAACTGTACGGTGCGGGAGATACCGTGGCGACTGTTGACTTTTCCCTGAAGCCGGTGTTTGACGAGACGGGGAAAGTGCGGCTGCTGATTGCGGAAGGGCGGGACATTAGCGAGCGCAAGCAAGCCGAGTCAAAAATTCTCGATGCGCTAGAAAAAGAAAAGGAACTCTCCTCCCTCAGAGCCAGATTTGTCTCGATGGTTTCCCACGAGTTTCGCACACCGCTGAGCACTATCCTATTATCGGCGGGATTGCTGGAAAATTACAGCTACAAATGGGCGGAAGAGAAAAAACAAACCCATTTCCAGCGGATTCAAGCTGCTGTCAAGCGGATGACCGAGTTGCTAGAAGACATCCTGGTCATCGGGAAGGTAGATGCCGACAAACTGGAGTTTAATCCCGCCCCTCTGGATTTAGAAAAGTTCTGTCACGAAGTTGTCGAAGAGTTGCGCCGGTCGGACTCCAACCAGCACCCCCTCACCTTTTCTTGTCAGGGCAGCTGCGCCGGTGCTAAAATGGATGACAAACTGCTGCGGCACATTCTCACCCACCTGCTCTCCAATGCCATTAAGTATTCCCCTCAAGACAGCCCCATTCATTTAGAATTGACCTGTCACCCCGCAGGCGCTGAGTGGGAGAATAGTAGAAATCCCACTTCCGCCATCCCAGCGCCAAACGGCCAAATGCCGGTGGCCGTCTTCCGGATTCAAGACCGGGGGATTGGCATCCCCCCAGAAGACCTGAACCGAATATTCGACACCTTCCAGCGGGCCACAAACGCCGGCACAATTTCCGGTACTGGACTGGGGCTAGCCATTGTCAAAAGGTCTGTGGAATTGCACGGGGGCCAAATTTCCGTGGAGTCGGAAGTGGGTGCCGGCACTACTTTTACTGTTCGGCTTCCGCTGCACGCACCCTCGGGCGTATCGTGAGCTGCGCCGCGCACGACGCCAGCATCCTTGTTCCAATCCGTTGCACTGGGCCTCTGAGGATGTATAATAATTTCTTATGCGTGGCGGAGTAATTTTTTGTAGATGGCGAGCGCGGCTAGTATATAATGCAGTAGGGTGCGTTAATAACAAGATTTGCAGATAGCACACGAAAGGAAACTGGATGGGCCAAGACAATTCACAGACAAAACCGGGCTGCAGCGACCTATTGACTTGCACCCTGAGGGAAGTCATTATTCCCGCTCCACTAACAGTTAGCGCTAACACTCCGGTGACAGATGTCATCGCCCAGATGAGTCAGGGGCGGGCGGCTAGCCTGCGGTCAAGTTCCCGCGACTCTGACAGCAGTATAACCGAAATTTCTCGGGCTAGCTGTGTCTTGGTAATGGAAGAGCAGCAGCTGGCCGGTGTTTTCACGGAGAGGGACGTGGTGCGGCTGGCTGCCGGTGGAATGAATTTAGAAGGCATCGAAATTGCCCGGGTGATGGCGCGGGACTTAATTGTCCTGAGGGAATCGGAGTTTCGGGATATCTTCACCGCCCTCAATTTGTTTCGCCGGCACCGAATTCGCCACCTGCCGGTGTTGGGTGAAAGCGGTAAAATTATGGGTATTATAACGCCAGAAAGTATCCGCGCCTGCCTGCAACCGGCAGACCTGCTAAAATGGCGGCGGGTTGCAGAGGTGATGAGCGCAGAAGTGGTGCAAGCACCGCTGACAGCATCAGTGCATAACGTAGCTCAGCTAATGGCAGAGCGAGGGGTCAGTTGCGTGGTGATTGTCAGTGAAAAGTCAACTCCCACTGAGAACTTGCCAATCCCCGCCGGCATTATCACCGAGCGGGATATCGTGAAGTTGCAGGCGCTAGAGCTGGATTTGACAAACACGCCAGCAAAAGACGTGATGAGTGCACCCCTGTTTTGCCTGGGTGCGGAGGATTCTCTGTGGTCAGCTCAAAAGGCAATGCAGCAGCGCGGGGTGAGGCGATTGCTGGTGACCGGCACTGGGGGAGAACTGCTGGGAATTGTCACCCAGACTAGCTTGCTGCGAGTCCTCGACCCGATGGAAATGTATAGCGTTATCGAAACCTTGCAGCAATCGGTGTGCCGGTTGGAAGCGGAAAAAGTCGAACGGCTGCAGTTGCAGAACAGCCAACTGGAACAGCTGGTGCAGCAGAGGACTGCAGAGTTGCAGCGCGAGCTGGAACACCAGCGCCTATTTAATAGCATGCGAGATCGCATCCGTCAATCCCTGAATTTAGATGAAATTCTCACCGCCACAGTCACAGAAGTGCGGCAATTTCTGCAAGCCGACCGGGTGCTGGTGTACCAGTTTGACCCCAATATGGATGGCACCATTGTAGCTGAATCGGTCGCCCCGGGCTGGAGAGAGTCACTGGCAAGCCAGATCCAAGATACCTGTTTCAGGGAGAGGAAAGGGGCGGATTACCGGCACGGATGCAAGCGGGCGATTGCCGATATTTACACAGCCGGATTGAGCGATTGCCATTTGCAGCTGTTGCAGCGCTTTCAGGTGAAATCTTATCTGGTTGTGCCGATTTTGATGAATCAGGAATCAGGAGTATTCCCTGAATTTCATCTCTGGGGGTTGCTGATTGCCCACCAGTGTTCGGTGCCGCGCCAGTGGCTCTCATCGGAATTGGATTTGTTAGATCAGCTGAGCGCCCAAATCGCCATCGCCCTTCAGCAAGCGCAGCTATTCTTGCAGGTGCAAACTTGCCTTTTCGATCGGGTGCGAGTAGAAGAAACCCTCAGGCAGAGTCAAGAGCAGTTTAGCTCCCTAGTTGCCAATATTCCCGGTGCCGTTTACCGGTGCCTGTATTGCTCGCGAGTCCGGACAGTCGAGTTTATCAGTCAGGAAATCGCAGAAATTTCCGGCTATCCAGCTTCTGACCTAATTCTCAATTTCCGCCGCAACATAAGCAGCATTATCCATCCCGAAGACAGGCAGATGGTAGAGCGAGCCATCCGGAAAGCAACAGCCAGGAGACAGCCCTATCAAATAGAGTACAGGATCGTGCGGGCTGACGGCGGCATCAGGTGGGTTTCTGACAAAGGCAAAGGCATCTTCCGCGAAGATGGCGAACTGATTTGGAGCGATGGCGTGATCTTAGATATCACCCACCGCATAGAGGCAGAAGAAGCGCTGCGAGCCAGCGAGCGCCGCTGCGCCACCCTAGCCGCCGCCGCACCCGTCGGCATCTTCCGCACCGACGCTGAAGGGAATTGCGTTTATGTCAACGATCGCTGGTGTGAAATTGCCGGTCTGACGCCGGCTTTGGCAGTGGGAGAAGGCTGGGCAAAAGGCTTGCACCCGGAAGACGGAGAGCGCGTCAAAGCCCAGTGGGATCGAGCCGTCCGAGAGGATTTGCCGTTTCGCGGCGAGTATCGGTTTGTGCGTCCCGATGGCGCTGTTACCTGGGTATTCGGTCAGGCTGTAGCCGAAAAGGAAGCCGACAATCGAATTATAGGTTATATTGGGACAATAACCGATATCACCGACTGCGTACAGACACAGGAGGCACTGCAACAGCTCAATCAAGAGCTAGAAAACCGAGTTATAGAGCGGACGATGGAATTAGAGAATGCGGTGGCTCGATTGCAGCGGGAGATTGCCGAAAGGGAGTTGGCGCAAAAAGAAATGCTTGTAGTTAACGAGCGATTGCAATATTTGCTCGCCTCTTGCCCCACCGTGATTTATAGCTGCAAGGCTGAAGGCGATTTACCAGCCACCTTCGTCAGCGACAACATTACCGCCCTGCTGGGATATTCAGCCAGAGAATTCCTGGAAGATTCCGGGGGCTGGGCTAACCGCATCCACCCCGCAGACGCGCCCAGAATCCTTGCCGAACTGCCATCCCTGTTCCAGCGCGGATCTCACACCCATGAATACCGCTTTCTCCACTTTGACGGCACCTACCGCTGCCTGCGGGATGACATGAAGCTAGTGCGAGACGCTGCGGGCAATCCCCTAGAAATTGTTGGTTCCATTACAGACATTACCGACCGCAAACGGGCCGAAGCCGCCCTGCGCGAAAGTGAAGCCCGGTTTCGCTCTTTGTTTGAAGCCGCTCCCGATTTTATTCATGTCGCAGACATGGGCGGGACAATCCGGCAAACCAATCCAGCTGCCATCCGCCAGTCCGGTTACAGCGAGAGCGAGTTAATTGGCAGCCGCTGGGATGAATTCTTCTCCCCGGAATCTCAAAGGAGTGCCGCTCTTGCCTTTCCGATTCTTTTAAAAACAGGCACCCTGCGCCAGGAGGTGGAATTTATCCGCAAAGATGGGACAATTATGATTTTGGACTGCTCCGCTTCTGTCGTGCGGGACCTGCGAGGACAGTTCGCTTATATCGTGGTGATTCAGCGAGACATTACCGATCGCAAGAAGACGGAAAAAGAGTTGCGCAAGAGTCAGGAGCGATTTGCCCTTGCCGTGGAGGGAGTGAATGATGGCATCTGGGACTGGGACATTGAAACAGGCCAAGCGTATTTTTCCCCCCGCTGGAAAAGCATGCTGGGGTGTTCTGACCGTGAGATTCCCAACACTTACGAAGCCTGGACAGAGCGCATCCACCCAGAGGATAAAGAGCGCGTTCTCAGAACTGTCAGCAATTACCTGAACAGCTGCATTCCTATTTACGAAACTGAGTTTCGGTGCCGGCATAAAGATGGAACTTATCGCTGGATTCTCGCCCGCGGGTCAGCCCTGCGAGACAGAACAGGAAAAGCCTACCGGATGGCCGGATCGCACACCGACATCACCGACCGCATACAGGCGCAAACAGAAATGCGGCGGCTACAGGCTGCTGTAGAAACCGCGATGGATGGCATCGCGATTCTCAATCAGGACAGTGAATATATCTACCTGAACAGAGCTCACGTCCAGCTCTTTGGCTATGATAGCGCTGCTGAATTGATTGGCAAAACCTGGAAAGAACTCTACTCCCCAGAGGAAATCAACCGCATCGAGCGGGAGGTTTTGCCTATTTTCTTACAAAATGGGCAGTGGCGCGGAGAAACCACAGCCTCTAGACGCGATGGATCTACATTTGCCCAGGAAGTTTCCTTGACTTTGATTTCAGGCGTGGGACTGGTATGTGTGTTCCGGGATATTACCGAGCGCGTACAGGCGCTGGAGGCGATGCGGCAGCAGGTAGAGCGAGAGCGGCTGATGGCGAGAGTGGCAGATCACATTCGCCACTCTTTGAATTTGGAAGAAATTCTCAGCACTGCAGTCACTGAAGTCCGGCAGTTTTTCCAAATTGACCGGGCGCTCATTTACCGCTTCGATCCCGACTGGAGCGGCACCGTGATTGTGGAATCGGTCGGGTCAGGCTGGACGAAGCTGCTGGGGCGAAAAATTCTCGACGCCTGCTTGGCGGTGGAAACCTGCATCCTGCCCTACACGCGGGGGCGCGTCCAGGCGGTGGAAGATATCTACAAATCCGGTCTGGCTGACTGTTACATTGGCCTGCTCGAGCAGTTTCAAGTCAGGGCTAATTTGGTCGTTCCCATTTTGCAAGGCGAGCAGCTGTGGGGGCTGTTCGTGGCCCAACACTGCGCCGCCGAACGCCAGTGGCAGCCGTGGGAGATTTCCTGGCTTCAGCAACTCGCTTCCCAACTGGGGATTGCCCTCCAGCAGTGTGAGCTCTATAAGCAGTTACAGATGGAGCTGGCGGAGCGCCAGCAGGCGGAGAGCAAGATCAGAGCCTCCCTTGAAGAAAAAGAGGTGCTGCTCAAAGAAATTCACCACCGGGTGAAGAATAACTTGCAGGTGATTTCCAGTCTGCTCAAGCTGCAGTCCCGCTACACTGATGACAGACAAACCTTGGACATGCTCAAGGAGAGCCAGAACCGCGTCAGGTCTATGGCCCTGATCCACGAAAAGTTATATCAATCCAGCGATCTAGCCCGGATTAACTTTGCCGACTACATCCAAAACCTGGCCAAGAATCTGCTCTATTCTTACAGCATTCATGCCAGTGCTGTTAAAGTGGAAGTAATCGTCGATCGGGTAACCCTCAACCTGGACACTGCCATTCCCTGCGGCTTGCTGATTAACGAACTGATCTCCAACGCTCTCAAGTACGCCTTCCCAGATGGCCGTCAAGGAAAAATTTGGGTCGAGTTCTCTGAAGTGGAGGGCGAGCAGTTTTTACTGACCGTGCGGGACAACGGGATTGGCTTCCCAGCTGATATCGACTTCCGCAACACGGTGTCCTTAGGTTTGCGGCTGGCTTGCTCTTTAACCGATCAGCTGGATGGTACAATCGATATGGAGCGCAATCAGGGGACTGTGTTTCGGGTAAAATTTTCCGAACTTAAATACAAACAGAGGAACTGAGAAAATGTCCGGTAAAAAGATATTGATTGTTGAAGATGAAGTGATTATAGCTGAGGATCTAGCGGACACCTTGAGAAGTTTTGGCTATGCGGTGGTGGGGGTTGTCTCTTCTGGGAAGAGAGCCATTGAAAAAGCCGGGACGCTCCAGCCCGATCTAGTGCTGATGGATATTATGCTGCCCGGAGAACTTGACGGGATTGACGCTGCAGAACAGATCAAAACCAGTTTTCGCATTCCGGTGGTTTACCTGACAGCCTATGCTGACGAAACCACCCTCCAGCGAGCAGCGCTCACAGAACCTTTTGGCTATTTAGTTAAACCCTTTGAGGATAAAGAGTTGCGGACAACGATTGAGATTGCCCTGCGCCGGCATCAGGCAGAAGAAAAAATTCGCTCCCGCTTAGAAGCGGCGGAGGCGCTGAGAAAACAAGCGGAAGAGGAGCGAGAGAGCAAATCTCGTTACCTGTCTATGGCGTCCCACGAATTCCGCAACCCGCTGAGCACGATTTTAATGTCTTCGGAATTGCTCAGGCAGTACGGCAAAAATTGGAGTGAGGAGAAAAAAATCAAGCATTTCGAGCGCATTGAAGAGGCGGTCATAAATATGAACCAGATGCTGGAAGATATTCTAACCATTGGCAGTGCCGAGTCGGGAAAAAATTTCTTCAATCCGGCTCCGCTGGATGTGGTAGAATTCTGCCTGGAGCTGGTGGAAGCGCTGCAACAGATAACGGTGAGCAATCACAGGATAAACTTTACCTGTCAGGGGGACTTCACGGGGGCGGTGATGGATGAAAAGCTGCTGCACCACATTCTCAGCAATTTAATCTCGAATGCTATCAAATATTCCCCTCAAGGCGGTACAATTATTTTAGAAGTCGTGCGCAAACAAGAGCCGGCAGTTATGTTCCGCGTTCGAGACGAGGGCATTGGCATTCCGCCGAATGAAATGGACAAGCTGTTCGACGCTTTCCACCGCGCTCGGAATGTGGGCAGTATTCCCGGAACTGGACTGGGGCTGGCCATTGTCAAAAGGTCTGTGGACTTGCACGGCGGCGAAATTTCAGTGGAGTCGGAAGTGGGTGCCGGCACTACTTTTACCGTGACGCTGCCAATTTCAGTTTAGATAACCAGGGAGTGCGGGATCGCGGGTGCACAGCACGGCTCTTGAGAATTGCAGGTTATTTCAGTGCGGCAGGGAACAAAATCAATGCCACTGGAGATGATATCATTCAGGGGAGTTAAAAACAATGACCAAGATTTTAGTGATTGAAGACGAAGCGCCGATCCGCTATAACATTCTGGAACTCCTCAAAGCTGAGAATTTCGATGCGATTGAGGCGAGCTGCGGTCAAGCGGGCATCCTGCTGGCCAAACAACAGCTTCCGGATTTGATTGTTTGCGACATTATGATGCCCGACCTCGACGGTTACAGCGTCCTGACAGAATTGCGCTCCCAGCAGGCCACAGCTATGATACCATTTATATTTCTAACTGCCAAGACCGAAAGGAACGATTTTCGCCTGGGAATGGAACTGGGAGCGGACGATTATCTCACTAAGCCTTGCACCCCAGCGGAACTGCTGGCGGCGATCTCCGCTCGACTGAAAAAACACGCCGCCTACATGCAGCAGTCCAGCGCGGATCGCCAGCGGGCCAAAGGGCTGCAAAAAAGAGTGCGAGAGCTGCAGCAGCTGAGCGACACCAAAGAAGACCTGCTGCAAAGACTGTCCCGGGATTTGCGAGATCCCCTGTCGAATATTACGATGGCGATTCAGCTGCTGAAGATTGCCCCTTCCGAGCCTGCTCGCCAGCGCTACCTGCAGGTTTTGCAAGAAGAGTGCGCCCGGGAAATCGCCCTGCTCAATCAACTGTCAAACTTGCAAGAGTTGCTGAGTCCAGAAAATGCCAATATCCTGCAGCGATTAAACCTATTCAGAGAGCAAACCGATGAAAAAGATTCTAGTCATTGAAGACGAAACACCGATCCGAGAAAATATTTTATATCTGCTAGAGGCGGAAGATTTTGAAAGCTTTGGCGCAGAAAATGGCTTGGCCGGAATCCAGCTAGCCAGAGATCGCCAGCCGGATTTAATCCTGTGCGACTTAATGATGCCTGAAATGGATGGCTATAGCGTCCTCAGCCAGCTGCGTGCCGAGCCGGTGACGGCGAGCATCCCCTTCATTTTCCTCACCGCTTTAGGGGACAGAAACCACTTGCGTGCCGGCATGGAACTGGGCGCAGACGACTATCTCACCAAACCGTGCAAGCCCGACGAACTGCTGCGGGCGATCCAGACTCGCTTGCAAAAGCGGCAAGCGGTGCAGCAGCATTACATGGCCGAAATCAAGCGGGCGTCAGACAAACTCAATGACCTGCTTTATTATGACAGCTTGACGCAACTCCCGAACCGGCTCTCACTCGCAGAGCGGTTCAGTCAGATTCTCAATAGCTGCGCCCCCACAGACACCAACAAACTCATACCCGTTCTGTGCGTTAGTTTAGACCGATTTAACCGCATTAACGACACCCTCGGGCACGAGACAGGAGACTTCTTACTAAAAGCTTTTGCCGAGCGCTTAAAAACTTGCCCCAACCCCGGCGCAAGTGTCGCTCGCTTGAACGGAGATCGATTTGCCATCCTTCTCCCACCCGTTGAGAAAAAACAAGATGCTGCCGATGTCGCCGAAACCATTCAAGACAACCTCTCTCAACCGTTTCTTTTAGACAGTCAAGAAATTTTCCTCACCGCCAGCACCGGCATCGCCCTCTATCCTCGCGACGGCACCTCCCTAGAAAAATTGCTGTTGCGTGCCAGCCAAGCGACGCAGCTTGCCAAACAGCAGGGCGGCAATCAGCATCAATTTTACACTGCCGCTTTCCAGATGGCTACCTCTGACGATCTAGCTCTAGAAACAGACCTGCGCTATGCTTTAGAACGGGAAGAATTCCAGGTGTACTATCAACCCCAAGTCAGTCTGCAAACTGGAAAAATCACCGGTGCCGAAGCCCTTTTGCGCTGGCACCACCCAAAACGGGGGTTAATTTCCCCCGCCCGATTTATTCCTCTAGCAGAGTCAACCGGCTTGATTGTGCCGATCGGAGAGTGGGTTTTGAGTGCCGCGTGCCGGCAGGCGCAAGTCTGGCATCAAGCTGGTTTTTCCGCTTTACGGGTAGCCGTCAATTTGTCGAGCCGCCAGTTCAGCCAACTCAACATGCGCCAGCGCTTAACCGATATATTAATCGAAACAGGTTTCAACCCTAGCTATCTAGACTTGGAGCTTACCGAAAGCGTCCTCCTGGAAAATTCCCAAGCCGCCATCCGGCGCTTGAGTGCCTTAAAAGCCCTGGGACTGCAAATTGCCATTGATGATTTTGGCACCGGCTACTCTTCTTTACGCTATTTGCAACAGTTCCCCTTTGACATTTTAAAAATTGACCGGACTTTTGTCAAGAATATCAGCGCTGATGCCAGAAACACGGCCATCACATCGGCCC